>Ga0157364_1000545_pt1 | contig 26637 bp, 13 predicted proteins | sample AttsexASBM2_FD_111476 | JGI IMG/M metagenome (GOLD analysis project Ga0157364, IMG submission 111476) | Fungus gardens microbial communities from leaf cutter ant in Ribeirão Preto, State of São Paulo, Brazil - Atta sexdens ASBM2 | ecosystem: Host-associated > Fungi > Mycelium > Unclassified ... | reverse complement strand
GTAAAATAAAATTAAAGACAACATAACAATGTATATGATACGTAATGTGATTTGCACTGATAACTGATACGATGCGGTTAAAGAGAGAAAACGAGACGTATTACGATTAATAAACCAGATGTATGTTCGAAGATTTAGCATTTTAAGAGAGGTCTGAAAGAATATAGTATGTCAGCGTTCAATTAAGCTGATTTAAGACATAATGTTGGGACTTCACACACATTTATCAGGTAACTGAATGAGCATTAACTGCATCGCCGGATATCAACGAACCCCGTGAACCAACGTGTTTAATGCTCCTATTTCTGTTTAACTTCTCAATTAACATAACCATGCAACTTCATTATTGCCGTTACACGCCGTTTGGCTACGAATGCCCGCAGTGAATGGAAAATACCAACCGTATACACGAGCCTTTTGTTTTTTAAGGTCCACCTGTCACTCGCAGCCATCATAATGAACACGTGACAGCACTCTATCTAATTTCGGAATCAGTTTTCGTGTCTACGCCGCTTGTTTCATTTTTACTGATTAAAACCTATATGTTCCTCTTTTGCATGTATTAAATTAAGATATGCCAGGCGATAACAATTAGAAGAAACATGTTTAAAACTCATTTAAAAGTTGCAGTTGTGTAGAATATGGCAACTTCACAAATGTGTTCTAACGAACATCTTACATAGAACAATGAAAATGATCAAATAAATGAAAGTAAAAAAATATAAGCATATTGTCTTTTTTTGTGACGTGAAAATAAATTCTATAAATATGTTTTCTCTAAGATACTGCAGACAGAATATATATATAACCAACCGCTATTTCAAAAAAACTTATTTGAAAACAACAATTTTTTGTCACAACACATTACACGGTGTTTTTATGAAAACGCAATTCTTTTGAAAAGAGTTGCGGTTATCACGTTGCCGGAAACGGTCACGAATATTGTGTGAATTCGACAAAATGAAAATCTGAAACGAAAGAATAAGATTTAGGTGAAGGCTATTAATCTTTTATCAAGGTTGTATTTCAAAAAACTTTTCTACACTTTGAGTCAACGAGAAATCTTGACAAAAAATAGTTTTGCCACAGAGTGCGAAGATGGCAATTATTAATAAAATAAAAAAAAGCAAGATATTTCTTATAATCATATGGAAATAATGTTAAGTTTTATCGCAAAAAATATACACAGAATAAAATTAATAAAAAAAAAGTTATTTTTTTTAAATATAGGATATTAAAAAAACTATTCAGCATTTATACGGAAGATACACCCTGTATAAGATAGCACAATACTTGGAGAAAGTGTCGAGCTGATAATTTATCGCAATTCCAGCGATATTTCTTATTAATTCTTATTATAAGCAGAGATCTATACAATTATTATATACAGAGATCTACAATTATCTTTAAACAAAGTTCCAGCTGCAATTTTTTCAACTTCGATTTTTTAGTAGATATAAAGAGATATAGTAGATATAAAGATAAAATTTAGTAGATATGTAGAACTCTTATTTTATTTTTATAAGGAATTATAAAATTAAAAAAAAATGGGATTGTTATTATTTCTTTCATATAAAGAATAGAATGTCGTGATTTCATGGATATCCAAAAGTGGGAGATTAGCAACAACATTCTATTACTATGAAAAAAATAATGACAATTCTAGTAGCACTCTCTTTTCATAATTCTACAGTTTCTTATAAGAATAAAAAAGGGTTCCGCATTTTTTATACTAAAACTAAAAAATCAAAATTGAAAATATAGCATGTTAATTAACTTCCCGAATCTATAATCATTTCCCTCTAAAGTACAAGAAAAAGGTAAATATTTCCATTTTTAGTTACACATCCCATTAATACTATTCGGATTTTATCATACAATTTGAAAATAAAATTTTAACAATTACAAATTTTAACACACATTAAATATTTCAGACACGATTAAGCACATTAAGGCTTTTTACTTAATATGTTCTATCTATAACCCTATAAATGCTGAATGGTTTTTTTGTATACTCTGTATAATAAAATTCGACGTCAGCTTGGTTTTACAAATTCTTCTGCTAGTTACTTTAAATAAAATTTGAAAAATAGTTAGCAATCAATTATACTGAATAACATCGTATGTGGATATTTACAATGTACTGAATTTTAGTATCAAATATATTATTTTTATTATACTTCGCTAACAATATGTGCATTGATATCGCTATTAGATCTTGAGTTGTATGTTGTATAATTTATAGTGTATGTCTAGGTTTTTAAAATTTAAATAAACTGTACTGACTTTTTTATCTCACTTTTGTTTCTCACAAGAGATATTCTATATGTCGATATATTTCAACAGAAATTTTATATAATCATCTTATGAAATTTCACATTTCTTCAAAACTTCAATATGTTAAATGTTTTACTAATACAATAATACAACAGTAATAATTCAGCGATATATTCTATATTAGTATATTCTATATTAGTATATTCTACAATAATCTTGCTAAATTATTTAAGTTAAAAATGTGTCAATACATTATATTTTTCAAATGTTTTCACAAAAGAGATTCAGAAGGTTTAAAATAAGAAATCAAAAAGACCACGGACTTCCCACGTGTTTTATTCACTTTCCTACCATAATATGTCAAGTTTTAATTATTTGTTTGCCTGACAATAAATCTAATAACAAATATTTACATGCATTAAAAATAATGCGATAAGATAATCTCTGATTTTATACTGTGTGATAAATAAGCGTATGATATATAGCGTATAATATATAAGTTACACATTATCAAATTAGAAAATTGTTGTTTTTTCTATTAAATAGATAAATATTTTGTTAAAAAATACTAATCCCATGAGAATCGTACGACGATATTATTTTGAAACAACAATTGCCGATGATCAACAATCATTCCTTCCGTTCATTTCGCCTTATTTCACGCGGGAGAAAACGAATCGAACTACGCGAAACGTGAACAGTTAAATAGAGTTACGATAACCAAACCATTAACTTCTGTTATGGAGCATCATACGCCGCAAAATGACGATATCTGAATTTCGCGCAAGCGCCGCACCCAAACTGAGCAAATTCGGAAAATGAAACATTTAATATGTCGCGCACATACAAAGGAGCACATATGGACAGTTCATATTCTAAATTTAGCTAATTTAACAGCACAGCTTGATTTAAGCGATAATGAAACGTATGGCAGAATTTTACGTAGGTTTTTCTACACGGTTATTATCGCTCGCGAGAATATTCTTATGTGAATGGCAGCAACTAGCATATTGAAAAAATTTGTTGAGATACATATAAATCGCTAATAAATCACATGAGTCTTAACTGAACGAGTTCGAATGTTAAACAAAGAACATAGTTAGGTAATATTATAAATAAATAGTATAGGGACATCGTCACACAAGGTATGGAAAGTAAAACACAAATACTCGTTGATTGTGCAATCGAAGACTTTGCGAGAATGATAATTTCACAAGACTGTCCTTATCGCTGTTCCACTTCGATTAAATTATCAGGCCAGCCAGTTAATAATCTATGTGAATGGCAGTATAATCGAAAAGCGCGATACTAAACTCTGTTAGTGATAAAAATACAATTTAGGTCAAAATTGAATGACTTCAATTTTGAATCAAATTTTTCGATATCTACACGGCTTTTTTTATTATTATAAATTATAAATAAATACATGTTATTAGTCTCGGTTAATAGTCCAAAAATTTCAGCCAATTGCGTGAAACAGCGACAGGCGATTAAGGAATCCATGAAATGTCCTCAGCATCACATATTTGTCTCGCGGACTTACCTTTAGAATACTCAGAGATTCGCGGATCGTCGTACCAGGCTACGCAGGCAGAACTTCAGTCGCAATGTGAACGAGGATGAAACCGGCACGCGAAAATATGTGACGGTATGAAGAGAAACAAAGGGGAGACACCGAAGTAAATGGAAACTCGACCGCGATGACTTCGCGGCTACGACCGTCGGTAGATATGGACCAAGCGGTCGGCCATGAGTAAACGCATCCTCAACCCTCGAGACGAATCGAAATGGGGTGCGGGCATTCCGGCCGCGGTTCCGGATACCCGTGGATCCTGCGTCGGCGTCGTTGCACCCCTGCGCGGACGTCGCGGCGCAAATTCATCCCTTCTATCTGGGGGAGGCCGACGCAATAGATATCTCACCCTCGCGTATGTCCCCTCCGTAACTACCCTTCCTTTCTCTTCCTTTCGTGATAGTATTCAGTATTTCCAATACTGCCGCCATTAGATCCGCGATCACTGCTAGATATAGTCATCATGGCCTTAGCATGTGACAAGTCTTCGATATGTATATTTTTGAATTCTTATGTTTATATTACCTGTATAAATATCTAAATTGTTATAGATATTATCTGCAATCTTAATTACAATACCTTACGTTTTCAACGTATAACACTGATACTTTCTAGCGAATATCTTTCCAATCAATCTTCTCGTTTCTTGTAATGCATGACATTGTAATCATACATATGTATCGTACGTCATTTACGTGTAAAATAAATACAGTCTGGAAGGCGAAAGAGAGAAAGAAAGTTTTCTATAATTATGTTTATTTTAATGAACAGCATTACTTGTCTACATCGATATATGAAAATGAAAACATTGTTTTTATTTATGATTATCTGCAATTATAATAACAAATGCTGTTATCTAGTATTCATGATAATATTCATGATCAAATATAATTATCAAATATAATTGTCGTATATTTCAGATAAAAATGAAATTAAATAGTCACGCTTCAATAGTCACAAATTTTGTGTAATTTACTCTTATAAAAAAAAATTAAAAAATTGTATTAGAAATATATATGCAATAAAAGTTTTTTCACTTTTAATCGAGCGAATTCCTGTAACTTATTCTCGAAATATAATAACTCCGTTCTTCTTTGTGCAATAATGTCAGACTGTTTTTAACCGAACAAAATATCAGACATTTTAGTTCCACGTTCCTGGTAATATTCTAGCGCCATGGCTCTTCCACAGTTACCCAAATATGGGTGTAGTAGAACAAGCCAATGGGAAGACGCGTGCGATTTTCTTTCCATCGCAACGATAAAGTATACATCGACACTTGTACCCTAACTACATAGAACGGTATATAAGATATAAACGTGGCGCGTAATTTTCTTGTAACTAAATGAAAATAAATTCACGACCGCCTAATAGTATTCCCTTCGACAGACTTTGACTTGAGCCTCTGTGGGATTTTATGAAGGCAAATTACAGAGCTCGATGGCCGCCTCCTGCCAACGCCGACACTCTCGGTGTTCCAGGGTCTTGGTAACTTTTTCAATTTCACGGTCAGTCACCCCCTGTCTTTGAGTCCTTTATTCTTTCTCTATTCGCCTTAATTTTAACTGCTACTGTATAAGACTAATTCCTTATTGATAATAAATATACAATGCGTCTATCATATGTTGTATAAAAAAAAAAAATATATATATATATGATACAGCTTTATTTTACGAATGACGAGAAAGTCTTAATTAGAAAAATTATTAACCAAAAAATGTAACTTTAAAAAGAATATTGTTGACAACAAGATAAACAAAACTCGGATAGGATCGACGAAACAATCGTTTAGTTACAAACATTATTATGTATTATGTATTATATATATAATATGTATTAATATGTATGTAATAGTGATTAAAATTATGAAAAATGTACAAAATAATTATTTTCTTTACAACTACGGCATATCTCCGTTTTATAATTTCCCATTCTCGCAATCCTATCATATTCGCATTTTTTAGAACGTATCATTCCTTTTCTTTCGACTCATCCTAACCATTTCGTTATTCCCGTGATATTATCATCAGACTTGCACGACCCTCCGTAATTTCCGGGCGTATACTCATCCCTACGTTTATCCCCGCGATATCAGCAAGTTTAATTAGCGACCTATGGGGGCGAAATGGCGAAGTAATGTCCCTATTGACAAAAAGTTGCGCAAAGGGGAAACGTTGGAACGTTTGACTTTCCGTATCAACAAAAAATTGAGTCCACATATATTCTCCTATAATAATTTCCAATTAAAAAAATAAAATAAAATACTATAAAATAATATATTATTAAATAATATTACTTCTTTTTATATTGTATTTTATGCGATTGTGATGAATAATTAACAATTTTGTTCATCCATATTTTTATTCTTAAATGCGATTCTTTATTAAAAAAATCGCATAACCAATAATTTGTACCGAGTGTAAGATCATCCCAAAAAGTTCTTCAACAATTGCTCTGATATTATATACACAGCTTAGACGTTCTCTCATTTATTAATATTGCAACGATCGATATCACCCTCAAAGTATCCATAAATTTCCCGTCGGTGCACACGCACACGTTCTTCGGTTCACGGTGAACTACCAACGGCGATGCAGCATCGCGAAGTCGTTGTTATGGTAGGCGGAGGCTGGCTGAGCTGGGTCGATGTTATACCCGCTTCGGTGCTCTTGGCTGACACCACCATGACCGTGGAACAGTAGAAACGAATACCCGGGTAGGGGAAATGTAAGGGCGAGAGCCTGTAGGACCTAACTGGATAAGGCTACGCGGAGTTAAGGGAGAAATCGAAGAAAGGAGAGGAACGAGAGAACGAGGAAGAAGAGAGCGGTGGAAAAGCGAGAGACAAAGAGAAAGAGAAAACGAGGAGAAGGGAGGTGGAAAAGGGAGATGGAAACGTTCCAGAGAGATGGGACACGAGGGATTTATGCCGTTGGCTGTCGTCGGAGGGTGGATTGCGAGCCACGCAGCATAAATAACGACACGACAGCCTCCACCACTATCGAGGTTGTGTGAACGTGCTGTGTAACTCTGTACTCATCGTATCCGCGTCATTCGAACTTAACAATCCGGGGAAAATGGATCCGCGCTGATAAATCAATCTAATCAAACGGGACACACGACACTTGAGATATCACTTTACGAGAAAGTTATTTTCGAAGCAAAAAGATGTCGTTAAATCGCGAGAAATTCAAGAGATCTGATATGGTTTTATAATAAGAATGCGAACAATAATTAGTCGAGTTCCTCTCTTGAAGATGACTGACTGATGTGTTGGGTAACACACCGCTCGATAATTTTCCTATGCGCACGGGCTGTATTCACAATATCCCTCTTCACGTCTTGTTTAAGATCTCATAAACGGGCGCTTACTACGGACTCTAACTGCTTCAACTGAACTAAGGGTGACATCGGTATGCGACGACGATGTGTCTGAAAAATAACTCTTCGACTGCGCATAATGTTAATTCGATTTTTCTCGTTCAAGCGCATGTAAGATGCAACGGTCCTATAATGAGAGAATGATATTTATGCATTAAGAATCTCATGATTCTTTTGAAGTCACAATATAAAATCTGATTTCGATTGCACACAGACGGACAATTGTAAATCGAATAAACAATATTAATAATCCTTTTTTGTTCATATCGAATCTTTACAGAATATATTCTTATATTATCTTTGTCTGTTTTTCTATCTATATCATAATTTATTGCATTTATTAGTCTTATTATCAGTTTGATAAAAATTTGATTTTATAGAATCCATTAATTTCTCATGCATTTTTCTATATTCTTGTCTCATCATTTCTATTCTTCTCTAAAGAAGAACCTGATCTCTTCGTGAATCCAGTCCGCCTTCGGATGATTTCACGTCAGACTGGCTTAATTCATGGCCATCTTATCTCCATGAGATGCCAGTATCTCCTTATCCCAACGGCAGAAAAGAAAAAATTCGAAAAAGCGATTTAACTCAATGACTTGTCTCATAAAATAACATTAATTGAAAATTTTATATATTCGTTGCAGTCGCTGCAGAATTTAAATCCAAAAAAAAAATGCAACGGAACAATACGAATCTTTATATAGATACATAAAGAAATTGAATAAAATAAAATCAAGTTTTTATTGAAATAACATGCACAAAGATGTAAATATTCTAAATAAAATGTTCTAAATAATTAAACTATTATTATAAGTTTAATTATATCAAAATTTAATTCTCCTCGAGAATATTTTTTAATTGCAAACTGAGGGAAGCTGATATCATTGTTACATTATTACAAATGATATTTGACTGAGAACGTTTGCTTTTCTTACACAAAATTGTTTATGGATAAAAGACAGAGGAATGGAAGGCTAAAGAGAGTCTTTCATGAATAAAGGATGAGACAAAATCCCATGTAGTCATGTTAGACTGGGGACTGGTGAACGGCAGACCCAGTCTTGGTAGCTTCGGTGTGCGCAGCCAAGCTTACAGCGCCATTAAAATAAAATAAAGCCTCCCTCTGCCTCCACATCCTACCCTATTCCACTCGTACCACTGCTATCGGCCGCCGCCGCCTTCGTCTTTCACTTTCATCTTCTCTTATCCAGAGCTTTTTTTCTTCTTCCTACTTATTTTTCTCTCGCTTTCCGTTTCTTTCTTACCAGCGCTTCTCACTCTCTCTTTCGCTTTCTTTGTTTTCCTCCCTTTCTTTTTCTCGCACAGAAGCATATTTTCTCTCTTGCTTTACCTTCCAACTGCCTCCTGCCATCAGCATTTTCAGAATGTTGCCAACGTAGACAGCCAAGGCGTAAACGTGAAATCATTGCTGAGTATACGAGCAGAAGAGCCGTCTATATGTGCCTTTTGAGAGGATCCGCAATGTTCGTACAGATCACGACGCTTATAATAACACTTAACCGCCGACAGTGAATGGCTGCAAGTTGCAATTTCTCTTCTTTGTATCTCTTCTTCCCTTTTTGACTGTTCGCGGTTATCGGGGCGGTTTCTTGGCACGTTCGATTTTTTAAAATATTTTTATTACTTCAAGATAGATGCCTTTGTTCTTTGAATTATATATAGCTGTTGATATCGCGATTTAGTAACAAATATATTAAAAATAAATTTCGTTAAATACGTTTCTCTGTATACGAAACAATTTAATGAACGTTTCGTTACGGAAGGCATTGTAATGTGTAATATACATATAATAGTTATTGCGAGATATACATACTGTTACCTGAGAGAGATTATAGCACATTTAAATATTTACTCTCTACAAACATATAACGCAGTCATAAGTCCCACCAAGTACTTCGCGATATATCGCGTCAATCTCTTCCAAATTATAAGCTATACATTAATTAATCTATCAATATAAACTACACTATATTATGTTTGCAATGACAATCAGATGACTACGTCTTTTACAATTCATTAAATTAAGAATTAAACTACATTCTTAGCCATTTCAACATTTGATTTCATTTTCATTTTCATTCTGTATTTAATTATTATTTATTTTCATTCTGTATTTAATTATTTAATTATTCATTCTGTATTTCGATCTATGTACAAGCGATAATTATTCATATCAAGATCTATTAGTTATTAGTTATATACTTTGACATTAAAAAAATTTTAATTTAAGTTTGGATCATTAAAACAAAAATACGTTTGTATCAATACTAGCGAATGGAAATATGACAAATTTTTAATTGAAAATGAAATCATGGAATTAATCGAAGAGGAAAATAAAGACGAAATCACATTTGCTCGTCGAAGATCCAGTTCATCCCAAGCTAACAGAATGATTCTATTAGCGATACCATTAACGACTCGTGTTTATTATGCTTGACGCTCGCTTTTATAGTTATAAGTGTTATAACTTGAAGTGTGCCCCTCTCTTCGTCCTTCTTTTACTAGTTTGCTCGCGTGAACAAGGGTGACTGACTCCAATTAGGTTTGATATAGATGTATCTGACAATATTTGTGTCCTAACAAAGAACAAAAATAACATCATTGTTCTACAAGTAGTTTATCTCATGCAAAGTGAATACAAGTGTATTTATTTTCATATCTCTTCGTTCTATGTAAAAGTTTACGGCCTTGTCTACATTCTAAACTTTGACTATAACTTATTTTCTTTTTGTAATTATTATTAATTTCGAAGATATAGTCGTATACATTTGTACAAAAATAAAATCTTCCATAGAGCGATAATGCGAGAAAGACACGGTTTATTTTAATTATATCCATAAAGGGTGGGACTCGTGCTTAAGGGCGGTGACAAATTCGAGGGAAGAAGATGATACAAGAAATAGAAGGGAGAGAAGGGTGATGACTGTACGTTTGGAAGAGGGAAGATTAGATGGAAGGTCCAGAAAGAGTCCGGATATTAACAACGCGCACTCTAATATGCAGGACCCATGAATTCTATGAGAGTACTGAAACGTAGTTTATATGTATATATAATACTAGCATTCTCAATAATCCGGTCCCCTTTCATTTCCGTTTCTGTTCATAAATCTTGGTAAGTAAACGTCTACTCGTGCGTAGAACATTGTCTACGGCGTTTCTCACATAAAAACTTGGTGTTTATTATAGAAACGATTGTAAATCGCATTTCCTTTTCACTGAACAAATTTCACCTGACAATGTACCGATCGAGATTTGATGATTAACGATGTCATTAAAGTACGAGCAATCGACATTTAGTATCTTATTTTTTTCAATTTATAGAATGTACATGATAGATTCTGATTTAATAATGGCATAATGGCAATGGTTTCAACAAAAAAAGAGTTTCTAATCCAAACTGTCATCCAAAACTGTTAAGGAAGATATACTACATATCGAGAATAAGCTATTTCTTCTCGATTATGCAGTTTTCTTATATCTTTAATTCAAAGAAAACTCTTTTGAACAAATTATAATGTATATATTAAATATGATATTATATCTATTATTAATAAGATACCATGCGCTTTAATTCAAAACTTAAGAAAAAGATATTTTAAGAATGAAAAAAATGCAGCTACATTTTTCTAAAATCCTAAGTAACACAAAATACAGCTGCCATAAACGACCGGCATAGGATAAAGTACTACCTTGGCTGCCGGTTATCAAGAATGAATGCACAAGCAATCTAAAGTGAGGAGCTGAGGTGAGGAGCTAATGGTCAACACGCTGTCGCCATCATGCTTTAAATCTCGACTAACAGCATAACGACGAAATATTTCGAAGACGTATGGAATTCTGTGTATATATATATTTTCTTTAAAAACTGTATAAATATTATGAATTATTACAATTTTATTTATATTTATTCAAATAAAACTTTTGCTATTAAACTTTTGCTTAAAATATTAAAGAAGAGAAAAGAAAAAATTAAAACTAAATTTCCAATATTTAAAAAATATGTATAAATATGTGTTATATTTTTCACAACGTTGAATGTAACATTCCTTTTAATTACGTTTAAATTAACACACAATAATTCATAATTCATCCTTAGTGTTTTTATTGCGGATACTAGTTGTTTTATTACCGAAGGTAATAAAACAAAGATTACAATGTTGAATATGTACGGAATTTCAAGGAAATATTCTCGCAATTCTAATCTCCTGAATAATACTGCCATTTGTACTCGGTAACCCTCATCGTAGTCCTTTACAGAATACGAAACGACGACATTGACGAAACTATGGCCGTGATTACACATTTACATTTGAGACATTCCATGGTCATCAAGTTTACTTCAGAGACCTAATAACATAACGCAACTTTGAAGCTATTGTCTAAACGTCTCTTTATAACTTTGACAAATACGCGTGTGTCACTCTATACATTATCCGATAGCAACTTTTAATCTGAAATAGATAGTCATAGAATATTATTAAAACTAGCGAATAGAGAATCAAGAATAGCTCAGACATTTCACTTCCGGAGCACGTTATTTGTTTTGTCGCAATCATTTTGCATCTATTTGCGTCTATTTATCGCTGCGACATAATCCGAAAAAGCCGCGAAAAAAAGGATTAGGTGCAGATCCACAGCTGTAACGATCGGAACCATTGCTTTACGGAAGTCGGTCTTCCCGAAGCGCGCTCGTTCGACTGGTCATTTGATGGGCAATAGACACTAGGTGACCATTCGAACGGTCATCCAGCACCGGACAAACGCGTCTCTCTTTTTTCTCCCTCCCTCCTCCTTCCCCCTTCTCTCTCTCTCTCTCTCTCTCTCTCTCTCTCTCTCTCTCTCTCTCTCTCTTTCTCTCTCTGTCGCGTTAAACGATTATTTTTGTTGACATCGTAAATCCTTTTAAACGCGGTACTCCGAGTGCCCTGATGTATCCACACGTACCTACGTATCCTCGAGAACTATCGCTTTTCCCCGATATCTCACTTACGCGACAATCGTTCGCGACATCGTGATCACAGCGTAGACGTACATCATCTTTTGTAAGCGACCTGATTTTTACGGTTCCTATTGGTTCGTAGTGCTTGGCACGTAAGAATAGTCAACATTCTCCTTTTCGCTTTGTTTCGTTTTCATATATAAATACCGATAGATGAAAAACAATTCGGATTAACTACTGTGATGACTACATAACTGATACTTCATCTGACATTATCACTCAATTTCTTCAATTCAATAAAAATTTTACGAAAGCAGCACACGCGCAGCAATTTCGACTATTAATTCGATATACATATAATTGAACATTAATATGTTAGAATAATAATTTCTATCATTTATATTTAGTATTTTTTATTAATTTAAAGTATTTTGTTTAAACAGAATCTGGTCACGCTTTAATTTTCAACGTTATGTACTTTAGTATTGAGTACGTAATGTTGAATAAAAGCTAATCACGTTAAGATTAAGACATCATGTATGTATGAACTTAAAATCTATAAATAAATTCTATTTCTTTAGATATCTACGATCTCTTGGTTTAAGCTTTTTATAAATTGCCATTTGCCTTTGAAATAAGATTCAATGATATTATCGACGGTAATAAAGATAGACTATAAGAATATTTTATAAGTTCTATGATTTTAAAAAGACGCATTAATCATTCAAATTCAAGTATATTCAATCGTATGGTATATTCATTTTTTCCTCATCTAATATTGCCTCATCTAATATTTGTTTTGTATATATATATATTATTATCGCAATCATGACATCAAAATATAACCTCATTGTGATACATATTATGTGATACATATTATATAATTAAATGTTTTTCATAAAAATATTTATTTTGTAAAAGATTATCATTTATTGGATAATGTTTAGATAAATCAAAATGCATTAATAGAAATAACTTATTTGCAGCGCAATTTTAATGTACAATTACACAATTTGTGTAATTTTATTGTACTTGCGCTACATTACGTTAGGCAACTTGATTAGTCGTACGTAATCAGCCAATAAGTTGGATATACTCAGGATAATCATTATCTTCTACATGTCAGTAATATTAATGCACTAATGAAAGACATAAATGAACTAATCATGAAATTTAATTACTTGGCTATCAGGAACGATAGTAAAATCTTTTTTTCAATTCCTAATTGATTGGTTGGACGATTGGAATCAATCGAAGTTCGAATTAACCTTTATATTGATTGACTTTTTGTTTAAAAGTTTCTTTTAAAGCATTGACTCAGACATTTCAAAATAACTCGGAAGCCTTTGCAGAAATAAGAGTTTGGGAAACAAGTTGAAAAAAAGAACCCCAAAAGTAGTAAAATAGATGTCCCCAAAGCATTTCTACTACCTTAATTACTTTATTGACAGAGATTACATTTTAGGCGGCCGACATAAAACTGCTTTTTTTTTTACTTGGCCTTTCTGGCATTAGAAGCCCTTGGTTAAACCTGGCTTCCGTGTTTTCCTTTCTGCAAAGTGTTTTCAAATTTTCTCAGCGGTCAAAATAGTTTCACTGACTTTCGAAACGGGTACCACAAAAGGATGTGGTCAAGAAATGTATCGGAACGAATCCTTTCAGTAAATTGGATTCGATTTAAATTATATTCATACGAAATTCAAAGAAATCTGTTAGATTCTTACAGATTCTTACAGATATATATGTGTATATCACGTATTATTTAAATTAAAGTATCTCGCAATTCTGATCATTATATAAATTGATCATTATATAAATTATTATCATGCATTTACTCCTAACAGAACTTATCTCTTAAGAGAAAGAGAGAGAGAAAAAATTTTTTAGCAATCTCCAATATATACAAGTTTTTTTAATTAACAAAACCAAATCTAATTTTCAGTGTATTCCCAATGGAGCCGTAGATTTATTCGCAAGGTTTACAGATAGTAATTCGATTAACATCACGCGCCGCGCAAAATAAGATTCATTGTAGTCACAAATCCCTCGTAAGGATTCAAACATTTAACGTTGGCTACATACTATGACTTTACAGCGGCCGACGTAACAGCCGCTATATATTTACACGCATATTTACGACTGTCCACTCTGCTTCGTGCTAGCACGCTTCGAAACACGAGCCAACGTTGGCGCACTGTTAGGCAGAGTTTTAGCCGCCGCATCCTGAAAGCCCCACAGCGCTCACCGAAAAACAAATAAATCAATGAAACAAGATATTTTTTAAGAAATAAAATCAATATATAAGATATCTCTAATTGGCAGCAATTATTTTCAATAGAAAGACATTTCTAAATATATTTTTAAAAAATGCTAGCATAAACTTGCAATTAATTTGATTAAAGTATTAAGCTTATTGAAAAAATTATGTCAATAATAATAAATTTTATTTCGATCCTAATGAATTATTTGTACTAATGAATAATCATTATAATCGTCGAAATTTTCAACAATTTATGTATATTTGTTGTTAAATTAACATGTATTGTAATGTATACATATTGCAGATATATATATTTAAATATGCTTGATCATTGATATTATATAGTTTTGTTTATTCGAATAAGTGTTTCTCAATATAAAATCCGCGCTTGAAAAATATTTATTCTTGAAAAAGAAAGAAAGAGAAACATAGCTGGTCTAGCATAAATTATATGTAACAAAATAATTTCTACAGTTTGCCACTCCTACTGTAGTATTATAAGATACTTATAAAGGGAAAAGATTCCAGTCAGCTCGCCATTTCAGTCGCCATCACAAAAAGCTCGAAACTAGTTTCCACCAAGAGCACAAATCATTCTAGTCCACCGTGACTCTGGTTTTAATGGCCGAGAGCAGAGAGCAGGACTCGCTTGGTAAAATATAAAAGCGTTAAACATTCCACGGTTGGTTTAAAAATTCCATAAAAAAAAATTATTATATATAGATATGCGGACTAATGGGATAAAATTTCCTGTGATATAGGACATTTAAAATGCAGGAGCGATTTCTGCTATATAATCTTGATTTAATATATTCTCGCTTCTTTGTTCTATAATTAAAGACAGGTCATCTTTTTATAAAAATGTCAAATTTTTATCGCACTGAACAAAATGTTGAAGTATTGAAGTGTTGAAGAAATTAATTATTATAAAAAATTCTTGCATACGCGCGAGAATGAAGCTCGGAGTCATTACTCATGGTGAAAATGTCACTTAATTTGAAATTCGTTACGTTTCATGGCTTATTATAATTATGACTAAGGTGCTCAGCCGTAACTACGTCTTGCTTATTCTCATTACTTATCTTTCTCATTGCAAGAAATGTTCATTAATACCATCTTCTATCTTATTTTATATTAGTACTATTTAAATATTGCAACACAAAAAAAGTATTACAAAAAAAGTCGTCGAAAGTTAGACATTAAGTTATTCAATTTTTTTACCTCTATTATTAGGTGTAGTAAAAAGAAATCCATTATTTTTGCATGAAATTGAATGGAAAAATAATGGATTTCTTTTTACTACACCTAATATTTTTTCCCTACTGTTAAAGATATATGACAATCTATGATTCGAAATACAATTCACCATGAGCGCGAAGTAAAATGATTTCTCGAAGTATCATGTGAACATGGCCGATTTACGTGTAGCCATCATCCAAGACGTCTCCATCTTTGACTCATGAATCGGTCGAATGAGTTTAAGTCCATTGCAACTTACTAACCGCTCTTGGAATTTTCAGACACAATCGATACCGAAGAGGAAAGTAAAATGGAGACGGATTGGTGGAATGTGTGGGAAGAGAGAATGGCGGTAATTGCCGCGCAGAGAAGGTACTGACGAAGAGAACAGGCGGAAGACTGCATGGAAGAAAGAGGGGGGCGGGCAAGGAAGTCTTAAAAAGCAGCTTGGGAATAAAACTAAAAAAAAGGGGCGAGAGCGCAGGCAGCAGTAAAACGGCGAGTAAACGGCCGCCGAGGAGATTCCGCGAGCGGATAATTGTGTAAGTGAACCCCTCACGTTGCGTTGCTTCGATATTGGTACGAAGACAGCTCCGACCAGTTTTGATATCCTGCTTGTGATGGATTGGCAACAATGCAAAAAAAAAATAAGCAATATTTCCAGGAATAATCTCAATGGCCGTCTTCTTAAAATGTGTATTAAACTGTTCAACATTAAATATTTTCGTTTGCTTGAAACAATTTAATATTTCACAATTACTTCAAAATACTTATCACTATATCATTTTTCTTTCTCTGCCAACATTACAAAATACATAACAAAAACATAAAACAATTATTTCAAAGAGCAATTTAAAAAATTTCTTCCACTCTACATTCAAGTTCTCGAGTTAATCGAGATTGTCAAGACGAATGAATTAGGAATAACAAAAATGTATGAACACTCGTAACGTTAAGAAAACGGTCTCGTCATGAACTCGGGATGAACGAAAACCAAATCTATCTCCTTTAAATTAAAGATATAAATCATACACCGATCGGCAGGAACTCGCTTCTCGATAGCGAACCTCGAAGTACATACCTCGCGTCGGCGCGCGTGATTAATAGTCCCGCTTGCTCAGCAGGATCAAAGATCTGATGTCGATCCAAGATGGTGAACTACCTAGCAACTCTAATGCTCATAGGCGCGCGCGTTACCCGTATATCGAATATACCATGCAGCACGCGGTAGCATTTATGGGCGTGAATATTTATGCGGCGACCATTATTGTCTATATAATAGCAGGTATAGCAAATGCGGATAAGCGAACCTCAGACCTGCAATACGACGAGTCTCGAGTTGGCAAGCCGCGTCTTGGAACCAGATGAAACAACGCAGGACCGTAGCAAGGCCAACAATACACACGCAACGAATTTCAATCACTTCTATCATATGTATCCGATTGACATCTAACGCAATTCTAAATGTAATAAATTCTATGTAATTCAATTTATTGGTACTATACAGTATATACGATTCCACTTACGATGGATTGACAATTCAGTAAATATCATATTAATGATACCAAACCTTCGCATATAAGTATAAGTGATTTCAATATTTAATAACATCGGGATTGGATGGCCATCTTTCCAGACATTCTTGAAATTGCTACGGCGATCCATCCTCTTTTTCTCCGATTAGAATATCGATTACCGAAAGCCTTAAAGAAATAATTTCTGCTACGCGGCTGGAAACGCCCATGACTGTGGCTGGGCATGGAACATCGCGACGGTTGGTATCTGTCCCGAAGAGATATGAAACGCCTATGTTGTACACCATAGCCATGCTGAGCCTATAGCTAGGCCGGTGCACGGTATAAGGCCAAGATCCTAAATCACATTTGACTCCCGTAATGGGATTGCCGAGAAAGCCTAAACCCCAGAGGAATGAAATCTCTCTGATAGTAAATCTACCTCTTTCATGGAGCTCCCCCGTGCCACCATCTTTTTCCAGACGCCGAAATGCCTCCCACGGTTGCGGCGGCATCCATTTTTGAACACTCATTCCACGCACTCGGAATGTGAAACATGCCATCACATTGGAGATTAGGGCCCGGCAAGCTGCACTAAGACCAGTTCTGACGTCAAAATTAAGCCGCGCAATGCGTCCATAAGTTTATATATATATGCCGGCACGTTCAACAACGATCCTCCTCGTAAATCAGGAACTTTTTTCTTAGTAATCGTATTTCTTCGATTGTAATCTGATCTTTAAATCGAACATTCACTTTGCGAAATATTTGTTACTGTATTATTGACCAAAATCGCGCGAGCGATAATATATATATCGACACATTCAACTATCTTTGCGATCACATTGAGTTGTGCGAAAGAGCAATCAACATTGTGCAAGTACCACTTGAGATATACGACGAATAACAATTTCGAAGAAAGTGCCAATTTCGAACAACGTATTCTAAAGAAGTTTTATTTACGCGCGCACAAAGTTTCCATTAAATGGAAGAATGTCGATATAAACTAATACTTTTATATATTATCATATAGATTTCAAAAATTAACTCTATCGATATAAGAAAGTAAAACAAGAAAATACGCCGAACGGAAAGAATGGAAAAAAAGGATATTATATAGAACACGTTCTCTCGGAAAACGCCATTTAAAGTCTGTTTCATTTTTAACACACGCATGTCTTACAAATTCTATTTAAAAAAAAAAGAGAGAAACTTCCGTTTCAAGGCTTAGAAATACTTTTTTTCTCGGCACCTTGTAAAATCATAAAAAAACGAAGTGAAATCGGGGTGGAATGTAGGCTAGCCGGTCACTATTTCGATGAGAAATAAGCAGCGAAGAATCTTGAAAAAATACAACCGAACAAATCGAGGGAGCAGACTCAAGAGAAGAAAAATAAACCGGTCGAGAGAGTACGAATATGTTTCTGTCTTCGACATCTCTCGAAAACGTCAAAATCGCTCCGAGAGCAATAAAGACAATTGTTATTGTTCAGAACTGACCAGACCATGTTTTCGCAGATTTAGTTCGTCTACCTTCTGACGTCCTTTTCTACTCATTGCCCCGGTCGCTATTTTCATTTTTTCTTCGCATTTTATTCTTTCTCACAACGCTAGCGTCATCGCTTCGTGAGAAATTTATTAAAACCTACGTAATCTATTTTTAGCTTCTCGAGATATAAACGAGAAGGATATGTTTCGAATGCTCGTCACACAAGCAAAACGTGATTATTTTATTCTAAAGATACCAAGATACCGAGATAGAGACCGATGTAGAAAGCAATTTTTAGATTTTAGTTAAATGCCACTCACCATCGGACTGATTTTGAAAGAAAGAAGTTACGATGGGGCTCCAAACGCGGTAAAGAAGAAGAGATCTATTTCTCGAGCTCGCGCAAGTTCGTGAGGCCTGCGTCTCGTTTCACGTGTTAATAAATAGCCGCGTTATTACCGGCAAGCTAATTCCTCAGTCACTCTCTTCATTTAACGAAGCCAATTATGACAGGCATAAATGTAAGCACTTAATAGTTGTGTACACAAACGCACGCGCGCGAAACGCGGCGCCGTGACTCCGCTGGGTCGGTTCTTTCGCTGATCTAATATTGCAATAAGCGCACAAACATAACTATAGCACACTATCCTAACATTTGTGAAAGCAATTCTCGCTCGATTATTCGCAAATTTTCCCTCGATATAGGGAACACACATAATGAAAGTACGATACATGCTGAAACAGGTATTATCTCTAAGCAGTTAATATTCAACTATTCAAAAAATTCACCGTTTTGTACACCCTTTTTTTTCCTTTTTAAACACATTACAGAAATGTTTCAATGTGAAGAAAAAAAATTAAAAATGTTGCACTATGCACATCGATCCGTTTTACGTATCATTCATTCGACGCTCCCAAACGCGACTGAAATGCCGCGAGTGGTTCACAGTTAAGCAAGTGCTCGGCTTAATTGCCGCCATGATACTTTTATTGTGCATTAATTCTGTGATTGTCGTTACGAAATCAATTTGCCACGATACTTGAGGCGTCATAAAGTTATTTAACGTGTATTATAAAAACAGCGTGCTTATGTGTTCTCCCACTTCGACATTTTCGTCCTTGCTCTTCGCTTCTACGCGGCCTATATAACTAAGTCTCATAAAGATTTACACATGACGATTCGTTCTGATTTGCCAGCAGGTTTCAATGCATTTTACCGACTTTGAGTAGTGTAATGTGGAGATTGATTACAAACAAACATGTCAGACGTGTTATCAAAGTAAGAATATCATCTGTACTTGAGCGCTTTAACGAATTTTATTCAATCGTGAGAGGTGTGATGAATAAAAAGACAATGCTTCATGCTGTTTCTTTCTGCATCTTTAAATTTCAAACTATATGATAAGTTTATAATTATTCAATTTCATGACATTAAAACAAAAAGAATTTAACAAAATTTTTAAGAAGATTTTTAAGAAGACTTCTTGTTACAATTTAACGTAGTACTACTAAACAATATAACGCTTGACAGAATAACATTAAGTGTATCTTTCTAAAATTGATAGATTATGTAATGATGCGAAAAAATACGATTAATTCTTGTTTTCCTTCATAATTCTTTAATCTTTGCACTATTAAAAAAAAAAACTATACGACAAAGCTCATTTGAGATACAAAGAAAGCAAAAAAATACGCTAAGAATCCCATTTGAATCAATTAGTTTCTTTAGATATAGGTAAAAACATCCTTGGTTGATGTAATAAAATAATTTAGTTGAACCAAACATTTAGTTATTGTAACATTTTACTTGTTTTTGATAAACATTGACAAAGATGTTTATTAGAAACAAGTAAAATGTTACAATAACCAAAAAGGCTTTGCTTTAACTAAATTATTTTATTATGAATCAAGAATTTGTTTGCTCATATTCAAAAATTAATTGAATCAATTAAATGAGTTTCTCAGTAACTTTTATGTACTTAAATTTTTTTATATCCGTGTGAACATTCAGATTTTTACTGCATTGTTTACTGATTTTAAATTCTAATTCGAATATCCGAGTACGTGACAATAATCTCTCTGTACTGCTTTTCTTAATAGATAAAAAGTTGCATCTTGGAATTTTTCTAATTTGACAATAGTATTAGAATGATTTTTTTCTCTCTTTTCTTTAGATTTATTAAGCATATTATTAAATTATCTTAGATTTGTTTTTAATTCTTATTTCTGTCACTGTAAAATAATATTTTCTAATAGAAAATTATAATATTGTAGGATGATAGGATGTCAAGCTTGAAACTTGATAGATTATTGCTCCGTTAATAAGTCCTCTAACACTCCGAATTAGAAGTACTTATTATCTATTAATATTATTATCTATTAATACCTTAAATCTGTGTTTAGTATATTCATTCAGAAACTTCTATAGAAAATAACGCCAGCTGTAATAATTTTATAATCGTGAAAACAAAACACTTTTATCACAATTGATCACTGTTATATTTTTGTCCTCAATTTATGGCTTTGATGAACACTTGCGGATTGTAATGAACCAATACTAAAATCACTACTAGGTTTTATTTTCTTTATATTCTACGAAAGAATATATAAATGTAATGTAGTTAGATGTGCTGCTCAAGAGAAACTGATCGCTCGTTTTGGTTAGTGGAAGCAGTAGAGTCCTTCGAGATCCGACGGCCGTCGCCAAAGACGACTCGTTCGTTGTTTACTCAACTGATTATCATGGTGTAACGAATAAATACGCGGTGCATCTTTCAAAGTTATGCCATCGTCGTTCGTAGCCAAAACGGCGATGCCGTTTTCTCAGAGGACTCAAAATAAAGTGTCAATTCAGAAACTTGTCGCGGCGAGAAAAAGTCAGGGTGAAAAAACACGATATGCGCGCGGAATGTTTCCGTTATATACTGATTAAACTCTCAGTTTATATCTCATCAACATATAAACAATGTGTAATTTTCTATGGATTTTTATGTAATTATTTATGTATTATATATTTTATAAGCGGTTTGTCTAAATACGATATATATTATCTGCAGCATTATTTAACTAAGCAGATAAAAAATTGCACAATGCATGAGTAATAAAATAAACATATTGAAAGTAAAATAAAAACGAATTTGAAAAATGTTACAACGGTTAAATGCTGTTAAATCAATTACATGAAATGTGAAAATGATCAATACAAAATTAGAAATTGTAAATGCATTTAATAATGCATTTAAATATAATATATTAATAAAAACTAATAATAGTGCCAACTATCAAACTCGTATTTCTGTTCTATCTAGTTTATCAAATAATTAGCAAACAAGTATTATTATTACTACAAAAAATTGTAAAACAAATATAAGTAAAATGGCCAGAATGAGCTTCGGTTGTTGCGTAAATAATATAATAAATAAATATATTAATTAGGTAATAAGACATAATTAGGTAATAAGACATAATTCGCAAACAATTGGAATGTACTTACTAACTAAATTATTTACACAACAACTTATCAAAGTAACCTATAAAATTGCAATTAATAAATGTATTTCAATTATTTGCAAATTATATTTTATTACCATATATTATTTACACTACAATCGCAAAAGCTCTTATAGGCATTTTACTTTTAATTCTTGGAGCCATAAAACTATTTTTATTTTAAAAAATTATAATTGTTTATTTACAGCATATTATATCTAATATATGAACATAAAATATTATCGTCCATTAATTTTAAAACTGAAAAATTTAATAAAACATATAACCATAATTTTTAATGTATTACAAATTAAAGAGTGTAATTTGCAAGATAAATAAACAAATATATAAAAAATTTTTTAAATAAAAATTTATTAATATATTACACGTGTAATATATTAATTTTATATATTACGCATTAATTGTTCCCTTTATGTTTTATGTCCTCATTAAGAAATAAATTTAACGTTATTGTATAATTTTTTGAATTTATGTAAAAGATTTCTGTATTTTTGAAAGAAATATTCTGTATTGAAGAAGAGGCAACTAAAAAAGTCATATTAGAAACTGCCATCTAGCGAGATTCTGTGTAATATCGATTGATACATGTTGGAAAAGAAGATATCTAAAAAGATCTTCTGTGAATAAAATAGGATTTCAAGAATTCTAAGATTTAGTTATCTCCTAATGAGTAGTTATGCTCTTAGTAATAATAAATATTCTCAAATATTCTTAACATTTGTATAAAATTAGATACCATATTAAATATATGTATTATAAGATCTAATATTGCTTCTGCATTTATTGATAATTATGTTTCTAGAAAATTTATTGATAATTATGTTTCTACATAATATAAATATGTATGGTGTAAGTATAAAAATAATTAATTAATTAATTAATTAATAATAAGAATAAGTGCAAGTTGATATTGCAAATATATTGTATCTTAAAAAGCTAATCAAATAGTGTTATTTCTGATCAAAAATTGAATCAAAAATTCATTTACCATTTTGGAATTTTCGCAATTTTTTTTATTAGTTATCCTAGTTATAATGAGCAGAATGCAAAATCGGCACAGAATTTTAAGATATCTCTAAGAGTTCTTTGGGGAACATCTTTAAGATATTTAAAAGAACACTGAAAGATATTTTAAAGTTATGTGTCAATTTTACCTGTTTATTTCGCAATGTATAGAAATTAATATCTCATTAACTATTGGAAAAACTATAAAATGATTCAGAATTTTTTTATTCAATTTTTAATCAGAAATAGCTATATGATTATAGTGGGCGATTTTAAGATACATCCCGTATAATATAAAAGAATATATTAAAAAAAAAAAATTTTGATTAGATAGAAAAATTTTATCTCAAATCTGGACGTATTATAAATATATGTATATATTAATATTAATGTTCCATATGAAATATTAAACTCTTTTCTTGCAAGATTCAACAACGACGAAGAAATCGAAGAAGCGAATAGAACGGACTTAGAGGGTTACATTGATGAGACTTTCTATACATTTATATAGGGCAGTCCGGAGAAGTTTTAGTGTCTGCTGAGCGCTACGCTGTGCGAGATATTACCATCCATAAAGTTTTACGAACCGAAAACATCAAGCTTACTTGGATACTAGTTTATACGCGTCTCCACAGCCTATAGTTGCTTCTCTTCGGCAATTACAGGCTTGCTTGATATTAAGGAACAGCGACGTACGCGCGAAAAACGTATCTTGCTCGTGATTACGGTTACGAGGGAAGCATTGTATTTTTCTTTTTTTCGCAGAAACAGTGGCGAACCACTTAACGCCAAAGAACAAGACCGACATGATCCTTCGGGCAATGCCTTTAAATTTGGGTAATGGATTTACATTCGCATAGCGAATTTTATGAAGCGATGATTGGCGGTTAGTGAGAGAACGGCCTCCTAATTTCCTAAGTATCTCTACGTCAATAATTTTAGCTCTCGTTATTGCAACAAAGTTAACGCGCGAAAAATTAGGAATCGCTTATTTAGAACATAAACGCTCCCTCTATTTCAAATTTATAGTCCGTATGGCTCCGCGAAAATTTATTCATGCATTTATACTGTTTATACATCCAGTAAACATACCTATCTTTTAATATATATTTAATATATACTTTTACTATATATAATACTTTTAATATATAAAATACTTAATATATATAATACTTTTAATATATAAAATATTTCTATCTTAAAAATATTTAACTTGCGTTTCTCTCTGTCCCTATAATAAACCGGAGAAAATAATTTCAAATCATATATCTTATCACTTTTTGTATTCGTACAAAATATCTCTAGTAATATGCTGTATTATTTTTGTAAAGGAGTTGGTGCATTTTAGGCGATTTGGGGAACAGGTATTATTGTATTTATCTTTTTTCTTATTCAATTTTACTTGCTGAATTCGAAAAACATAGTTAAAATTGTCCTGATATTTCGAGAAATTTTTTTTTTACATTTTGAATAGAAGAAAACAACGGTTGATTTTATCATTTTCTTAAATCATATCTGCGATTTCTCTTTGTTTTTGTCTTATTTTTTATTTAAGGGGCACTCCTCTCGCAGATGTATATTTTGTACATGTAGTACATATATGCGTGAAACAAAGAACGCATTACAACAAAATAGAATACATTATCAAAGAGTAAGAATCGACTCGTATATGTAATGCAACATACATGTAAAATGTAAATAAATAAATGTAAATAAAAGAATATAAAGGAATTTATTTTTAGGTCTTATTAATCCAATGTATAATATTCCGTTTCATGCTCTACAATAATAATCTTCACAAAATCTTATTTATTCTATAGTACAAGTAAAAGTTACGACTTTAATAATAATTGATTTTTATAAAAAAAAGAAATTCGCAGATATAGTTTAAGAAAGTGAGGCGTGGCTCGACGAGTGGCTCACCGCTCAGTGCAATTAACTCGTGATCTGTAGATCCGACCCCGCTTGAGCCCCGTATACGCGATTTTTCGCGGTTCGCTATTCAGATCGGTTAAACTGCAGGTTCCATATATCAGTGGATATATGTATGGATCCAAGCTAAAGATAGGATATTAGGCTAATAATTTAATTTCAGAAAATAATCCATTGTTACGAAAACCTCATGAGAGATGTCTATGTTCCATGTTCTTAGAATGTTGCATTAGATGGATGGATTTCACGCATATGTATAAAATGTACAAAATATACATCTGCGAAAGGAGTGCCTCTATTAAAAAAAAAATAAGATAAAAACAAAAAAAATCGCAGATACGATTTGAGAAAGAAAAAAATGTGAATACAACGATTCCTGCGTGCTCCTCAAGTCTAAAATGCACTAACTTCTTTATTGAACAATCTGTAGAAACTAATTTCTCCCGATTAAGCATAGCAAAGATATAATTTTTAATTATTAATCAATTTAGACCGGATATTATTGGAACCATGTTAAAAAAAAATTTTTCAAATTCAGTTCATGCGTACTTAAATATATTATATAATTCATACTAAACAATTTTTTCAAAATTTTGATTATTTTTCCAACATATACCTACATTATTATATATTGTACATTAGATCTCAGATATCGATAGAATTAAATAATTTCAACGGTGTCTTCAAATTTGTTTGCTGGATCTGAAGGGGTTAACGTCATAAGTGTCCTGCGATCACTGCACAATATTTTTTAATAGTAGTATCTTTCTTTAACCTTATAGATTTATACTTATATAACTTATATAATATTTAAAGATTACAGTAAAATACAAAAATTTAATATAAAAACGTCAAAATTATACAATACAACAGTACTCTGTATTTACATAAACTATTGTATAATTTTAACATTTTTATATTAAATTTCAAAGTAATCAAAACTGACTAATAGTATAATCGGATAGAATTTGCACATTTAAGTTTATAACTTCACTTACACGCATACACTAGTAATACTGTAAAAAATTATATTATCTGAAAATTGTCCGATTAGTAATTAAGTAATACATTATTCGATCTTGAAGATGCGACTCGCGAAAATCGACTAAGGTTCAACGAAATAATGTTTTCAAAGTTTCCGTAGTTTTGGCGGCAATTTTATATAGTACTCTAGGACTATAAAAAGTTATAATGACAGAAAATGATCCGACCTGTAATTAAGAAGTTATTCAATATCAACAAGTTTTATCATTGCTAACTTTGAATGGCGATTTTTTAAAAATATAAAGATTTGATGTTTTATTTATCAGGAACTTTAGAACTTATCGAAAGAATACGTTCAAAAGTATTAGAGCTTGATATTAATTTTCGAATAATTTTTATTTTAAAAAAATAAAAAATAATTTTTTTTACGAGGAACTCTAGCACTCATCAAAAGACATCAAATAGACTATTCAGAATCATTCAGTGCTAATTTCAGATGTGAGCATTTTT
>Ga0157364_1000544_pt1 | contig 26638 bp, 15 predicted proteins | sample AttsexASBM2_FD_111476 | JGI IMG/M metagenome (GOLD analysis project Ga0157364, IMG submission 111476) | Fungus gardens microbial communities from leaf cutter ant in Ribeirão Preto, State of São Paulo, Brazil - Atta sexdens ASBM2 | ecosystem: Host-associated > Fungi > Mycelium > Unclassified ... | reverse complement strand
ATTAACTTCAATTTACTAAAATTTCTTTCACATGAAACTATTTTACTAGAATAGTTAAAAATATTCTTGCGACTACTTCTAACTTTGGTTTGGTTAAAGAATCATAAATTAGTTTCATAACATCTAAAATAGGAACTGATTCTATATTTGTAGCAACAAGTAGATCGTAAATCAAAATCGTCATTAGTAACGAATTAAGATATATAGAAAATTACATTTTTGCACTCCTTTAAATTTTTTACATGACACAAATGTCTTGCATCTATTGACTGCTTTCCTTATTTCGACTGCAATTATTTATCTAATTAGTCTATCATTCAATAAGTGCTTAGTAATTTTTTAATATAATATAGTTAGATATGATTGTCGGATCAAACTTGACGATCATTTAAGCTATTCTTGTAAATCTAGGGCTTTAATTCGGTCAGCTATAATGCGTCCTCGGCGGGATAACGGATTCTCGGATCGTTACTAAAATTAATAGTCGACTAATACAGATTGGGAACGAGCGGATGCGCGATGCGTAGATTCGTGCGATCGTAAATCCTGCGGAAAAGATGGAATGTCGATTCGATTTGGTGGATGCTGAAGCGGCATAAACGTTTCCGCTCTCGTGTTACTTACGAGACGTGACATTAATCTATCGAGGATTCCGCGAAACTTAGCTCTATCATTTTCATCGTCAACAATTTCGCTCGGATTTTACGCGGAAATGTCTGGGCCGCTCGTTTATCACGAAGAATATAAACAGGGGATTAATGTGAGAAATTAATTATGTAGAATTATGGGTTGGAAAATATATAGCGATATGCAAGTAATAACGTTATTTTCAACAAGATATTACAAAAAAAAATCTTGCAGAAAAGAATATCGTGGAGATTCAATAAAGAAAAAACGGTGTCGATTTTACGAATATTACGCGAATGAATTGAGTCTCTTTGAACTTTTTTTCCAATTTTGTTCTGTTCTTAAATATTAGTACGTCAGCATGTATAAACTCATAACAATCCATATTTCGTTGATACACGATTAAGTAGTTTCCTACATTTTTTAAATATTTGTTTTTCAAAACGTGTAAGTACAATAAATTATTAAATAATAAATATAAATGTGAATATAAAACGATAAACGCGCGAATAATGCTCTTGAGCAAAATTGCAACGATGGATGATGGTCGGCCGCCGGGATGCAAGCAACAATTAAACATCGAGTTATTTTCACGTCTACTTAGCTTATTTTCACAACGCGGTCATCAATATTTCCGCCGGTAGTTCCGCCAATAAGTACAAATATAAAAACATATTTCGCGTCCAAACATGAAACGTCGCACGAGCGGCAAGCAATAAACATTCGACGGGTTTTCACTGATAATACTTTCGTAAGTGCACGGCCGTGCAAACAAAACGGTGATGCGTGTGTTGCAAATGGATTTCGTGGCGGGATGTGAAAGAGAGGCAAAACATAATTCGAGATTTTTCCGTTTATTTCGTATCGTAGGTGTGTCTTACGTACTGATACGTAATAGTGTACTAATAATAATATTAATATCAATAATGTTCCGCACGTACAAGTATATACGTGCATATATTGTTATATATACGTCATATATACACATATAGATATATATGTATACATACAGATTTGTTCTATTTATTCTATCTATGCTTCATTCTTCGTAATAATATACACGCAGATTCGAGCATTATTAACGCTAATTATTATTCACATGATCCGTGTTTATACTCAATAAATATACCTATGTGTATTTTATATATATATATATATATATATATATATATATATATATATATCTCAATTCTCTCTTTCATCGAATACCGCACGAATCTCCGGTATCGAGGAAGGTTATCACGTGATTAAATGCACAAGAACGCGATGCAATTTTTTGCGAAGAAAGTACAATATCTCACTAATCACTAAAGCTATTATTCTTTTTACAATACTTGTCGCTTTTCGTCGTCGTGACAGCTTCAAACATTCCTCTCAAGGTGAAGATTAAAACACAATAAATTTTCATCGTCGACATTGAAAACTTAGAAGACTATAATCAGTTTTTTTCAGCATATTATACACATTATTAGGCTATTTTCGCATTTCTATTATCTTGAAATCGCGACAATTATCACCTTTTACATTTCCGTCGATTAAAACATTCACGCTAAAATTTAATTTGCGGTATTTAATTTGCAATCAATCGCAAGTGTATTGCCGTCAAAGCAAGTGTAAATAAATACAGGAAGTTATTGCATATTGCCGAAGTAATTGCTAGAAGTAGTAATAAGCCTATTAAATGTTAATAGAGGGAATTCCGCAGACTCGCCATTTTAAAATATTAAAATGTTAATGTCTCTATTTACGATAAAACAATCTACCGATATATACCCGTTTGTTTCCCCAAAGCTGTTCGTTACAATCGTTACGTGTTCAACGATACAGTGTCGCATTAAATGCGCAAAATTCTGGATCGCTTCGGAAATAATCACGATCGCAATGCAATAAAAACGGACATTTCGGAATCGGGAAATACTCGATGCAAAACGCGCCATGCAAAGCAAACAATAACTTTTTCAACCCGTGCCAAGGGTGTCTTGGCAGGAGCGGAAACGCATAGAAATGTGATCGCATTTGTAGAATATCGAGATTCAACATCGTAATACGAGTCGCGCGAACCGAACTATGTAGACCGATAATTCTAACTCGTCCTTATCGCTATCTGTCCGAAACAGACGTCTCAGTATTATTATGGATTTCACGTGATCTACGATGATTTGCACAGATGGGCGCGAAAACGGCGATGAAGAAATAAAAATTCATCAAGTCAGCGATCAGTCTCAACATTTGCGTAGATAAGAGCGATTATGCTGAAATTCGCATTTATTTTCTTGTCCCGAACTTTCATTCGCGTTTCGTTCATCAAAGCGAGGCTTTTGATAGAAATAAGAAAACTCGTGCGATTATTGAGTTTACAATGCTGTCGAAAAAAAAGCGAATTAACGTGCATGAAGAAGAAATTTACTGATTAAAATTGAATTCGGAGTTTTTAAATTTCATTAAAATATATACGATTGAAACGTTTTTTGACTTTGCTTTGCTGAGGAAAGTCTCATTAGGTCTCATTAAGTCTCTTCGAAATGTTCGTTTAATATAATAAAACTATTAGTTGTTCGATTAATTTCGTGGCACGAATTTCTTCTTCTTCACACATCGATTTTTACGTTTTGTCTATCATTGCCCTTCTTTTATGATCGTGTGTTTCAGAATTTAATACTTTTTTTAAAGATTGATTTTCTTTTTCATACATACGTTTTTTTTATGTATGTTACGCATCATGCTGGGATGAAGATCATATTCGATCAAGACGGGTCTCAGTGCCTAATAATATTTTTATGTGAATTTTACAACTTTCAGTTCAAGCAAACTATTCAATTATTCGGATTTTACAGTTTTCGGAATCTTTGAACAAATTTTTCGTCGCGAATTTCTCTAGTTTAATCTGACATCTCATACAGTTTTTCGACTCTAAAAATCGTTTAGCAAATGTATTTTGTAAATGCGAATTAAATGAAGACTATTAAAAATTATAATGATATTAAATTAGAAAATAATGATATTAAATAATGAAGAAAATCGATATTAATATATATACTTCCACGAAGAAATTTCGGTAGAAACCGTTAGAAGTTTTAGCTCTAGCCCTAGAAGACTGTTCGTTGATTAACGATGCCCTTATAGAGACATGACGATTTATTACGCTAATTGTCGTATTAGCTAATCGCCTATTTATCGTTTCTACGCGATACGAGGATACGATCCGATACGAGAAACTATACGAGAGATTTACAATTTTTACCAGAGCTCATTACGACCTTTCTAGTTCCATTCCTTGGCGAGCTCGTCCGTCGTGGGAATCCATTCTTGCTTCACGTAAATCAAACCTGGATCGTAGTGATCGCCGTGATGCTCTTCAAGGTTCCGCTGATGGGACCTTGAATTCCGATATTCTCAGTACTTCTGCAACGTTATCGGCAGATTACCGCTGGTGTTGACGGCATTACAGTCTTGGTAATATCTGTGATAAAGCGGCGGAGACGGCGCCGCGCCCGTCGAAAGCGGCGTCGGCGGGCTGGACCTACGATAGATCAGACCGTGTTCTGAAGATATAGCTTTTCTGTAATTTTATCTATGTCTAAAAAAATGAATTTAACTATTCTCGCCACTATTCTCGATGATACTGTGACTACTTTTTTTATATATTAACACCCTGTTTATCCAGACAGTGTATTAAAATTTTCAAAAATGTATGATGATAAAATATTATGTAATTAAATAATTCTCTTTAGTAATGTGTTGAGTAGTAACACTTTTCATTTTATAATATCTAGCTGTTTATTTTATGTCATTAAAAATTTTCTACAAGAAATTTTGATAACGCCAATCATCAACAAAGATAATATAATAGAAATTCTTGGAATTATGAATTTTTTTTAAGGTTATGAAAAATCCTATGTAACAATGCTTAGAAACGGTGACAATAATTTATTTATTTATTATATATTAGTTATTTTAAGTATTGTTGTAGTAATCACTTGGTGCTTATTACTCAAGGATATTAAATCTTACTTGAATATCAAATCAGCAAATTAATTGTAGTCTCATTTATTGTTTACAAGTGTATGATCTATTGCTTACTGCTTTTACAAAATAATGTATAACAAAGTATGACAAAATTAAATGCAACTAGTGCCATTGATACAAAAATTGGATACAATCGCAACTGAATTCTACAATTGTCATATGATGAAAATGATTTACAGCAAAATAACTTGTATTATTTCTTTATTATTTATCATATGATCGTATTGATATATAAAAACTCTCTCTCCGTTCTCCGTAAAAAAACAGATTTTGCGTTTATTAATCGTACGAGCACGAGACTTCCATCATCGAATTGGGATCTCGAGATGAGCATCACATTTTCTTGAACGATGTGGAACGATTCAGGTATTCGTTTTACTCATTCTGGTACTCGTACCTGTAAAGCTGGCAGCTCGGAGATTGGGTATCCTGATAGATCGCCGTGTCGGGACTGGCGTCTTGATACCACTGCGAATGACCCACGGCGTTGCTCGCGTGATTCCGCGCTGTGTTGTATTCATGGTCCATAATGGCGTATCCGGCGGCCGCCGGTGCACAATACGGTGTGTACATGGTGCCAGGTGGCGAGGCGTTGCCTCTGGAAACGGTACTGGTATGTCCGTAGCCGCTGGTGGCCATCATCGCCGCCACCGCTGCCGTCGTGGTAGTCGTGGTGGTGCCCGCGGATGATAGATCCCTGCTACCGCTGCCCATGGATTCCCTGCTACTCATAATTGAATGCGGATGCTGGAGCCCATGCGGATGGTGCGAGTGGTGCTGATTATCACGCGTCATCAGACCGGCATTGTTCTCCCGTGTCGTCATTAGTGCATCGACGCTGAAGCTGGTTGGATCTAGACCGGCCATCGACACGTCTTGGATCGACTCCTGGTGCACTTGGTGCGCCTGGTGCACTTGATGACCCAGAGCTGTCTGGATAACGCTCTGACCAGGGGCCGCGACCGTCGCCGTCGTCGTCTTATCCTCCTGTATCGGGCTGTGCAGGCCGTATTTGCTAGCTTGAACCGCAGCAGCCGCAGCCGCCGCTGCCATGCAATGATTATCGTTCACCGGTTCCCGTTTGGGCTTGCATAGACCGGTGGCCTCCAGAGCGCCCAATTTCTTCGTCGAAGTGTCCGATGGTGGCGGCAATGCAACCTGACTATTACTAGATTTAACATCCTCCTGACGTTTCTCCGGTAGGATACCCTGTCGTTTTAGCGCCTCTTCCTTTTCCTTCAGCGCATCCTTCTTCTTGAAACGCCTGCGACGTCTCAAATAAGAACCATTATCAAACATATTATAGCTATCCGGATCTAAGGACCAATAACTCCCTTTTCCGGGTTTCTTATCGTCTCGCGGCACTTTCACAAAGCATTCGTTCAGGCTGAGGTTGTGCCGGATGGAGTTCTGCCAACCCTGCTTGTTTTCACGATAATATGGGAAACGGTCCATAATGAATTGATAGATACCATTCAGCGTAATCTTCTTGTCGGGTGCATTTTGGATGGCCATCGCGATCAGTGCGATATAGGAGTAAGGTGGTTTCACCATATCCTTGCCGGCGTGATGAATGTGCTGCTGTCCGATACCTGACACTGGATATCCTGTAGCCGTCGCATAGCCACCGTATCGATACTGCTCGTAGTAACTACCGGGAGCACCGACCGCCGGGTACGACGGCGCGCCCATGCCCATCGGTACCGTCGCCGCGTGCCGATAGTACGCATTCTGCTCGCTGAAGAGCGTGTGCATCTTCGCGCACTCGCTCTCAGTATGATCCACGGACGACGATCGCGATCGAAACACTTGCTTCCAATTGGAGCGAGGGGATGATTGTTCTCTTCACGTCTCTTCACGTCTCTTCACTATTCCAGAAGAGATTCTCTAACGCACATATTTCTATTTTTTTTAACGTCTCCAACTCGCACAATTATTCTTCGTGAATGTTGAAAAGAGTCTGGGAGAATGTCGTTATATTGGAAAATAATTATATTCAAAATTTTATTTTATGCAGTCTTTTGTTTTCTATTATATTATTTATCACTTTTCGAATTCTTCCTTGAAATTCTAAGCTGTTCTATTAATAGCGATCATATTTTTCTCGTTTTCGAATTATAAATCATTTGTGTAGTCTTTCTTCACAATTCACTTCGAATAGAAGTATATATAAATCGGTATCTTTTAAATATACAAATAATATATAAAAGTTTATATTCGATAAAGAGTATCGCTATTTTTCGAAATCATTCTTCTACGTTTATTCTGCATCATTGTCCTCTTTTCATAGTTTCACTTATATCACTGACTTGGCAAGTAGGTGTTAAACAATAAAACATTCTTAATTAATATTCATGTCTTAATTTTTCAATCGAATGTTATTATTATTATTTTTTTTTCGTTATTATGATAAAACCCGCGTTTGCACTATCACTTATTTGTCGCTTTGAATGCACTTGGAGCGCCGTCACTGCATCACGGTGGACCACGCAATCCAAAGTATTTTCGATCGATAGATCTCTAATGAGCGATCACGTTGAAATCCCAAAAAACACGGCGTCGTCGCTTATGGACTCTGCGGCGCACCCCGCTGCTTCGTGATAGTATTTTGTTGACCGTATCCCGGGAATCCTCGTCTTAGACACGGTGACGGAAGACGGGGTGTGCGAGGCCGCGGTAAAGGCAGGAAACGAAGGTGCATTCAGTTGAACAGTGCGACTCGGCCGCTAGCGCGAGGACGCACGCTAACCCCGTTAGCACCCGCGTGTGCACGCCACGGTATTATGATACACAACAGGCCGGAGTTTACTCAACCCCGAGTAAAAACACACTGGGAGCTCGGCGTCGCGCGCGGATCGGAGTGCTCGTCGGCCTCGGCACGACCGGAGGACGGCTGCGCCGTTCGTGCGCCTTCGAAAAATCACGAGGTTTCCTACACATCGTATTACGCCATTGGCCGTGCGATCGTGGAGCCGTGCGTGTCTCCGCCCACATTGTAGGACCAATCCGCTCGGAGCGGTGAACGCCGTCGTATATGACCGCCCTGAATGAGATTCTGCCAATAACCGTGCGGTAAATGATCGCATGATCACGCCCTCGTCACCTCGCGCAAGGGCTCTGGACACTCCGTTAGTGAGACCAGCCGTACTGCACGCCGCGATGCGGAATTTTTCCGCGGCCATCGGCCGTCGGATACTTTTCGCGATACCAAGCGGACAACGAGCACGAGGATTAAGGTGGTGATCTCGGTGGATCTTGCCCGGAATAGCAGAAATTGCGGAAACGAGTGATAGTTGCATGCGCGCGGTGCCTCAGCTAAAAATTGAGCAAGTGTCGAGGATGTTTAGGGTGACAGTGACAAGAATGGTTTCAGACAGCCGTGTGATTGCGATTTCATAGCGCGCGCCTTTAAAAAAAGAACGAGAGTTAGACGTCATCGAGCAACGAAGATGCTCATCTTATCAAGTATTTCTTAAATTTTTTTGTTAAAAGATATCAACGAAATCAGATTAAATTCAAAGATGGCACTGACGCTATTTGTGAGATTCGTCGATTGTGAAATATTTTTGTTTTTGTTATATGATGCAACTCACAAGAAGTGCTTTATGGATTTTGACAGGGCTAAAATTTAAGCCATAGCGGTCCATATTCATGTTTTATATTTAGCTAAATCTACTCAAGATAACATTTGTGCAAGCTTGATATGATATAATAGAAAGAATTAAATGATAATTTAGTATTACACTGATTAAATACGAAGCTACATCTCACAAATGAGTTCTGCGAAATATTTTAGTTGATTATATATATATAAGAAATAATTTAAGTCGAAAACTTTTAATTCTGTAAAAAATGCCAACTGCGAAATATATTTGCCCAGTTGATTATCATCTTAATCTTCTTTATTTTAATTGATAAAAATGATTTAAAGTCAACATGTACTAATTTTATATTTTAGAAAATCATTCTAGAAAATAATTCTAATCAAATTATTAAAAAAGTAGAATATTATTGTTTTTAAATATCGATTTTAATAATTTATTTTAATAATTTACTACTAATTCTTCATCTATTTAGAGTAATGTTCATCGATCCTAAATATCACATAATTTGTAAATTTATGCGACCAAGAAACTCATGGAAGACATTGTGACGATAATGTCACGTGGATAAATGGAAAAGAGGCAACCTCGCGTTCTTGCAGCACGACACTTTCAATTTAGCGTCTGTTTTTCCAAGGGTTCGACTCTCGCCTTGCGAAAACACTCGACAGGACACGTCGCCACCTTCCATTTCTCGTCGTCAAGTTTCCTCCGTCCGAATCGTGCTATCCAGGTTCTCAAAATACCTTCGATCCTTCTAGACGCTCCACTTCCTGCCATTTAAATTGATTCGACACAAATATAGTGCTTGTTACTGAAATCAAGTTGCGAAAGCTGAGAACAAGTTTGTCATCGAAAGCGATTGATTTTCTGCGTGCTAACATACTTAATTGTCTCCATTCTATATTGCAACATTTTTAATTTTAATAATATCTATAAATATAGAAAAATGGCAAGTATGTGTAAACATATAAAAAATTATCATAAAATATATATATTCGCTTTTATAAAAAATATATAAAATATATAAAAATATATAAAAAATAAAAGTATAATTTAAAATAAGAAAAAAAAAAATATATATATATACTGCATGTGTATAGATTTGATATTTGTATAGATCTATATAGATTTCGCTAAATTTATAATCATTGAGCACAATATTCAACCCTGCCGCATAGAAATTTTCGTTAAAGAAAAATAGTTTTATTTTCTTTACACGTATAAACAATTCAAAAATTTAACTCATAAGATATTTCGTAAGTAATTATAATAATAATAAATTAAAATAATAAATTAGACAAATGAATAAAGGAACATTAAATATGATCTTACGGCTGGATCTTGATGCCTAATATTTCAACATAAATTATTAAATATATTTTCTAAATTTCTTCAAATTTTTTAAAATATTTTAAGATTATTATTATTATTCAATTTTTAATGATCAATTTAATTTATAATATTAATATTCTAACTTCAATTTAGGATTGCGATTCAAGAACGGCATGCAGTTTGAAGAACAGGAAAATATATAAGGTATCTAATAATTCATGTAGAAATATTATTATCGTATTAAAATCCAACCTCGATAATATAATTGGCGCTCCTTTATTTGTGTTATTCACATAAGCGGTCTAGTTTAATTTGTTAGTATAATAAATTAAAATGTATGTATAGAATCATTCCAAATAGCACATATACATATATATATAGCTCCATGTCAACAGTTATTTCTCTTTGCTGCAATTTATGCGCGAAAAACGCACGAGGAGCAATAACTTTCCGTTCGCGCGATCGTTATCGTGTATTTTCTTGAGTGCAAGTGTTAAATTGATCATTGCCTCTACCAAGCGACTAGGCGGTTCATTTTCATTTAAATGGAACGACAAGCGAGTGCTGTTAGGCATTCTACCTTTAGATCCACGCGGTCTCTTTCCCTCGCCCGCGGGCCAACTGCCGCAAAACCAAGATGCAAAACCCTTTGGAAGTTCTGGCGAAAGTTTAATTGTCTTTTGCTTGCATTCTATCTAGGATTCCGCATCGAAGGGACGACGTGCTCTCGCAGCACAATCTATAATCTGCCTGCGATAAGATCAAAATTCATTACCTCATAATACAATAAGGATATAACAACTTTATATTTTTTTCTCTTATGTATAAATTTTATTAAAAGTTTTTTTAGCTTGAAAGATTTTCAAGATGTTTAATATTAATAAAAATAAAGAGTTATTGTTATTACAAATATATGCTGAGTAATGAATTATCTGTTAATATTTAGAGAATAATCAGGAATAATTTAGAAAATGATATAAACCATAAAAGAGAATGTTATATTAAATTATGTGCAAGGAGAAAAAAATAAAGATTTAAAAGTAAAAGTCATTAATCGTTTCTATTTAGTTGATAAATTCCTAAATACTAATCAATCGTAGATAAATTCGCAGTTTATTGAAATTCAACACTTCATTTATTTGATCATCGCAAACAATCGATCAGGATACATCTGCAATATCTGAAAAAGCCGGATTTACTTAGTCGACGTTAAACTTAATAAGATTGCTTCATGAAACAGAGTTTGTTCGTAATCGGGATCAACGTCGATTCGACGTAGGGCGTACACGAGTGATTTGCATATTTGTTATCGCCCCAGGCGCCGAAATCGATTAAACGGGCGGAACTAAAATTAATTATTGAAATAATTATCGGCTTCCAACCATGGCGCCATCATCGAAGCTAAATTAATGCCCAAAATACCATTAAATTTATGAAATATTAATCTCGTTGCACACAATATTTCTCTGTATTGATTTTAGAAATAGCTCTAATTATAAGGACGATAAATGTAAAGAGCATTTTTTGTTTAAACGTACCATAAATACACATTACTCGCGACATTTCATGCATCTTAAGATTTTTAAGGAATAACGTTTTATATTTTGACTCGCACAGCCGCTGCAAAATATTTTCCTTGTACTGTACCGCGGACGTGTTTGGAAAATTTCAAAACTTTTCAAAATAAACGATGCCTCTTGACCTATCCCATGCGACCGGATTCTTCAACGATATGAACGTCTTTGCCCCTCTAAGCTCTCTTTTCTTTTTCGTCTAGAAACAATAAACTTCTTATTTTGGTATGACATCGTTGTCGTCATCGTCTTATTAATCGGTCCGATCGATCGCAATTTCCGCGAAAGAAAGTACATTGTGACGCATATACGAAATGTTATAAATAGGGCCGACTAACGTTATCGGTATTTTGTGCAAATAATTCGTGTCTACGAATTGCGCGGCATTTGTTGTCTCGTGTGTTTTCTTCGCCAAAACTGTGCCATTGTTTGACAAGTTCCTTGCGTGTTTTGAGTTTTCCCGTAACTCCTACTTGTATCAATATTTTATCTTTGTAACTTTCTCTGTAAAAACACAAGTTTGTGTACAAGATATTTCGCGAATGAAGCTAACCTTACAATACTCCGTTTTAATACATTGCCCTAATATCTATCTTTCTGATATATGTATTATTATATGATATATTGCATATATATTTTTAACAAGATATTTAACACAAATTAAAAATAAAGAAAGTCTTATTATATTTATCAAAAATTATTTGAAAAATAATAATCGCACTTATACAATTAAAAACAGAGAGAGAGAGAGAAAGAGAGAGAGAGAGAGAGAGAGAGAGAGAGAGAGAGACAGAGAGAAAGAGATAACAGAAATATCATAATATATATTTATGGTAAACTAATTAAACTTTAAAATTTTAATTCTACAATACAATCAAGAGATTCGCAAAATAATTTTGTAAATAATCTTTATCGCATAGTGAAAAATGTAATGAGATTTCTGAAATAGTTTTGGTCCGATAGTTTCGAAACAAAATTTAATTTTGCCATGATATGAAATATATAGTTTTTTCTTCTGAGCGCTCTTACCCTTGCTAGCGCGACTCTACACGAAGATGCACATCGTACGATCCGATTAACTCGAGGAGAACACTCGTATTCCGTTCGGATTCCGTATGTTTCTCGTCTCGGTCAACGGCGGCAGTGTTTATATAGCGCGGTGAAATTTAATTCTCGGGACCTTCGAACCCACACGGAGCCGAGTGTAAACCAATACTCGTGCCCGCTTCGCTGATATCCGACATCAGGAAAATGGCGCCGTCGTGGAAAAAGGGACGGAGCTCAAGGAAGAGATAATGCGCCGCTCCGAGAGACGCCGCACCGAAACCATTTCCGTTTCTAATTTTCAGAAACCAAACGTATCGGTGTGTTCAAAGAAAACAGACACTATTAACCTCCAATTACCGCAATTCGTCGCGCATCCTCCCCCTCGCTTCGTTTTCAGAGAATCAACTTCCAACTATCCTGCTGCAAATTCCCATGGATTTTTTCATGGGTTCCTATAGAGGACTTATAAGATTCTGTAGGAGCTTCTGTAGTTACCTATAGAATTTGCGCAACATGCATATATAGGTATGTAAGACATTCATAGGAATGCAAATAAAAAAAAGAGTAATGTAGATACCCACAGGAATGTGGACAAATGCCCCATGAAAATTAAAAGGTTTAGGATATCAGTTTGACATATAGAAGTACATAAGATAAAGGAAAGGTGCCCCATGAGAACTGAAAATATCTATAGAAAATACTTATCATAGGATGACGTATGTACATCTCTTCTGTCCTATGTGCACCTACATGTCAAAGTGTAATCCTATAGGCCTTTAGTTCCCATGAGGCAATCCTTCCGCATTTCTATGGGTACCTATCAATTTGAAAAAATAATTCGTAACTCACAAAAACTGGAAGTCACGATAATAATTAATTAAACAAGATACATTTCACGTCGGGTAAAAAAAAATCCTAACTGCCATAAGAAAAATATATATTCATGACTGTTTTGAGTCACCACACCTTGTTTATCACGTGACTTTTAGTTTTTGGATTTATAGAAAAATTATCTTAGATATTTTCGCGTGGAATTACATCAGTTGGCTTATATCATTTGGTATACACACTCTAATGTGCATCTCATAGAGTATACAGGGTATTTCAGAATATTTATGACTATTTTGGAACTATACAGGGTATCTCAAAATATTTGGAACTATTTTTGTGTGCAGATAGAGCGGATTAAACTGAATCGAAAAATCCTCTATCATTTTGCAATTTTTGCAATTATTATACTCAATGAGCAGAATGTCCAAAATCGAGGCATACTTGACACACTTTAAGATATCTTTAAGAATTCTTTGAAAAACATCTTTAAAATATATCATAAAGAAACTCTGAAAAATATCTTAAAATTGTCTGCGTCAATTTTACCTTATTCGGCAATCTTTAAAAACCAACTATTGTGAAAATTGCAAAATGATACAGAACTCAGTTTAGTCTACTTTATCTGCACACGAAAATAGTCCCAAATATGGGATATCCTGTATATCATCATTTAGATCCAATTGTATCATTGCACGTGCACATCATTCTTTTTTTCATGCCATTCTATAAGAGCCTTTTTTTGGACTGGATACCCTAGATTTCTATGTAAAACATTGTAGAAAAATTTCCTATGTTATCCTATATGTGCATGCTGCGTAAATCCTATAGGTACCTACTACAATACAAGCTCCTAGAATTTTATAGTCCTCTAGGATCCCATGAAAAACCCCATGAGAATTTACAGCAAGATAGGAGTCTCCTTCCTTTGGGATGTCTATCGTATTTACTATAAGTACCCATGGTTAGGCAAACCCATTGGAAAATTCCTCATAGGAATTTGTAAGTCTAGTTCTTCATCGTTCTTCAAATTCAGAGAATCATTCGTTATTAGTCTCATTAAAATTCACGCAGACGCGATGGATTTGCAAATACATAAACGCGTTGGCGCATACGTTTATCGAGGGATACACGAGTCGAATTTTAGCAGCAAAGTGATCGCCGGTTGCGTTTTCCGCGACGTTCGACAATTCGTGGCCTCCAAATTTTCGCGAGCTTCCGCTTGTTTATCCGCGCCGCACCGCCGAATTTCTGCACCGTGTCTCGCGGATGCAATCGGTTTATGCTCCCGCAAGTTTCCGCACGCGGCTACGATGCATGCCGCGATGCGATCGCATAAAGATAACAAACACTGAGGCGTTGTGCGCAGCGCCTGCTGTTTCTCAAACCGCTTCTGAAAGAAAAGAAAATCCGGCCGACGCAACTGATCCTTCATCTTTGGTTTACCGAAAACGTTACTTATGCTCTTTATATATGTATTACCAAATCCCAGCCTTATTTTGCAAAGTTTTACCTACTCTTGTAATGTTTCGTAATTAACCCACGAACTATAATTAAAAATCGCGAAAGCAATTCTACGAATTCACACATGTCGAAAGATTCATTCCGTCGCGATTGGATTCCAAGATGTCTGAGAAGTGATTCGCGATTCAGCAAGTTATCGTTTCGGGGAGGATTTTCTCGTCTCTTGGATGGATTTCTCTGTCGCGGCTCTCTCGGGAATCTCGCCGTTAAAAGCGTAGGAAACCTGCGGGGCCGTCGATAGGATTGTGCCGCGCGCACACGGCGACGAGCGACGGAAGGCGAGGGGAATGAGCCATGAAGAGAGAGAGATAGACTGGCACCGAAGCGGAATTCGAGCGAACAATTCATACCGGGTGGCAATTTCACGCGACAAGTCCCGCCATCAGCATATCAATGGGCCCGGCCCGGGTAGGATTATCTGGATGTGCCGCCGCACAGTGATACTCCGCGGTTGGCACCGACAGATAGGGTTGCGCAGTTTCGCCTTTCCACCGTGTACGTAATGCGGCGAATCAATCCGCAGCATCCCCAAAGAACGCGCTCACAAGCGCCAGATTAAATGAAGACACATCTCATGCGCGAAATGACAAGGACTGGCAGTCTATTATCTCATCCCTCATGAAGATATCAATCTATTTATGTCGTCTACCGATTCACTTCGATTTGATAAATATTATATTTCTCTTATTATTGCTTCCCAATTGTAAAATCACTAGACATTTTTGTGCATACGATGACATAAGTTGTTTCCAATTCTCAAAATTGTTGATACAACACTATACATCTGCATTCAATCCGAGGGCTACTAATCGGCTGTGTAAACTTGTGTTTCCTAGTGACAATTACACAATGTTACTAATTGCGGCTAAATGAGATTGCAGGACATTGAGCAGTCGGCGTTTTTGCTTTATTTCATTCAGCAAGACGGAAAAAGCTACATTTAATCTAACTCTATCTGAAACAGTACATAGCGTTATTCTGTTCTAACTGAGTCGCATAATTAATTTATGCGTTTTTGTATTAAACAATTGTATTAAACAATTGCAAAGCATTCATTGTTGTTGCTTCATAATTTCGTCCACTTTCTAAAAATGATAAAAGTAATCAATAAAATATTGATTTTAAGATTGACAGTCATTTCTGTTTCTCCCATGATGTATTGCCATGTCATTGAGCTATTGAACGTTAAATACTTGAAGATGGTAGCACCATATCAGGTCGTCTTTCATTCTTAAAATTGCGCGTGCTCTCTCTCAATCTCTCTGTCTCTTTCTCTCTCTCTCTCTCCCTCTCTCTCTCTCTCTCTTTCTCTACGATAGACGGAACGTCGCTAATATTTTGATTCGAGCTTAGTTACGTTACAATGCGACCGACTCGTTCAGGACGAAAACAAACGGTGGCGCACAATCCGGTCCCGTCGCTTTCCTCATGCCTCCTGCCGCGCGTCCCTCTTTCGACCACGAGTCGTTTATTTTTCTTGAAAACGTATCAGCCGCATTTCCTTCCTCATTGTCTGGCTTAAAGAAATAAATCTACCGGCGTCGATTCAAATCTCGCTTTGCTCTCTAGTGAAGTTTGCGTGTTCTATCTGTCACCTTTTCGACTGCCATCAACGCACTCCATTTTACATCCCTTCTTTCTGGTACGTATTAATCGACTAGATCCCGCAAAAATCGATAACGGAAAATTGTTCGTTTCTGATCAATCATAAGACTTCGCAATAATTGATAATGTCACATAAAAACAGATTTACTTTTCTTTTCTCATAGAATGACTTCTTTCATGAAACGGAATCTGAACGTTATATCGCAAATATCTAGAACAATACTGTTTCTTACGTTGAAGCGAATTTATGACGTTAAATTGCGACTTGCGAAAACATGATTCGCAAGAACGGCTACAGAAAGGCATAACTGCGTTATCAGAGATTACGTTACTAGTTGCAGAAACTGGCCACTTCGTAAAGCGTTCCGACTTTTGTTATGGTTGACAGCACGGGGGTCGAAAAGTGGTAGGCAGGATCGGTGATGGAGCAGCGGAGAGATAATAGCCGTGGAGAGGAGTAAACGGTGAAAGCACCGGTTCTCTCTCTTTCTCCTTCCCTTCCTCTCCGTCTCTCGTGGGCGGCGTAACGCGGCTAATTCCGACTGTTTGGTTAGCAAGCATTTAAGGTTTGTCTTGGCTGTTGCTTCGTGTCTTTTAGACAGCCGATCTGTGTTCCGACCAAATGAAACGGAAGCTAAACGGCAGTGCTCCAGTGACGAGGTGACGAGCTGACGAGGTCCGCGTCCGCGTCCACGCGATTAGTGTGCCACGCGCGACGAAGGATTTGACCGGCACGGCGCAACATGGTTATTCATTCGATCGTAGGAAGCTGCTTGATCGAGAGAGAGAGAGAGAGAGAGGGGGGGGGAGAGGGGGAGAAAGGAGACAGATACGATAGTTGAACAGAAAAAATAGCTTTGTATATAATTTTTGTAATATTCTTTAATTCTCTAGAAACAGTCTCATCTTGTTTTATTAAAAAACGATTTTTTATTACTTTTGTTCAATGACTTGCAAGTGGAAAATTTATCGATATACTCTACTATTGAAAAATTACAAGTATTTTTAATCTGACACACAGATCCCGAATTAAATTTGAAAGTGAACGTTGCAACTATGCAACCGCCCGTAGAGGATTAAGGATTATACGTTTAGATTTAATGATGAATTAAAGGAATGATCATATTAAAGAATTTTACAACAGCTGCTTTTTCTGCCGAAAGAGTAATCAATGTTCAACGTTTCCAAATTTTCGCTTCTCTTACGAATCACTTCTGTAGATTGTTGACCAAACTATCATGGGGATGATGCAAGGGATCTCACATTTTTGTCTATTAACCTTCTATTCAGAGTTCATTACAAGGAGTTATCTCTGTTTATATTACTCCAAAAACAACTCGCGCGAGCGATTGATATTAAAAATCTGCGCTGATGTATTTTTTTCAAGCAGTCAGGATTCAAATAGTAAATAAATAGTGTAAAATGCATCTCGCACAATGAATTCATGCGCGTCCTGGACGATGGTGCGAAAAACGTAGCGGCGCGTGGGCGTAAACAAGTAAAAGTTAACAAAACAATTCACACGTTACTGTTCGCGCCATGTGTTAAAAAATGTCGAGAGCAACTCGAGCTTGCAAAATGATCATTTGCGTATTACTGTAGTCTCGTTAAATGCGCATAAAAAAGTTATTCGTAACGTTCATATCGCAAATTAGACAGGGGGAAATGACAATGTAACGAAATACGAATCGCTCATCCGAATCGACGACTTTTAATTTCGCTATTTGTCATCAACACACATCTATGTTTTCATTGTCCATTCTCGTCCATTGACACGTTTTTTTTCATGCGATTGTTGCTAAAGATTTTTTTCCCATGCGTTTCACACTAGAAATTTCGCTTTTAATTCACGTGTATTATTTTACGGAATAATTCAGTCTGTAGAAATAACAGTTTTGTTTGATTTCGATATACCCAGCATGCTAAAGAGTTAAATATTCTAAAAATTTGGAAAATATCGGTCTCCCGATCGAAATCGAGGAAAACATCAAACGTTCCTACAAATCAGAGGATGCCGATTCGCTGTAACTCGGTTTTAAAAATTATCTATTATATACACGAGTCCGTCTGAGATACGTGGAGTTCTCGACAACTCGCCCACGTTGTTGACTGGTGGATAAAAAAATGGTAAACGACTCTCCGTCGAAGATGAGTCTTATATCGACGCGGCGTGCCGCGTGCACGCAGAGACGCGGCATTTGCTCGCGTATATAACGGGCACGGCATAGGACCAGGAAAAGCCGAAGGGTGGAACGTGCTCTTGCGCCGGCGGTGTTTGTTCAGCCGCAACTTCTCTAAATCTTTTGTGCGGCACGCGGAGAGCGCGGTGGTAGACTCGCGTGCACACGCGGTTACATGCGTTTCCAAGTAGCCGCTTCGTAAGTCGTATAATATCTAGTTGGCGCCAGAATGATTCAAGTATTCCCGAGTACCTATGTTACGCGTAAAAACGCGTATAGGTCTCTAATTACGTAGGTAGGTATCTACTTGAATTTATCCCTAGACTAAAGTATGATTGTTGTTAAGCAATCGGAATGCGACTGGCGACATTCCTAAATTTTTTCGAAGATTTTATTTTGTGAGAAAAACATTCGTGCAGTTGGAAATACGTTGTAAGAAGCTTGTTGTTTATGAAAATACATAATATTATAAATATAAGATGTTATTATCTATATTATCTATATTATAATATAATAATATAAATGTGCTTATGTAATAATATAAACATATTAGTAAATATCATTTATATACATATATATACATATATTATAAAAATAATTAATGTTTCTATAAATTCATATCAAACAAGACTTTAGAACGTACATCGTTTTTTTCAATAATATGTATAAAGTTATGAAATAAGAAATGTGTAATTATCCCATAAACATCTGTGAATTATCCTAATATTGATATTGTTAAAAAAAACTTTGAAGATTAAAATAATCGCTAGCTATAAACACAAAACGGTCTAGAGAATGTTCTCTATCTTAATAATTTTTTGACGTCTATGTTCTATTACAAAAAGAGCGCAATATTGAAGAATATTAAGTAGTGAAAGTTTTTGCAACAAGAGACACAGTGTAACATAGTGAATCATTATATCCTTGTTGTTCATCAATGTTAAACAAAGATGAAAGATCACTGTGTTACACAGTGTCACTTGTTGAAAAGCTCCCAGTATCTCTCTTTAGGTGATCCTATACAGTCAATAATACTGTCAGTACTAACAAATACTGATAATATTACGGACTACGTGTGGTTGATATTGATGGATTGACATAGAATAATAATTGTGTGATCTGAATTTTAATTTTCGAACATTGATATCGCTTTATTAGGATTCATGTCATAGTATGTCATAGTGTGATAGATAATGTACGTAAAAGTCTTTAATCAATAATGACAGCTTCATTGGAATGCACAGTCTATCATCCGCATTCATAATCCTTATTTTAAGGATGGAGGAAGCCTCCATGAAGGCTTCCTCGATTTTCTAAGGCCTCCTTGTTTCGTAAACGGAATTCTCAAGTCTTTCCCGAAGGAAGGAATATTTTAGGGATTTTAGTAATCTACTGAGAGCAGCATATCATAATATATAGTATATACGTACTTAATATCGTGAATTACGAATAATAAAGGTTATAAAGGCATTGATTAAATAAAGTCGTGATTACATTTTGCAACAATAATGGACAAAAATAAAACTAATAGTGAATTTGATTGGTGCGCACTCAGTGCGCACTGATGCACATTAAAACATATACAAAATAATGTAAATATATGTTTATAAATAAACATAGAAATCGATTAAATTATGAAATACTCAATACATTTTATTGTATACCGTTAGGTAAAATATGTATTTTATAATTTGAAATATTTGCATTTTATTTTTATACTCAAATTAAATCAGTACAACGGCTTTAATATCAGTGTAGCAATGTTTCCAATCGAATTCGCCATAATGCTTATTATACAAAGAAGAAAATGCTTTTGATGCAGTTTATTTCCGAAAAAAAAAGTTATCGAAAATAATTATCGACGCGATAGAAATCTAAATTAAAAACTATCGAAAGTAAAAAGACCGGTGTGACGAATTAAATTTAAAAGTTTGCTTGGTTATGAAGGTTGCATCTCCTCCAGCTCCTCCTCAAGGAAACTCATAATTTCCCTTGAGGAAGCTAATAACCAGTAAAGATGTTTTTTTAAAGAACAAAACGTATTGTGTTTTTTCTTAAATATCTTTTTAAATATCTTTTTGCTTCGAATATGCTTTAAGCAGTACTATAAAAAATATATATTTAAAATATATTAAAAACATCAACTGTTTAAAACACGTTTAAAACATGTTTTTTTATCAACCCTACTAATAAGGCTCCTGTTTGGTTAAGGAAGGTTTATGAAACATGAAATGAAAGAGACAAGGAATCCTCAAGGAAGAACTATAAATATGAATATATATCTATTTTATTTACGTTTATATTACTAGCTATCACAAAATGTGTTTGACTGTTTCAACGAAAAAGAATTATAAGAATTAAACGCGGAAGCTAATTTGGTAACGTTGTGATATTCGACGGGTAGTAATTCGATGTAGAAATAAGCACGTAGTGGCAGGACGGATAATGGCGTCGAGCTGAAAATGTGACGTGCGGAAACGATGCCTGTTGTTGTTTTACGGCAGGGGGAGACTGAGCAAAGCGACGGCGGGTGCTCACGTTAAACCGATTTGCACATCGGATGCACTCCCGATTTCTCGAGCAGCGGACAATTTCACAGGCCAGATCCCGTTTGTTCACCCTTTTGCCGCATTATTTCCTATTTAATTCACCGTTCTCCTTTCAGAGAAGTTTAACTCTCATCAAAAAAGCATTTTACATAGCGAATGACTGATTAATGAGTGAGTGATCACGATTATCTTTAATTATAATCGAGAAATACTGCCGATTTATAATTTATTTATACGTTGGATTTCTTGATAACAAAGAAAATGACAGAATAAAAATTGTCTACCAACATACCATAACAACTCCAACTTCAATTAGATCACGATAAATAACAAAATATATCCAAAACTTAGCGTTAAGAGCTACATACACATAACGTAAGAATGGATTCAGAATAGAAACGTCAAATATCAAGCAGGGAGCAGCAAGCTAATCAGCGAGGCGATATGGACAGTGATGTAAAAAATATATATTTTTTACATCACTGAGCACTGCCTGTACCGCCTCATTGATTGATTTATAACTCGCTGCTTGACGTTTGACATTTTTAATCTGAACGCATCTTAAGATGTACCGTAAGAATGTGTCCTTTCTACCAATGTATGTAGATTAACTTTATTTATTCTTTATTTTTCTAATCCTTAGAATTCTAGATAAAGATGAAAAATATGGAAGTTAAATCAAGATTAAAGTTAATTTATAGTATAATTAGAAACAAACATTAACCAATCATATAGTCAAGAATTGTCAATAATTTTCAGCTCTGATTAGTTAATTCTTACGGTACATCTTACGGTTACGGTTACGGAAAATGTGTGTGCGGTAGTCCTAAGTGGCACATAGAAGAATATAAGCAGTAAGACATAAACAATAAACAACTCGAATCATTACAGCCAAGAAGATAAGGTAATAACATTAATAATTAGTAAATAAAAATTTAGTAAATAAAAATTAGTAAATAAAAAAATGTTGATTTATATACTGCTGACATTTTTCTATGTGCTACTAATTTTAATACTGATAAATATTGCGAAAGAAATTTATTAACACCGTTATTCAACCTCTTTCTCTGAATGCATGACGATCGAGCGATTCTGTTGCAAACGGCCTACGTATGTCGACGGAAAGCTGCAAAAAGCCCATCTTCCAGAAGAGCGCCTTTTCCAGTCGCGTCGATGACGAGTTGCAGCCTGCATCCGTCGCATCGCCGAAGACGGAGTCTCGTCGTCGGTCGTCGACCAGTAAATCTTATTCTCGCTCATTCGTTCATTCGTTACGTATGTACATGCATCACGATGATCGTTCGTGCAACGAAAAAGAAGTTGGAAACATTCGAAACGTCGTTCAGCCAGACCTCCAGATCGGATAATGGGGTGAAAAAAACTTGGCCTGTTGAATGTACGGCGTGTGACGTTGAAGTTTCTAAATGGTCGACGCAGCTTTAACGATTAAGCTGAAGAAGGGAAAGGCGTAATTACGTATTTCAGCGAAGGCACGATGGAAATGTTAGCTTTGTAAAATTGCGAGAGAGAGAGAGAGAGAGAGAGAGAGAAGAAGAAGAAGAAGAAAAAGAAAGAGACTTTAAGTTAAAAATTCCTTCATCGCTTTTACAAATTATTCTTCTAATTCTACGTCGGTGAGAAATTAATTTCCTTGAAGTTAATCATTCTCACTATTTTGTTAGTAAAAAAATTTTGTAGTAATATAACATTCCATAAATTAAGGGCATTTGTACGTTTGGATAAAAGTCGTACGATACGTAGAAATGCAACGAGAAAGAGAAGGAGCAGAGAAGGCGGAAAAACGTTATTCGTCGACAATATAATAACAAGACATCGAAAGAGAAGAAGAAAGAGAGAGAGAGAGAGAGAGAGAGAGAGAGAACCAATTTTAATAAATTTGGCGCTGGGTAAGCTGCAACAACAGGCCGTATGAATTAAGATGGACCAAAACGGCGCTTGGATAAACATCTCGAATTAGGCGCTGAATTCTTTTTCATACCGTCCGTCTGAAACATGCAGCGGTGACTACTTTACGAGTTCGGCATGCACGCTGCAAACTGCGGTTAATTTAGCCACAAATTTTCGGCAATTGACGAGCTATTTTACAGTTGCGGGCTTTCCGCTGGAAGTTTGTAGAATTATGCTTATTCTTGCGATTAGTGTCATGATCGGATAAAACGCTTTATTTTCAATATCATTAAAGTAAACCGCCTTATGATCACGTTTATATAAATATATATATATATATATATATACATATATATATATTAGGTGTAGTAAAAAGAAATCCATTATTTTTCCATTCAATTTCATGCAAAAATAATGGATTTCTTTTTACTACACCTAATATATATGTATATATAATGAGAAATATAAAGTATGTTAAAAAAGAAAAATTTTATTTTTCGAATTTATATTTTATTATTCATTTAAAAGATGATTAAGTTTGCTATCAGTAATTAGTAAGCTTGCTAAAAAAAAAGGACGCACTAATTGACTAAATAAAAATGAAGATATACATCTGACTATGACTGATGGGATTATCTCCGCATTAGGTGGAAAAACGAGGGGTAGTTCGACCACCGTGTTCGAAGTTTGTAGAAATACGCGTCACGCGTGTCTTCTTACGGTTCCAACCATGAAAACGTTTTCAAATGGTGCTCTGGGCTCGAAAAAACCGAATCGACGATCGCGGAATTGGCGATCCGGGTCATAATATGAAATCTTCGACTGGAATGCAGCTCTAATCCAAAATCATCAAATGGGGCCCAGAATTCTCGCTCTATCGCCACATTATGTTCGAATTTGTGGCGTAAAAGGAGGAGGATTTCTCGATTCGTTTCGGCACAAAAGATCCTCCACCTCCGATACGCACCTGTTCCATGTTGCGAGTTTACGTCACGCGTAAAGGGAAAGGAGGGAAAGTTTCTTGGCTGCGCGGCGTTTCAGCATTGTCAACAAAAGTCCACGTCAATAAAAGACGTGCGGTGGATTATCGCGTTTCAAATTGATCGATCCGCGTCGAAAGCAGAATGCACTGATCGCGATGCAATTAATTGTAAACTCGACATCAGGATCGACATCCGAAGATTATTATCCATAACGTAGCGCACTGATTTTAAACTTAACGTACAAAAGATTTTTTGAAGAGTTCTGGATGACCCTCGCAGAATTCTATTTAAAAATCTCAATTGAAAAGATTGCAATAAATTGATATTTAAGTTGTAACTATTTTTTACACAGAAAAATACATATCGTAAATAATAATTACTTGTTTTCAAAAGTTTATTTAATATCTAGAAATCTATCATAATTATAATAGGTATAATAGGTACATTTAATGGGGATGCATTCAGTAGTTACAACTACTCACTGAGCGCATCTAATGTATTCGTGTGAATACATTTTCATTTCTTTTACTAGAAATAATTCGCAGCAATTCTCGTCAAGTTTCTCATTTACCAAAAACTGCCGAAATGCTTCAAATTCACGCGTTCCCTTTTTTTTTTACATGACGTAACTGGATTTCCTTTTCGGGGCCAGCAGGTGTATGCGCGCCCTCACATATCTCGAGAATATTATCTCTGTCAACCATCCGCGTGTTTATCCGCATACATATTTAACGAACTCGTTCCTTGGACACATACCGAGGATATATACGTCCCGAAGAAAGCATTGATCTCGTCGGTTCGGGTGAGATAACATTTAGGCGTTGTTACTTATATGGTATCTGTACATCATTCTTGCTACCTGCCTACTCGCTTGCCTGCCTTCCTGCCTGCCTGTCTGCTTGGCTACCTGCCTGTACCTACACTTCGCATTCGTGGTGTCAAGTTTTGTCTCATGAGTTAGGTCAGGTCCATTATTGGCCTATTAGGATTTTTGTGCCATCGTGTTTGTAGTCAAAAAATCCTGTTTCGGGTCGAACCTTTCACGTTCTTAGTTTATCTCGAAGTAAACGCCTTTTTCTTTTTTACATGTCAATCAGAATAATAAAAAGGGGTATTTCAAATCACAGATGTTCACATTATTTATTAACAATAAGTAATTATATTCAAATGAAATGATTTAATCAAAAGGATTTAACAAAAGATTTTAACAATGAAGTTTAATGAATGACAATGAGTTTAATGAACTGTCTGTTTATATCTTTTTTACATCTGGAAGTTGAATAATTCAAGTCTGTATTTTATTATATTTATTATACTTTATATATATATTTCTTTTTCACAATATACTTTTTCTATTGTGATTACGCTAAACTTTCTCGTTTTTCGTCAAACAATATTACAAGGATATGAAATTCTATTCAAACCTTAAAGGGTTGAAATCGAAGAAAGGAATTAGATGAAGGCGGAGAGAAAGCAGAAGCGAGCGAAAGGATACGGTAGTGCGAAAAATAATTTCCTGCTGCTGATACGCGACGCGTTGAGGACGGGGGAGAAAAGTTCAGGGGGGCTCTTGGGAGATATCAAAATATTATTCGAGGGTTGCCCGCGGGATACCCTTGGATTCTCCTCACGCCATATAGAAGTCCGCACGAGATCCGAAGTGGTCAGTTATTGCTCTTAGCTTCGATATACGAGTATTTCAAGCGTATCTGGTGTGATGTACGTATCTTATAAGCTTCGTTGCAACCGCTAGAGAATACGGAATTCCGCAAGGGTTACTATTTTCGGTTAATATTGTCACCATCTGTATACCTAATGTACAGATGTTTTCCTGACTCGAATGAAGATTGATTGACAGGACCTGTTATTTGAAGAAATTGTAATTTCGCTTTTTAAAACTTTTGAACGTGATTTTTAAGTGAAAAATCTTCCTTTAATTTTATACATATATCTATATATATGAATAAAGTATTCTTTAACGGTTGTATATATGTATTTGTCATTAATATTGAACATTTTTATTAGACATAAAAATTCTGAAAGCAGATGCCACAAAGATATATTGACCGGCCAATCGAAATTTCTGAAGGTCTGTAGACACAATATTGAACATATTCCTCTGTAGGCGCATTTGACATCCTCGACATGGGATGACTGGACTTTCAGCACATCAACGCGACAATCAGAATGATAGCTCTTTCTCTCCTCTATTCCGGCCTCGTCCTTTTCTCTCGTCGCGCATCTATGGAAAATCCGGGAAAGCAATAATTGCGACGAAAGACGAGGAATGTTTTCTTTTGCGGGCGGGCGCACGAAATGCATAGGGCGAGGGCGCTCTCGGATATCTATATACATGAAGAGAAAGAGAAAGAAGAGAGGAAGCGAAGGGAGAAGCGAGAAGGGATGAAAAGGAAGGAGACAGAGAGAAGGGAATTCGTGCTGGAATAACATTGGGTGACTGTGGTATTGTCAACCCCTGTCGCGTTGCTCTCGTGTTCCTCTTATTTCTTTCCCCGGTTCTCTCTATTTGTCCGTCTCTTTTCTACCCTCTTCACTGCCGCCCACCCTTTCCGTTACCTTCATCGTCCCTTTCCGTTCCGTGTCTCTCCGTCTCTCTCTCTCTCTCTCTCTCTCTCTCTCTCTCTCTCTCTCTCTTTCTCTTTAGTTCTGGTCTCGCTTTCTCCAGTTCTACCTATCCTAGCCACGGCTTAGTTAGACGCTGGAATATAGTAGAGCAGAGAATAGACGGTTGCTGGGAGGGGTGAAACAACACCCCGTTCCCACCGGCTACCCCTCCGACTCCACCTCTTGCTCTTCCTCTCGCTCCCTCCTTCTCTTTCTCCTCTACCT
>Ga0157364_1000542_pt1:0-25000 | contig 26645 bp, 19 predicted proteins | sample AttsexASBM2_FD_111476 | JGI IMG/M metagenome (GOLD analysis project Ga0157364, IMG submission 111476) | Fungus gardens microbial communities from leaf cutter ant in Ribeirão Preto, State of São Paulo, Brazil - Atta sexdens ASBM2 | ecosystem: Host-associated > Fungi > Mycelium >... | reverse complement strand
TATATTTTAATACTTGAGGGATATACCTAGTTTTTAATTATAATTCTCTATACTACATATTTTAAATTATATTTAAATTAAAATATTTTAATAATAAATAATCAAAAGATTATAAACAATTAAAGATGTTAATATTTATGTATAATATTTATGTAACTTCTCTCATTATTTAAACAAAATAAATTATTTAGTTATATTGTAAATATATATTTCATAATTTGAGAAATATATACTTTATTATAATTTCTTGTATGCCATTTGTAAGTAAAGAGATGGAAGAGCTATGAATAGAAAATTAAAAAAAATAAAATAATCGCATTTAAACTTATAAAAATAGACAGAAACTATTTTTCATCTCTCATGAATCAAGAAATAATCGTAAAAAGTAAAGTGAAAACATGGAAACATTATGATTCCACTATGGCGACGATTAAGTGGGGAACTTTAATGTCCTTTCAACTTTATTTTCAATTTCAGAAGAAAAAAATCACAGAAAATTACATTAAGTGAATACGGTGGTTGGCTGATCAAGCATTAGAATATCTTTTGAGATTATATTCATTGAGATTATATTCATTTTTTATTATATTATTTTTCTCAACATACTCCCATTTTTTATGTTATAATAAATAAATAACGTAGAGAAAGAAATACAACTCTATAGAAAGTAAATTTTCTAGAAAATAATTCTGTATTTTAACAGAGTCATTCTACAACAAAAAAACGCTTAAAAATTTTTGAGACAATGTATAAATAATTATAACATACATTTAATCTTTATATATTCACAAGAATAATTTCATACAAATAAGAGATATGGTACTTTTTGAATTTTATGATAAAAATCAAAACGAAAATTAATTTATGGAATTATAAATAAAGAGAGTAATTTTCATGTATTGTGTATAAACTGTAATTTATTTGCAGATTCTATTGCGAAACATGAGAGATTGCTGTACAAGTTATGGAGAATATCACAGTAGTAATGCAATGATAAGTCATACATAGTTAACTAATTTTATAATGTAACTTTTAAAATGTTCCGAAATATTTGTAGTTTATCTTATATAATAAAAAAAAATTATCACACAATGGAAAAAAGCAACCAACACACATTGTATTAATTTTTTATATATTAGAAGGTATATGTTTAAATGTTTAATGTGTTTAAATTCATCTACATAAAGAAAATTTATGATCTTACATTTTAGGAGAAAACATTAATTTTTTTAATTTAAAAAACTGTTGAAATAATTAAGTCGATCGGGATGTATGTATAAATGATGCTCAAACTAAATATAGCAGTAATGTCATGTATATAAACCAAAATAAAGTATTAAAAAAGTTTTAATGTGATCAATTATGAACATTACTTATAAAAATATTACAAGACAAATATCTCGTTTACAATATATGTATTTCATAGCACTGCAACATAACATACGATACGACAATAGATGTTTTCCAGCAACGTATACAGGCAACCCTGTGTAACACAGTGTACGATTCCATGTTTTTCAGCTATAACATAATCGATGCAATCATACACGGCTAAAATGTGTCCTCGTTTTATATCACTTTACGAACACCAAATTTTTTACATTACCATTTACATTACCATTTATTTTTCTAGGAGTAATACTTTGATAAAAGATTTCAAGATTATATTCGGACATAGGTATATGATTTCACTCTGAAATAGAAAAGCAACATTTTAGTTACAAGTCGGACGCTATTACTGTATTATACAGTGTATGATTGTATTCCGTTGCTGAAAACACGCTATATTTACAAGTAGGTATATGAAACGTCATTATCTTTTATGAGTGTGTGAATGCGTGCATGTGTGTGTGTGTGTGTGTGCGCGCATGCGCGCGCGCGCGCGAGATGTACGTATACACATATAAGAATATGTAAAAATTATATTAGATTTTATGTTTATCACTGCTTATCTAATACATGGAATCCCATTATGCTAATCTAATACTTATTGGGCAATGGTAAATTTATTTAAAAAATACTTGTGTTACAACTAATTAATACAAATTTATACTTTTCTGAAATAAAATAATAGTCTGACAAATTAAAAATTTTCAAATTTTCAATTTTTGTTTTCTAATCTAAATTTAAAAATTAATATTAGAATATAATTTAAAAAATAATAAAAAACACATAAATTCTTCTTATTAACAACGAATTTAATTCATAGATTGAAATGCATAAAACGCATGTATTTCAGATCAAATCATACAGTATTTATATGTGAGAAAATCACATATGTGTATGTCTTCTACCTTTAATACGGTTTACCAAATTACAAATCTTAAGTGCTGGCCCAAGTTTTAGTCCCATGTACTTCATCATCATATCACTATTGAGAAGAAGTAGGGCCTTGCCATCAATTTCCTAAAAATTATCGTTGTTAATTTTATGATAGAGATAAAATGTTGAAGTCTGTTTATATTTAACTCACATGCTTCTTGAATAAATCTGCATGTTGTCCTAATATTGGGTCTGTAATGGCAATAAAATGTATTACATCTTCAATAGTCCATTCTCCTGGTTCAATGGGAAGAGTGCGACTTCCAGAGGCTTCATTCGATTGAGTAGTAGACGTCGCTGCTTCCAATTCTGTACGTAAATATATTTCTTAATCTTAAATATGTCACTTCATAAAAATGCTAGTTAATTTCATATTCAAGCTTCCAAGATAGCATATTATATTAGCTTAAACAATAAAATAATAACTATCTATCATCTATCACTATATCTATCACTGTTCTTAAATAATTATAAATATCCTTATAATTCGCAGGTTAATTAAACTGCTACTAAAATAAAATTTGATCTTTTTTTTCTGCGGCGAGTAAGACCAGTATTTTTTAATAAATTCAAGGTCGCTGAATCCAGCTAGCGAAAGATGCCTATCTTATTATGTTTTTGAGATTAAGAAATTAAATAATATAATAGTTTTTTTGCCATATTTACTATTTTATTGTAGCCAAACAAAATTTTTGTTTTTCAATTTCATTAACGTCCCTCTAAAAAGCTAATCTTCATCTTTAAAAAGAATTTCCATTGTTTACTGTGTATTTTTTTTCGAGTTATGAACATTTTCTGAAGTGTAAAATGGCGATCGTTGCTTATGAATCTGAATTCAAAATTACGAAATTTGAAATGACTTAATGGACTAAAAAATTGATAAAAATACAGATATTATTTTGATACAAATCTATCTACTTTCCGATTCCAATTCGTTAATTTGGATCCAATCCGCTATTTTATATTTCAGCAAACGTTCACAACTCAATAAAAAAAATTACACAATAAAAAATGCAAATTCCTTTTAAAGATGAAGATTAATGGAATAACTGTTAATGAAATTGAAAAATAAAATTTTGTTTGGTCACAAAAAAAGTGATAAATATGGTAAAAAAACGCTGTATTTATCTCAAAAAGCTGACGTGATAGGCATCTTTCGTTGGCGAATTTGGATTCAATAACTTTGAGTTTATTAAGAAATATTGGCCCTGCTTGCCGCAGATTTTCTTGTTGGACTACGTAAGTTATAATAAAGCTTTATAAAAAATATGAAATACCGGGAATAGATTTGCGAGGTTGCTTCGCAGATGTAGGAGATGATTCTGTAGAATGATTTATACTCTGTACAGGAGTTTGCTGAACATGCTGTTGCTGAGTTGGCGTTAAGTTTTGTTGATTTTCCGATGACCACCTTCGTTTTTCTCCTATAGAGTCATTTGCTTCTTCATCATTAGTGGATTGTGGTTGTTGTAGCAAAGATGTGAGACACTTGGTACAAGATTCTTTTCTCTTAGTTAACATGTATTCACATGTACGAAGGTCCTCAAGTTGCTGTCTAATGTATGCATAGAAGTCTTCTTCTTCCAAAAAATGAGATAATTTAACAGCTGCAGGTTTCTTCAAGGTTCCCATACTCAAAGTTACAGTTTCACCATCACCATTTCTCAGTAAACCCAACATTTGCTTGGGATTCAAGGCTGCCATTAAAAATGCTTGAAAGATGTCTCTTGCAATATTTGTCATAGGACCAGGACCAAATTGCGCTGGCAGGACTTTCACTTTTCGAATATCAAAATATGGCCCACAGTGACATTTATGGTTGACATAAAGCGTAACTGCAATATACAATTAAATCATTAAAAATTTTTTGCGTGAACTTTATCGTTTTTTGTAGAAAATATAGCACATCACCTGAATTGATTGTAGAATCGGGTATAGATAAATATCGCCCTTCTGCGCCATCCGGGCGAAAAAAAAAATTCATCTTGCTCGCTTGATACTGTATCAGATAAATATCAGATTAAGTATCAGAACATGATAAGTATCAAACATGATTTCCGATGATTGCGCAAATGAAGTGATGATTTTTTAATTCTTACAAATAATAACGCTCAAATAAAATGCTGTTAATTCGCTATACATTCGTGAATATGTTCGCGCGTGTGTGTCATTTGTTGTCCACAGATACATACATCTACAATTATAATTAAACCTGCATATGATACTATAATTCTACATCCTCCTTTATTCTGATTTATGTATTTATTTATTCTGATGTATGTATCTGTGAACAGCGAACAACAGATTCACGAATGTATAGCGGACTAAGCGTTTTATTTGAGTGTTATTATTTGTAACAATCAAAGAATCATCACTTTATTTGTGCAATCATCAGAAATCACATGAATAGAAACACGATGATAATCCGCAAACCTTCTAGTATCTTTTAAGATAATGTGAATAATGTAAAAGCCTAAAAAGTGTTACTAAAAATCATGTTTGATTACGTTTGATTCTAACTACGTTCTGATACTTCCGATCTGGGATCAGCTAAAATAAAAACTGGATTCCTAAAAATAAAGCCAATGGCACATACTTGTTTTCCTGCTGATTGCTAGCTAGATTAGAATCTTGCCACCGTATTGGCTGCGGTGCTGACAATGCCAACCAATACAGTGGCAAGATTCTAATTCAGCTAGCAATCCAGTAGGAAAACAAGTATTATTGCCATCAACATAAGTATCGCATACGAAAATCTAAAGAAATATTATAGTTATATATATGCGTTACATATGCTATACGTTACATATATATTATAGCATTTACTTAATTTATGATATTCTTCTAAAATAAGGGCCCTGAATCATGTTGACAGTATCGATTGAGCAGGAATGCTGAAATTTATAGTTTCCAAAACTATCTATTCGCCCAAATGGCACAGAAATAAGGCTTGATTTTTCATAGCAAAGTATCCCTGATAGAATTACAATTTACTTACCATTTTCAAGCGGTTTGGTATTAATTGTGCTAGTGTCAGGTTCCGTAGCTGGCTGTAATGGTGCATTGGAGCCTGCAGGTGTTACTAATGCAACTGCAGACTCTCTATTATTGTTATTTCCAGAACCAACCGCCATTACAAGAAAAACATTACTGTTGGCTTTAGACCCTCTAAATCCCTTGTTTGAACCTGCTATAAAAATTAAAATTAAATATATTAAAAATGTGGATTAAAAATATTTAAATACTATAAACAAGATAAGAGATTAAGAGATATATGCATTAATGAATTTGTATAGTTATGCAGTTACTTTACAAATTATAAATATAATTATTTATGTGTACATTTTTGTCTTGGTGGCTGCAATGGATGTCCACTTTTAAAACACCATCCTGCAGGGAAAATATCTCGAGAATCATAACGACACCAGTAATCAAAAGCACCGCGCCAACCATCAAACGTAATATGTATCTGGTCCTCATTAACTGCACCAACGGTTGCAGTGCATATAAGCTGTGGATTTTTTTTATCGATTGCTTCTAATTTGTGTCCGACCTCAAACAAATTAGAGCGTGGCGTCTTTGGTTCACGTTTGAATACTTTAGCCGGTGCCATTTCGGCACCATTTAAAGTTTTTAGGAGGAACATTGGCCAACTAGAAGCATTCATCCGGAAGCCTAGTGGCGGCTGAAGCATCCCGCCAGATTTCTCACAGTGGCCTATCGGATGTATTTCGTTACTATCGACTAATCGCCAGAAATCATTTTTATTATCAGAACCATCTAATCTTAATCTTAATCGCGGTCCCAGAACACCTACTACTGTGGCAATACAAGTTGACGTCAAGTTTCGTGGATCTAATGCTTCCAATTTCATATTAATCTTAAATTCATTTGTTGGTGGAATTTCATGCTGAAATCAAAATAATAATATATAATGTACAATGTGCAAGCAGTAAATTAGCACTAAACTTATATATTCTGTAATAATATTAAATAAAAATTGTATATCAACAGATCAAATGCAGTATGCTGTACCGCTATACCTGCTTGAAGCACTCGAGTGAAGCTGCTTTGCTGTTTGTTTCTTTTAAATAAAGATCCCAATCAAAAGTCTGAAAGGCTTCATATTGCAACGATGCAGTAGATGTTCCAGTAGATGTTGTTGGTGGACGAGATACAGTTGTGTGATTATTTGTGTTTGTGTAAGGTTGTGTCGTCTGTGCATTATTATTGCTTGGCAATCCAGATGAAGCTGGAGACGGAGATGAAGTAGGAGACAGTAATGATGAATCACTGCTGTCTATAAATTAAACATTTGTTTCAATTTGTTAAAAATTGTTTGAATTGCTATATAAGTTTGTGTAGATTTATGCAAAACTATAGTCACTCACTCTTCTTTGTGTCTGCTTGTGTTTCTTTTTTCTGATACACATTTAAACAATATGCAGAACAAAAATCCTTTGTTGGAGCATCTTTTTGTTCCAGTCTAAAAGGTGTAACCCTGATCGCTATCACATTTTCACATTGCACACAAACACTCCTTGTATAAGTTTTGCGAGATTCGGACAGACAAGTCTCTGAACAAAATTCCTTTTTGCCATTCTGCGTGGGAAGAACATACTTCAATGGTAGTTTAGTCTCTCCGCACCACGTGCATGGAATGTTCTTCAATTTTGGTGGTCTCCCTGGACCTACAACAAAGATAGATATTCAAAATTTCTGTTTATTATAAAGATGTCATCATCCCCCATATAGCACCGATTGTTGCATAAAATTTTCAGAAATGTTTCAATCTTTCACATCTCCTGTGCAAGAATTCTAAAAGGATTCTGCAATATTGTCATATAAAATGCTTTAACAGAAATGTTTCTACAATCTATCATATGCAATAAATTGAAAAATATATTTAAACAGAACAAAAAATCAACATGTTGAAATGGCTTCAAAATGTTTACTAAAAGTCATTTTTTGATCAATCATGAGTCAGTTTAACATCATTTTGAGTTGTTTACTTTAATTGCAAAAACTTTTGTACATGAATGAATAAACTTTATAAAAGTATATTTGTTTTATTTTTAAAGTAGATATTTATGTGGAAAAGAAATAATATCTTATATATCATAAACCTTCATAAAATTTTTATCTTTGTATGACTGTCACTATTGTAACATTGATCACTATTTTTTTACACATCCCTACAATCGAAATTTCATTTCAAATTATAAATTATACTATTACATACAACATTGAACCATTGAATTATAACTGCGACTTGATGCGAATACAAAAGATATATGAATATATAACTTGATTAGTTTAAAATTTTCATTTTATCATATATTTATTATATATTTTATCAAAAGGTTTATATTTTATTTTAATAAAATTATTTTATTCAATGAAAAAATATTTAATAAATAATTTTTAAATACAAAACTCTGCTATTTTGCAATGCTCGCATATAGTTAACGAGATATTGATCGTTAAAGATAGCCGAATAAGCCCATCCGTTCGTACTAATACCAAAGTGTACGCCCATTGATGGCTTGGCACGTGGGCCGTGGAGAGTGGGAATAGTTTGGCAGGCGCGCCGGTCAAATCATGATGACATGGGCCGCGGTCCGATTCACGCTCACAACGCTTAAAAATTATTTCATCCTTGTTGTTTGTTAAATGTTAAAGAACAAACGATACTCATAAGCGTTGTCAGTATGAATCGGATCATGGCCATGGAGACTCGCGGCGACGTGAGACGCTTGACAGCCAGGCAGTCCCTACTCCCAGCGTGCCAAGCAATTGCGATGGCGGATATTTGACGCTTTAAAAATTAATATCTCGATTGTGAAAATTGGGAAAATTGAGAACTTTTCGAAAATTCAATTTAATTTTCATTCTAAAATTCGTTGCGCTAACCCACGGGTTTTTTTTGCACTTATACTATACCTATCGATTTTAATAATCGTTATGGATATTTTTTAATTTGGTAAATATTGAGAACACACAATGTATTGTAGAGCGAAATGTGTAATTAGATAAATTTCATCGGTTTAATTAAATAATATATTTTTTATGCATATGCATGTCATGTTCGTACGATAGGTAAATTTGATATATTTGACTATATAGTGTTAAATTGACACTGTATAATGTCAAATATAACTATTATTTTAGTATAAAATAACAATATATTTAGTAGGAGCAGTAGCGACTCACATTAGGTTAAATTTGACTATAGATTTAACAGTGTAGGATAGTTATTTTAATATTTGAAATTCAATCGGGATAGGAATCCTCTAATGCGGTTGAATATCCAAAAAAATAACATATTTTTAAAAATTTTGTTCAACAATTTTAATCCGAGACATCGGAACACGGATAGACAGTAAACTACCTTTGTAGACAAAATTCGACCAACGCTCAAATTCTTAATCAATTTTAAAGTTTTTTTTTTAATGCTCGAATTTTATGCTCGAAATTGAATGAATTAAATTTAGTGTCCATTTTGCATAAATTTTGATTACATAGTTCAAAGTAAACATTATCGATCCAATAAAGTGAGCAAAAGAAAATTATACGATCAAAATTAACGAATATTCATTGAACTGTAATCAAAATTTACGCAGAATGGATATATAACTCATTCAATATCGAGCAAATAAAAAAAATACTTTAAAATTGATTAAGAATTACAGCGTCGGCCGAATTTTTTTGTTTACTATGTGGGGGGGCCTTGAAATTTAATATTGCTTTAAATGGGATTTTTTTTAAATAGTCTTTTGACAGCTGATAGCTATCAATATTTCCATAAACTTCACGAAAATAAAATTTTCAAAAGAAATCGCAGCGTTACGTAAGAATACGTATTGCGATGGCAGTTAACAACTGTCTGAATAAGAAATAAGTAAGAATACATAAGTAAGAATACATTTATTTATTGCATCGTATATTAAAATTAATTTTTCAATAAAAACAATTAATTTTTTTATAATAAACATATAATTTGACTTAACAAAAAAAAGGAATAAAAAAGAACTCACAAATGAAAGTGCATTAGATACATTAAATAACGATTTTTTAATTTCTGTATAGAGGATTTGCAGCTTGTAAAAGGAAGAATTATCAACTCTTTATGTATATTCACACGCAAAAAAAAAATGATGAAGCAAAAACGATTCTGTTTGCTTCAATGTTGAATAACTCGTTGAAAAAAAATTGAGATCTATAAAAAAGCAAATTGAAGGTAAAGATTTATACTTTCGATTGCTGTAAATCGCATTTTTAATCTTTACTTCACGCCATAGAACATATATTTGTAAAATTTGTACAAAATTTTCATATTTGGGTATCCATTTGTGTCCATATAGCTCCATATAAGATCAATCAAATTGAAATATCAATTACAGATTTCGAAAGTAGAGATTTCAAGCTTTAAAAGGCTTTTTTAAACATCTCGCTACAATGATTTTTTTGAGTTATTGTTATTTGAAAATATTAAAAATTTGTGCAAAAATTTAATGTGCAAAAAAAACGGGCCACTAAATAACTTAACTTTCAATTTTCTTTTTTATAGATCTCTGTACGATTTTTTTTCACCAAATTATTCAACATTGAAGCAAAAATGGTTTTTGCTTCATCGGTTTTTTTTTCTGGTGAGTGTATATAAAAGTTAATAATTCTTACTTCTGTAAGTCTCTGCAGATTCTCTATAAAGAAATTAAAAAAATCATTATTTAATATTTATAATGCATCCTCATTTGTGAATTCTTTTTGATTCCTTTTTTTGTAAAGATTAAATTATATTATATTTATTATAAAACATTGTTTATATTGAAATAATTTTTTAGAAATAAATTTAATAGTAATTTAACTTTAAAAGAATAATATAATTTGCATATTATTAGTTTAAAATATCTTATTTAATGATGTATTGATTATTTCATTAATTTAACCGTAGGAAGATAAAATATCTTTTTCAAATTTTATTGTTAATTATAACTTAATATTTTCTTTTGGGAAAAATACTGTTACTTCTAAAATTTTATACATTAAATAGGAATTATTTTACAAGAAATTTATTTTTCAATGAAAAGATTGAAAATTTCATTTTCGATGGCCTATATTCAAATCGGTACTACTGTGTGCCGGCTCTGCCCCACCTCACAACACTGAGAGGAGGTGAGACGGAGGAGATGTCTTCTCGCGTGTAGAGAAGATGCCCTTCTCAGGACACTGGTAGTAACAAAGGTCATCGGGGGAAGGGCCGACCAGTCATGTTGGTCTACAAGCCTGAAATATGCACGCGTGCCCAGGGTTCCCGCGGAACTGAGGATGCGTAGGCATTTCCCCCGCCTTGCAAAAAAAAATAAATCCATTAATATTTTCAATGCGTTAAAAGTTAATATAGTGACAGAATAAACTAACATATAATATATAATACATGATAAAATCAGGGATCGACATTAGAGTATTTTTACCTTCGATTAATGATTACTTAGATAAACAGTAATCAAAATCGAAAATTAAAAAAAGTAGATAGGTTAGAAAAAGAGCAAAAGAAAGATCTAATTTAAACAAATATATATATCACTTTACATCACAAATTAATATTCGATGTCATACAGATAACATGGAACGTTTCGACGATAAGTCTTCATTAGTCAAATTGAATCACAAAATTTTAAAATTAATACAAAATATTTAAATATTGAATGAATTCTAAGAATAAAATTATAAAGTATATATTCATGTCACAATAAATATTGTATAAATCATCAAAAGATATTAAAAAATTACAAGATGTGTAGTCATGTCGCAATAAAAATCATACAAATCGTCTAAAAATATCAAGACTATTTCAACATTAAACAGAGAAAGAGCAAAGTTTTCCGCTAAATAAAAAAAATAATCAATTAAATAATCAAAAAATATTTAACACTGATTATTGAGTAATGGAATTATTGAAAAATTTTAAGTCTGATTACAGAATTACTTCAGTTATTGAAATTATTTACATTCTAATTACTGATTAATCAAGTAACCAAAAAATTGATATTCTGATTACTGATTAATGAAATAATTAAAAAATTATGTTTTTGATTAATCGAATAATTAAATTTTGTTCTTGATTACTGATTAATCGAGTAATTAAATATTTTTTCCTTTTGATTACTAATTAATCAATTAAAATTTCCGATTTTGATTATCTAAGTAATCGTTAATCGAAGCTAAAAATATTACTCTAATGCCGATCCCTGGATAAAATTATATATTATACAATTGAATTGTTTCAATTATATATTTTACAATTGAATAGTTTTAAAAATTACATTGAAGATAATCTAATAATAAAGGATCAAAACATCTGTAATTATTCATTTCTGAATATATAGTATTGTTACACCAACAATCTATGTTGGCTCACATTGGCTTTCTACCTTCTTACTTTATTCTTTGGAATCTTCAAAGATCAAGATTTGTTTATCATTAATATATTTGCTAAAGAAGATCCAAACAAAGATTAAAACGTTTATTCAATTATTATATACAAAACTTGATTGCAATAACATTCAGGATTCTCCACTGGTTCTCAAAGATTTTTTATTCTTAATTAATTTAATTCATTAGAACCTATAATAGAAATTCAATTTTTTTGGATATTTCAAAAAAATTGCAGATTCTTTCTGTAACATTTCATTAATCTTCCAACAAGGTCTCATATGCAAGAATTGCAGACATTTTACTATTTCAGAGCTGTCTCAGAAATTACAGACATATTTCGCAATATTTATGAAATGTTTCACTTTTCAGTTGAATAATTTTTGAAGTAATTCTGAAAACTTTCGGTGCTGTATGGATCGGATTACAAAAGCAATTATTTTATTGAAAAGATCGACATAAACATATGAATGTATGCTATTTGAAAGGAGCTTAAGTTTAAAACAATAACAAAATTACATACATATTTAGTGTTAAACAATAAAATTGATTAAACTGTCATTTTTAACCTTTAGACAGCCGGGAAAGTTACTTTTGTGGTTTTTAAATGTGATTTAAAATACATCATTTTTGGTGGTATTTTTAGTATTAATATTGTATTAAACATAATTGTATATATGTTGCTCAAAATATATAAAAAAATATATAAAATATATAAAAAAATATAAGTATTGAAAAATATACAAAAAAATTAAAATACATAAAAAGATAAAAATAAAAAATAAAACAAAAAAGAAAAATCAAAAAGGAGCTACAAATTTTCTACATCCATGTCATTAATTCTGGGTAACGCTGAAGGAAAATTCTTTGCATGAGTCTATACGTTTATATTCATTTATTGTCAATATTGCGCTTAGGCTCGAAATTTTATAAATCTATGCTCAGAATTGGAATCAGCAATACCAAAAATTCCCAATATACTATTTTTAAAAAAATAAACATTTTATATATTTGATCATATGTTTCCGACCGGGAGTCACTTTCAAATCTCGAAATTTTGCGCCATACTATATGATACTTATATAACAAAATTTTTGAGAAAAGGAATCACTATTTTAATGAAGAAATGCCGGCTGCCTAAAGGTTAAGTTTTCCATTTTCACTTTACCATTACACATAGACTTTGTCTCTTAACCTCTGATACAAGATTGGATTTGTTTTTCTGATACATGTGAGTTTTAACAAAAGATGAAAGAAATAAAAAAATCTTCAGATGAATACATAGGGTACATTCTGATATTCACTGTCAGTGCTGAAAATCTATAGTGTAACATATACTGTACAGTTTCAACATTGAATATCAAAACGCAGCCATAAACAACTTCAAACAATGAAGAAATCTTTGCCAAGATCAAATAATGAAATCTAAGATTGCTTGTTCTTCTATGAAAAGACAGTTTTTAAACAATTTTATTATCTAATATTAAACATATATGTTATTTTGTTGTTGTTTTAAACTCTACTCAAATAATGTATGTTCATATATATATGTCAATATTTTCAATAAAATAATTATATCTGTAAAAAAAACATGATTTTATCTAAAAATTATAAGATAGTATCTCATAGGAAATTGATATGAAAGCATTAGTTGAGGCATACATATATTGTAACAATACATATGATGTATGCATCTATTTATGTAGTATACATGTAAATGATTATGTTTGTACACTGCAGAGAAGTTATACATAAAATATATTACTTATAAATAAATGCATAGTTTTACGATTCCCAATATTTCATTATTATACCTTGCATAATACTTCAGGATCAATTTTCCATAAGAATTTGCAGCAGAAAAAAATAGTCAAGGAAAGGAGGCAAATATTCAAGCTTAAATAATTAAAAATTATTTATATATGAAAATTTTTCATACCACGTGCTTTAGGCTGTGTAGACATCCTCCGTTAACGTGTGAGCAAATATTAAAGATGAAATTGCCACTAGTTGTCACTGGGGCCAGTTAACGCAACCGGATAACTGAGCTCATGTTTGTGATTGTATAGAAATAAATTTTGGCGCCACGAAATCGAGGTCAAATGAAGCCTCAACTCGTGTGAAACTGAATCAATCACTGAATATCACTCGCGCAAAACGAAATAGTCGGTTGAGTTTCCTTATTTGCTCCGCAATTCGTCTCCCTGTCGGAATATATAGCTCAACAGACAAAATAACATACCTAACGCGCATTAAAAGTGTTGTATCAGTCCGCCATTTTGTCTTAATTTTAGCCACGCGTTCTCACATAATAGTGACGAATGGGAAAACTTCTTTTTCCTTACCGTGGATTATCTCTGCAGTGAATACGGAACAAAAGTATAATCCATTGAATCCATTCGTTAGATACTGATGCATATCGATGTCATGCAAGCCAGGTCAAAGATTACAGCACAGCAGGAGAAGAATAAAGCCGGCAACACATATAGATCGGTTTCTTATTGGTCTTTAGCTTAGATTAGAATCTTGCCATCGTATTGGCTGCGACGATGATACAGACAGTAGGTTTCAATGAGAGCTAGTCGGATTCTACCAATTAGAATGCATGACTGGTGTTAAAGATGTTGATTGATCGTCGCAATGGCCAATCATGATACTAAGTAATTGTTATAAATGGTTGCCGAATAAGTGATTGGCGAATTTCATAATCAATGTTCAATGTATATTTTATCAAATAGATATACACAATAAAATGTATTGAATTACAATTAATTCGTTTCTATATTTTTATTAAACGTATATGTTTATGTTATGATTTGTGTACGGCTTTAAAGTGCACTGAATGCATACTAATTCTGTTTATGAAAAACCCTATAAGATTAACTGTGACTCATGATAAAAAATCACTGATAGATCAAATAATTTTGAGTTGAAAATGTTTATAAAATGAATTTTTGAAGATGGGCCTCGTCAATGTTCTTTTATAACGCGAGGAAAGATCAATTGTAAAAAATTAATAAAAGATTAATAATGTTTATAAAATATAAAGATTAATATTTAATAAAATTAAGTAATACAATAGAAAAATATATAAAACAATGCTACAAATAAAAATATCGTAATAAATGTAATTTTATTATCTTATTAAGATACAAATGTTTCAGAAACTTTTTCCATGTTTTATAATTACGATTTTTTTACTTTCCCAAAAAGAAAATGGAATATAACGTTTCAATATTATATTTTAGTATACAGGGTGTTTGGAAAATAATGATAAATCTTTTGCATAGGGGCAGAATGAATAAATTGAGAAGAAAAATCCTCTACCATTTTGCAATTTTCGCAATAGTTAACAAAATATTAATTGCTAAAAATTGTCGAAAATTGGTTTTGAATAATTTTTTACTCAAATACTATTAACTTTATGGAAAAACTGTAGAGACAAAAATTGTTTATTTTCTTCTCATAAAGCTCTAAGAATTTTTTCAGAATTTTTTAATACGTATTTTCTCATATTGGCAAAAATAAGAAAATGCAATACTAAAAGTTGATACAAAAATAAGAAAATGCAATACTAAAAGTTGATAGTATTTAATCAAAATTCTGAAAAAATTCGTAGAATTCTATGAGAAGAAAATAGATAATTTTCGTCTCTTGTAGTTTTTCTGTAAAGTTGATCGTACTTGAATAAAAAATTATTAAAGACCAATTTTCAGCAATTTTTAGCAGTTAATATCTTGTTAACTATTACAAAAATTGCAAAATGATAGAGGATTTTTTTCCTCAATTTAGTCCATTCCACCCCTATGCGAAAGATTTATCATTATTTTGCAAACCCTGTATAATATTTTAAAAAGTTCCAATAAAGTAAAATTTTTAAAAGTTTCAAAAATAACCTCTTGCAATATAAAATTTTAAGAATTTTTTATAAATCAGGAGATAAAGTAGAATTGTTACTTACATAAATTATTGCAAAATATCTTTTGTAATGTAGATAAGATTAAAATTTGAACATATTTTTTCAACAAAAACGAAAAGAAAAACATAATATGTTTATTAATTGTAGTTTATGCTTAAGCATACTTGAGTCGATAGTCTGAGACGTTTTTGAGTGAATCCAATTTCTATCGATTAATTGTACACGAAAATTAATCATTCATGCGGATTTCACGATAATAAAATCTATTGTACATGTTTCTTATTCATATATCATATTGTAATTTTTAATGTTATGTAATATTATTATTTATTATTTTACACATTTAATTTTATTAAATTGTTTAAGATATAAATTGTTAAATTGTTTAAGATAATTGTTAAAGATATGCCAATTTAAAGTGTTATAAAAAATTTAGTAATGATACAACTTAGCATATCCAGCTCATAAATAAAATTATTTGACGCGTTTTTGCGATAAATAAAATTTGCGAATCTGGCAGAAATAAGCGTTGCTCTGCTCCGCAAACCGAGATATTAGCGTTAAAGTTAAGGTTGACTATTGAGGTTAGAAAATTTATTACGCCGACTTAATATAGCGCTATACACACGTACTTTCGTCGGTATTTATTTAGAATCGCTATCTCCCAATTTAACGAAATTAGGCTCATTCGACAAGTTAGTAAGAGCAAAGCAGGCTTCCATTTCGATTTAGGGGTGTAGCCAAAAGGATTTAGATAGTCATGAATACACCCCCCGCCACACTTCGAAGAAGCTCTATCTTGCTATAACCCTAGTCCCCATCATTCCGGTTATCTTTTCATCATGTAACTGACAAAGATCGATAGATGGGCACTGCTCGTGGGCGTTCAATTGCCTGCGAGCAATAGCAGGATTGCCAAGTCTCTGGAAATTTCCTGAGATTCAATGAAATTTAATGAATTGATAGGAAAACAGAATTTTAGTTGAAATCTACTGAAATTTTTAAACTTTTCCAATATTAGGAATAAGGAAAAATATCAGAAAATTTTATAATTTTTTAAATACGAAAGAAAGTTACACAATTGTTATGAAATATATAAAACTACACATATTTTGCAATTACATGTTGTGTGTCGTAGAGATTCTCTAACGAATTTCAATAGATTACTTATAGATATCGCAGTTGTCGTCCGGCACATTACAGAGGCCTATTCTTGAACAAATATCGCATAAAAATAGCAATTCCGTATACAATCGACTAATCAAAAAACTGTCATTTTCATATGCGAAAATTATTCATATGTGCTCAAGAATAGGGACCCTAGTCTATTTTCTACAATTGAACTAGTATACGTACATATTCAGCAAACAAAAATGGATTGAAATGGATTGGAAATTTTCAATCCATCTGAATCCATATTTTAAATCTATAAAAATGAATTAGATTCCATATAAAAAAAAATTTTTATGCATGTGAAAGTTTAACTAAATTAAAGTAGTAATTACAATTAAAATTCTATAGTCATTATTTTAAAATTTTTATATAAAAAATATACGCTAGCTGTATAATAAAGGAAATGTATTAATATAAAATATACATACAAAGCGATTAATTTATTAATTAAAAATAAGGAATTTACATATGTAACATTTATTGTACATATTTACGTAATTCTCTTTATGTTTCTTTTAAATTTCTATTAAATAAAGAATTCATGATATATTTTTACGGTATAACTTTTTTTTAACTAATAATAGTTAGTAACAGAAAAGATTTTTTTTTTTTTCAATAAATGTACAACATCATTATTAATGCAAGATTGGAAATTACTGATATAGTAGCGCGTTGGCCAGGATCTACACATGATTCCACTATTTTCAATAATTCAAGAATTAAAACATTGTTTGAAGCAGATAGATTTGGAGACGGTTTATTTCTTGGAGACTCTGGTTATTCAAATTTATTATATCTAATGACTCGACTAAATCCCACAACACCAGCAGAGCATCTTTATAATGAAGCAAATTCGAACGCTCAAAAATAGAAAAATGAATTGCTTTGGAATTTGGAAACGACGATTTACAATTTTATCAGTTGGAACACGGTTTCAAACAATTGAAAAGACACTTCCTATTATTGTGGCAACAGCTATTTTACATAATATTGCTCAACAAGAAATAATTCTAGCTGCAATTAATCTTCAAATATATAATAATGCCATTCTACAAACGCAACATATAGATAATACACACATTAATAATAAAAGAGATACAATTTTAGAATATTTTAATAAGTAAAATTGATGTAATCTAATTATAATATATAATCTAAATATTTAACATTGTCTATATATATTACACATGTCTATATATATATATATATATATATATATTAATATATTATTATTTCAATAATTACAAGTTAACATAACCTGTAATTAAAACATATAAAATATTTGGAAACAGTAACATACAAATATTAACCTTCATGTTATTTAAAATAATCGATTCCGATACATAAATCACAGAAAACGAATTATTTTGTATTGTTTTAATACTTTGTAATAAACAAATAATAAACATATATTTTTGTCTTAATAATATTTCATTCTTCTTTTATAAAAAACTACACATAAAATAATAATATTCAATAATATATAAAAACATTTCATATTACGTATTATATTTTTAAATCATATATCGGGTTGTCCGGAAAGTTCGTACCGGCTAACCTATATAATTTAATAAATATATACTAAAATTTAAATTTTTTGTGTTTAAATTTTCCTTCATCGGCACGAACTTTCCGGACAACCCGATATATGATTTAAAAATATAATTCCGGACCCAATATTAACCTTATATTAATCACATATTTTTAAACTTAAGAATTATTCATGAATAACGGTCTTGTAAAATAAAAACATTAAACATTAAAATTATTTAATACGTATACTGTTTATATAAGTATACTGTTATTATAAGTTGCACATATAACTTATTTTTGTACTTCGTTTGACTTATAATGTAAAATTAATATTATTTTGTTCAATTTTATCTTTTTTTAATTTTTCTTTTTCAATTGTTATTTTTAATAAATCGATTTTTAATTTCTTTTTTTCTAATTCGGCTTTCAGTAATTCTATTTCAGTAATTCTTTCTCTTCGATATTTATTTTCAAGACATCTGCTACAGTTTTCGCTTCTAATGTTTGATCTTCATACTTTCTTTTCATACATTTCACATTTGTAGATGTCGTCAATTGTATCTTTCTTTAATAGAGGACTGATTTATAATTTCAATTTGTTCCTGTCCAAGATTTTCAATCAACAATTTCTTTATTTTTCAGTAGATACTAAAAATTTGAAATAAATAGTAAACTTTCATAAACTTCCTATGTTTTTATATTTTTTTATAATTTATTTTAAATACCTCCGCTGAATCATTATTATCATCATCATCATTTTCTTCTATTTCAATAACAGAACCAATATTTTTTTTTTCATTGTCAATCGAATCAGAAAATGGATTATTTAATCCATTTGTTGCTGTATCGCCATGATTTCTTGTATTCACTCAAATAGAAGATTTTATATTTATTTTACCTCCACAAATTAAAAAAAAACATAAAAGAAATTATCTTAATTATAACTTTAATGATACATTCATACTTGTTTTATAACATTCTTGTTTAATAAGTGCTGCACAATATATTTTCTTGTGCCTCTTTTTATGTTATCCTAATAACTGCGTAAGTTTCTTTCTTATTATTATTCTGTTCTCATTATATTCTTTAGCAATATTGGTCCGTACTTTGTTTTTTTTCTCGGTCGTTGTACTATCAGTTTGTTTATTTTCAACAATGTCACATGTGAATATTTTATCTATTAAATCACTTTTTAATAAATACTTGATATCTCTTTCAGTTCTTATAAATTTAATAATATTTCTTTATATACCATCCATTACCAAATTTTTGCTTTAGATATTGCACTGATAGAAATAATCATTAAATTCTGCGAAATATTTTTTTATATAAATAGATTTCCTCATTCAGATCAAATATATTTATTTAATAATTTAATATGTTTTCTCTGTATGTGATTGGTTTATGAGAAATTAGAAATACGTATGACTTCGTCATAGACGGAAAATTTGCTCCCTTAGAAAAGTATTTAAATCTCTTCATAACATATAACTGTGTTGCTCTTCATAACATATAACTATGTAGATAAGCTCAAAAGTTGTACACGACAAAGAATAAGTGTTAAATGAATGACTCTTACAACTATACGTATATCTACATGTATTTATTCATATACAATTCAATAACAATTAATAATCACGCGAAGGAATAGAGAAACGACATAAGATCAAAAGGCATAATATTAAAGAATCTTTCGGTGCCTTTATTTTCGTATCGCGGTGTAGTTTTTGCCTTCGCACGACGGCAAAATGTTGTCGTAGACAGATTATATCTCGTCGGCATCGATTTGGCGGTTTGCGTGATCTATAGATCAATCAATAACCAATCGTTTTCAGATTTTTGGTGATGATAACGAATGTGTATGATTTTCGAGAAGAGGCACATTCGAGTTCTAATTCCGTGTCACGTAAACTGTAAACTTCGGCTTCTTTGCAGCATATGTTATACGCAATATAATATCACAGTACAATTATAGAGCCAAACGCAATTTAAGATAACGGTCTCAAGCGGTCTCGCGTGTCTGCACTTAGTGACTTAGGGCGATAGCCCTCAGGCGGTGTCAACCTGACCCAGGACGACAGCCCCAAGGCGTCAGGAACGAAAGTATTATCTCACGAATGTTTATACGTGTATGTTTGTGATATTCTACAAACGCGTACACGCGTGCAACTGTAATACTCGAACACGCGTGTGACTATAACAATCAAAATTAACAATACTTATTGTCTAATTCTGAGGGTGAAATACAATACGGGATAAAGAATGCATGATTCGAACAGCCAATCGTGGGAAAGACATGCGGGGTAGAAAAATGAGGAAAAGCGCTGATTGGCTGTTCGAATCACGCATCCTCTATCCCACATGCTGATTTTCATATCGTGTGATTTTTTAAGAACTCGACGTTATTTGTTCGTGCAAACTGTGTGTTTGTGGATTACTATTTCGTAAGTACAGGCAAAACTTGCAAATCAAGCAAATAATATTGTCACGACTTGACAGCTCAAGACGCCATGTTACACTAAGAAATGATAAAATATATATCAATTTCGAAATTTTTAATTCTCGACATAAACTCTATCTCACAAACGTATTAATATATATATATTTTAATCCTGGAAAAGGGTTTTCGAATCTGTGAGAAAAAAATATTTGTTATATAAAAATTGTATAATTTACTGGGTTAATACAGAGCTTTAGAATCTCTTAACTCTTTTTATTAAACAATTTTTTACATATTAAATCTCAATTATTTTCTGTTTATTATTCGCCGTTTTCGGCATCCAAAAATCTATAAGAAGCACTATGTCTGATTCAAAATAATTAAAGACAAATTTTTTAGTTAAAAAAATTTTTTTGATTATTTTAATAACTAATGTTATTAATTAAGAAAATAATTAACTAAATAATCAAGAGATATCTGACACTGATTACTGAGTAATGGAATTATTGAAAAATTTTTTTAATCTGATTACCGATTACTCAAGTAATCAAAAAATTTTATATTCTGATTACTGAATAATGAAATAATTAAAACATTATGATTTTGATTACTTGATTAATCGAATAATAAAATATTTTTTCTTTTGATTACTGATTAATCAATTAATTGGAAAATTTTCGAATTTGATTAATGATCTAAGTAATCATTAATCGAAGCTAAAAATATTACTATAATATCAATTCCTGGTGCGACTTAATTTAAAAGATTCGTTAGTATATGTGTATGCACCTATATGCATTTTGCATATGCAGAAAGAATATAAATAAGGAAAATTGATAATTTGTCAAAATGTGATATTGTATATAAAAGAAAGTACTTCTTTATATTGTTTGAGAATTGTGCCAGTGAGAAAGTGCAACTGTCTCTTAAGATTGTATGTTGATTTACATCGGTTTAATAATCATATGCAAAAACAGAGATACCCTTTTCCAATAATAGAAGACTGTTTGATTCGTTTGAAGAACAAAAGAATAGTCAGTTATGTTGAAAGAGTTTGTTATTTCTTTTTGACATATGCTGTAGGCGTACGTATTTCTTAACCTTAACCGATGTGAACCTCAACTTTATCAAAAATAAAAATTAATACCGTAGGCCATTTGTATTTCGTTTATATTTGTTTGTACCGATTATTATTTCGTTTGTATCTCAAACAGTAAAACAAAAGTGAAAAATAAAAAATGGCAGCACAACTTTAAGATTTTTTAATTTCATTTCTATCATTCGAAAGAGAATCGTTTATATCCATTTGTATTTCTCCTTTCGCTTCGTTCCATTTCGATATCTTTAAAAATGACCGACTTCCCCTCTTGGCGCATTTTTGAAATTTTAAAATCGCTATATCTCCTTTTTAAGGTACAAACGAAAATAGGAGAAGTACGAACGAGTATAAACGATTCTTTTTTGAATGCCGGTCCCATTTCAATATCTTGAAAATTGGTTAAGTTCGCTATATAGGGGCCGCGCAAAAATCGAAAACGCGCTGTATCTCCGAATTCTCTGAGGTACAAACGAAAGTAGGAGAGGTACATTACTCTGACTTGCTTTGTATCCTCTGCTCTGCAATCTCTTGTGAAATGCCCTTTCTTGCCACATTTCTTACATATAAAATCCTATGGATTGATTCTGTTTTATTCGAATAATGAGCATTTATCCATTTTTATTGCTGCTTCCGTATTCCTCATCTTCTCCAGGAGAATTCAATGTTCAACTGTTCAACTATCTCAACTAATGATGACGCTATTGCCCTTAATGAAGCACTCGAAATCCTACCGATTATCAGTGTAATTGATATGAATCCTGTTCTATCAGATTGAACCTATGGATTTTTCAATGACATACAGCAAAAACGTTTCCTTCTGGAAATTCCATTTTCTCATTTCTATATTACGCATTTGGATGTAAAAAAAATCACAGATTTATCGCTATTCCGTACCGTATTCCGAAAACTACTACACTTTAAATTGCAAAAGATTCATGCTCCGAAATATATACGAACTGCTGCTACTTTAAATCAGTTACTCTGTCGAATTTCTCAAGAAAAAAGATGTCACTTCGTGTTTGAATTAATGTTTTTCTATAATAAAACAGTGTAGTCGCAACTTTTGATCCGCCATATGTAATAGTTAGAGAGTCTTAAAGGCTGCGTTCTACTTAATGCTCACAACGTTCATGGAATCATTTTGTCTTTGCCATTTATCAAATATTAAACAAGAAGATACTAAAAACATGAAATAATGCGAGCATTATGCACGGTCAACTTTCATATAAAATTCAGACATTAGTTCATTTTAATATATTCACCTAGGCGGCGCGTATACATAAATTAACTAGCGTGTTATCTATTGTTAAAATAGAAAATTGCAAACGTGTGAAGATAACGTTTTTAATTTAGAAATAAAAAATATCTGACAAGTTATACATATATGTGAAAAATAAATCTATTAAATTGATAAATCTTGTATCTAAATGTAAAACAAAAAAGATAAAAACATAGATAATAAAGACATAGGATGATTCCATTTCATATATATATGATGCATCATTTATTTTTAGGTGTGTTTCATTTCACGCATGATGCGTATTATGTATCATTTTATCCTCCTGTATAATGTATTAACATTAGCGTTTTAAAACATTACTTAAGACAGTCTTGAAATAAAAATTGACTATGAATATCAATTTTTATTCTTGTTTTTTATCGAACGTTAAATAAGGATAAAATTTGCATCATAATGACTGCACCAATCAAACCTTGAACATTGCTTTGCCAAACTTTTCCTTGAGGGTCTACACTGTTAGAAATTAGAATTCCTTCAATAAGAGTCAGGTCATGAGGGGCACGAGTTTGTGATTGATCAGATTTCGAGTTCCCTTTAAACGCCGCCATTTGCATATACTTTTGATGTGATAGTAAATTTGTAAATTGATGTCAGCAACTGTTTCATAGTGTAGAAGCGCGAACGCGAAATCGGATTATCAACTGTCAACCATGATGGAACTGTTTTCGGCACCCAGCAATGGCGTTCTTCCGTTTTTATGTCTTAACTCTTACTAAAGGAACTCTATTAGAAATGTAATCACGAGTTTCCTTTACATGTAAATGAAGTTCGTGATTATGAACAAAATTAAGGCCAATATTCGTAGTTTTTTATTCAACATCGTCTTAAGTTCTGTCTTGAGATATCACGAATCAATCAGAGGGTCACATTAGCGTCTTAAGACATTACTTAAGATGATCTTGAAATAAGAACTGACTATGAATACCGGCCTAAAAATAATAAATGATTTAACTGAAAATTAAATTACTTAAATGTAAAGAATGTATACATTAAATTTAATAAATTTACCATATTTTTTTATAAATTTTGTGAAAAATACATTAAATTTTATGTACATGTACATAAATACTTTTCAGTTATAAATCTATTAAATTTAATGTAACGTCATGAAATTAAATTTAAATTGTGTAACTTAAAAGATATATTAAATTTCATGAAATTTTTAACAATGTAGGTAAATCTGGTAATCCGCGTTTGTAATTGGGTAATCTTGCCCAATAGTTAAAATTTACCAAAAGACGGAATAATCGGGTCTTACTCTGGATCTACAATAGAGTTTTAATGGCGTTTTTCACTGGCAAAGTTGGTACGTACTCAGTGCACATTAAAGCTATTGTATACAGATCAAAAAGTTGTAACAATTTTTTTTAATGGGTTTTAAAATGCAGTCTGCTCACGGAGCGATTGATTCTTACTTATGGATCCACAAATAAGAACCAATTGCTCGGTAAGTAGGCTGCATTCTGAAAAAAAGTGTTGCATATGACCGACTATATACTAATCTGAATGTATAAGCTTAAATCCGCTGTTTGCTCATAGGTGGCATTAGTGAGCGTAAAAAGCTACCCTGGGCACACAACACACTTTTTTTTATGTGTTTGACATCTGTCAACATTAACCAGTGCACATCATCAGTAATTTCATACAACAACATATATTTTTTCTTTCGTAATCATGTCTAGTTTTTTGCTAAAAAAAAAGCATATGCGGGAAGCTTTGCTTTTCTGTTTCAATTTAAAGAAATCGGCTGCCGAATCGCATCGAATGCTTGTGGAGGCC
>Ga0157364_1000541_pt1 | contig 26646 bp, 14 predicted proteins | sample AttsexASBM2_FD_111476 | JGI IMG/M metagenome (GOLD analysis project Ga0157364, IMG submission 111476) | Fungus gardens microbial communities from leaf cutter ant in Ribeirão Preto, State of São Paulo, Brazil - Atta sexdens ASBM2 | ecosystem: Host-associated > Fungi > Mycelium > Unclassified ... | reverse complement strand
CGCGACAGAGCAGAGACGAAGGGAACTGCGACGTACAAGGGAGGGAGTCGCAAGAGAATGGAGGTGGAGGAGGATGCGCTACTCTTTGAAGTCGGTCCACCTGCCTCCGTCGGCATTCGCCACAGAACACAATGCGGGGGTGGCGGTGGCGCGTGTGGAGAGCAGCCCTTGCACCAGGCGGATTTTCCGCTCGGTAACGCTTGCCAAAGGATCTATTTAAAGGATTCGATCGTCTGTCTTCGGTTTCGCGACTTTTGATTTCCGAGTCCTCTTTGAAACGCCGCAGATCGGTGTTCCAGTGTTTTTAGTCACCGAACTTGCCTCACGAAGACTAAGTGTCATTCTAATTTTCAAACGTGTTCTCCATGGAAAGGAGCGTTGTCGATCTTATGATGTTCCTGGATGTTTGCCAGCTTTATCTGCACACCAGAAAGAAATCCCGGAACCTCTGCACGCTCTGGGCGATCGTGACATTCATCCGCACGGAGGACACTGGCGGTTTTTTACGATGGTGTCGAGCATATACAGTACCACGTTTGCGGTATCGCATCAAGAAAACGGACAATGCAGAGAAGTTGAGAGCCGACAAGCTGATACTCAGATTGCTGCAAGAATTATTCTATTGCGGATGCTTGCCGCCTTGCGAGATAGGTCTATGAGCAAAGGCGGGACGTGCTTGTTCACGTATTACTGCGTCAAGTAAACGTGCGTAAGGCAATGCAAAAGTCCCACGCGCTGTTCTGACAATTCTGCCGCAACAAGATGCAGTTCTAAATATCAACAAAATATAACTTGTTAACCTTTTGATCCGCAGTTTGTAATTGAAGAATAAATCTTTAGCGTAAATACCTTGGTTTCTGTCAGATTTCTGCCATCCAGTTAAATGTTTTTCTTTATCTTTGAGTACCTTCAATCTTGGGATCTCACTTTTCGATTGTTCGATTTAGAGAGACAAATATTTCTGTGCAGTATCGTAAGCGCACATGTGGACGTGGATAAATCACTTTAGCGAGAGGGATGTCTGAGAGCGACGGAGAGCATGCAGCTCGCTCGGTGGCCTTAGAGCAAGCCTACGTCCACGAAGTATACGAGCAATGCGCTGAGAAGACTACGCAAAGTAAACACTGGCCACGAGTATATCAGTTTCTTCAAGAACTCGAACCGGGTGCCCTCGTCTGTGACATCGGTCAGTCAAAAGTGTATTTTACAAAAGACGTTTCTTTTTTTCTTTTCAAACATTTATTGATTTTCAAACATTCAAACTTTCATTGATTTGTTGCAAACATTTATCAATACATAATTCTAACCATATATTCATAATGGATTACATAATAGAGTTTGCGTTCCGCATGCTTTAATTTTACAACATCCTATTATCTCTTTGTCCGTGTAACATCATTATATTTACATCATCTAGGTTGCGGCAACGGAAAATATCTCAGCGTAAATCACAGTGTCTTCAAAATAGGGGTGGACAGATGCAAGCGTTTCACGGACATCGCGCGCGAGAAGGAAAACGAGGTGCGTGTTTATATCAATTATATCTCAAGTAAAGATTCTTATTTTTAAATTATTTCTATATTTTATCAATTCTATATTCTATATATTCTATATATTCTATATATTCTATATATTCTATATTTTTCTTTACACTTTGTGAAATGACTTAAACTAATTTTGAATTAATGCATGCGAATAGCTTACTGTTAAATATTTTATTCACGGAAACTTGTTTGTATACGGTAAGGTTCTAATCTGCGATAATTTGGCTCTACCATTCCGAGAAGAAAGCTTCGATGCAGTGCTGTCGATCGCCGTGGTGCATCATTTCGCTACCACGGAGAGGAGGGTACATGCGTTGAAAGAGTTAGCGCGAGTCCTTAGAATTGGGGGTCGACTCGTTATATCCGTCTGGGCTATGGAACAAAAGCATAGAAAAGTAAATAAAGATCTCTCCTCTCTTAATTAATATTTTAATTGATCTCTCTTAATTTCTTCTTTTAATAATATCGATATCTCAAATGTCTGGATTATAAATTATATCGTTGTTATATATATTGGCAGTTTGAATCGCAAGATGTTTTAATACCATGGCCCAAATCGCATTGCATGAGCACAGCGTCAGAGGGAATGAAGCATTCGAGTGTATCAGACAGTAACGAGAAGCGAGATGATGATGCTGCGCAGAAAAATCAGTCATCCTCCAAGAGGTGAGTTTTTGATGAATTATCTCACTGATGCGATGTTGAGATCAATCATACAACATGTTTAGTTCTGTGATAGCATAATTTCTGTATTTCCTGTAAATATCATATCATATGTAGGTCATAGCTGTCATGGTTTCTTGTTCCAGAAATAGCCAACGAAAATGTAAAAGCAAAAGTTATTGGATCGATCCGATATTCAGCTTGTCACCATCCACCAGTAGTCTCTCTAGTCCGAATGAGACCTGTTATAGCTGTTTCCGGCGAGCGTTACAGGTAACTAGATAAGTGAGTGAATAAGAAAGGGAGAGAAAGAGAATGATTATCTACAAATACGATATTTTAAAACTTGAGCATCTGACACACTGAAAATTTTTGATAATATTTAGAGATGTTCCCTATTATTGTTATCTCATTTCACAATATTAGTTATCACAAACATTATTTAATTGAATGTTTTTTCTATTTAATCGTTATTTTGAAACTATTTATGACGTATTATTTAATTACTCTATTATTATTATTCATGATATTAGCAAGATTATTGTATGATTATGTTCAGAAATTAGCGAGGAGCAGACGCGGAGGAGACGGTCGTACATGGTTTCCTGGAAGTTGGCAGAGCAGTACCAAGAGCAGGCGACATTATGATCCCGAGGATACAACCGATGTGGACGAGTTGCCAATCGAGCTACGTCGCGTAGAAACCACACATACGCTAACGATGACGAACAAGCATTCCACGGACACGCTAAGCATCAAATCCAAAAGTTTAGGTGATATTTTAGAAATTGAGAGACTCGATTTGGTGCGTTCACGGTCCAGCATCCCGGGTTTCTCTTCGACGTCCGAGTTGATCTTGGATGAACGATCAGTCTCGTCATCATCGAGCGGCTCAAAGCCGCGGCTAGTGAAGCAGAAGTCATACGTAGAGGAGATTGGTTTGGAGAATCCCGAAGACACTGCCATTGAAAACCTGATAAAGAATCTCCCGGACTTCTCCTACCAATCGTTACGCAAGCGTAATATACCGTTAAAGCAGAGCTCGATGAATGAAGAATTGATGTCGGCGGAACGGCTGGAAGAGAAGGAACGAGTGCGACGAAATATTATGAAACAAGCGTCGCTGAACGAGGAGCTCATTTGCAAGTGGCGAACATTTGAGACGCTCAAAGATTCGATCAGCCCGGTGAGCGCCAGTCGGCGCTTCCAATTGTTAAAGAACGGACTTACTAATAAACTCAAGCGTTCTACAACGAACATTGAGAAGGTCTCCAGCATGTCTATCAAGAATGGTTTTGTTCGTATGCTGCAGGGATGGAAATCCTGTGAGAACGAATCGGCGTCCGTTGCGACAAAGCCGAAGCCAACGGACAATAAAGTACAACCGGTAACAATGGTGAAACGTAGCATTGAGGGTGTCGAACGTCGTCTCTCACGCGAAGACGGTTCGGATTCGTCCAAGGACAGCAGTTTGCAGAGCGACACCAGCGTAGATTCCGAAGACAGCTTCGCATCTGTGATTTACGTGCCGAAGCAGGACGTCACGGCACCGCCGGCGTCGTCCTCGATCAATGAGGTTCCTTCCGCACCGCGACCGGCGGCATTACAGCTCAGCACGACGTCGGCACCACCGTCGCCGCGTGTCAAGCAACCACTGGACGGTGGTCAATCATCTAGATTCAAAATGATAAGCGTGTCACCATTGCTGAAACAGCAATCGATTGTTACGAATACAAATGTAAATACGAATACGAATCTTGGCGATGCGATGAAATCTAGTGTGCCGACCGTTGTAGTCAAGGAAATGTTTGATAATACTTTACAGGCACCGGCGTCAGGAGAACTCCGTCTTATATCGGAACCGGACGAAGAGTCGGATACTACGTCTTTGATACATGCCTTTAACGATGTCACTAAGGTAGTCAGTCGTGAGCCAATTGTGAACGAAGACGACAGTCGAAAGGCTAGACTGAATCAGATCAAGGAACTATTGATAGCAAAACCGGGCTTTGCGACACGCGCTAGACCGTCGTTTCCATTGGTGAGACGTGCTTCTACGGCGGCTTCGGGTCGTCTAGAGACAGTCACGAGAATCTTACCACGTCTGTTATCTCTAGAGTTGTTCAATCCAGAGACTGATGACTTGGATAGTGATTCCAGTGGCGTCTCGTCGCCGGAGTCAGTCGGCTCAGTGATCAGCGTCACATCGGATGAGCGATACATCGCGAGAAAGGAGGCTGAAGAAAAGAAAAACAATGTACAGACAGATGAGAGTCTTTCCAAATCAAATGGAGACGATATATCGAAGAGGAAAAAGGAAACGGAAAGTAATATACATGACGATGAGTCATTGAGTACGATAACAACAGCGTCATTCGAAGATTCGAATACACCTCTGGATCCTCCGCATGACGACTCGTCCGCGGATCTCAAAGACGATACATTTCTTGCAGAGACCGAGATAATGCGCGACATTTCTCAAAATAATTTAGAGACTGACACGATCTGTTCCACGTCGCGTATTTTTTTGAAAAACGAAAAATCCATCTCCTCGCAGTCTATGAAGCTTTTGAAGGCCGCTGCTAACGTGGCGAGTTCATTGGAAGATGCTGTGGAGAAGGCAATTCAACACAAAGCCCAAGTAGAACAATTCTCGCAAGTTGCACAACGGCGAAATAACGACAGTATTTGGTCGCAATCGAGTGTGCGAACGCGAGCGTATTTGAAAGAGGATTATAAATCCACTTCAGAAGATTTGGGTGATTACGCTGACGAATCAAGTAGCGATATTATACGAGATATTAGTCGGTACTGCCAGAACTCGTCGTTCGATTTTCTCGAGGTCTGCCAAACGTCGAGAACTACGTCGTCATCATCGTCGTCGGATGTCGCGAAAAATAATTTGAATACGGAATCGGATACTACGGCCTGTTGGGACGAATGCAATCAAGTACCTAAGGAGACTTCGTGGATTGTAAACGAAGTGTACGACGGAGGTGGATACAACAAGTTCGCTAATGTGGTCCAATCTAAACTAACACCCAAATTCTCTAGATCTCTCTGTAACGATGCCGTTTTCGAATCCGAATTTGACGGTAAATTTCCATGCAACTCCAAGTACGAAATCGAGCTCGAAGCCGAACCCAAAACTACATTCATATCCAAATGCGACGAAACGTTTAGAGTTAATCATGAATCTGAAGAGAAATTAAAAATTGAAATCGATCTTGTATCCAGATCCAACCTCGAATCCAATAGTAATCTTATGAGTGATACAAAAAAATCGTTTATCAATGCTGAAAGCACGCTCAATCTCCAATCTGGAGCAAGACTTAAATCCAACATTAATCAGGAGCATTATCGTTCCTCCAACACTTCGTCGTTGTTGCGCAGCAATTCGGACGATACGTTGGACTTTGTGATGGTGTCGAAAACGGGTGAAGAGGAGTTCGAAGAGGATGCGAAGGTCGGGAAATGGCATTCCTCTCACAGTAGGTTATCGATGGACTCGAGCGATGTAGGTGACTCTTTGATAGAGAATACAGGGATGAGCTTGAGCGACGGCAGTCAAACGGAATCAACAGCGAGACTGTTTACCGGCAGCACGATGTCATTGGTATCAAATCCAAATGTGGGGAACACCCGTCGGTGCTCGGTGGAGCGACGAAGATTGCAAGAACGCGGCCATTCATTGGACGAGATGTCGAGCGAGACGAAAAAACGAGAGGGCTGTCTAGTCACCGCGAGCACTAACACCCTAAGTAACGCCTCATCCCAGGAATCGTTGCCCTCCGATCGCGGTGGCGGTTCCATTACCTATCATCAATATTATCACGTCTTTCGGGAAGGCGAACTGGATCAGCTGATCAACAAGTACGTCGAGAACCTGCATATCATTTCATCGTATTATGACCATGCCAGCTGGTGCGTCGTTGCGGAGAAAGTGCAGGTCTGGACTATATGACTTCGGATACGGATCATCGTGTGAAGGACCAGCGACTGCCGCGACTCGTTCTTGGCCGTTTTCGCCAAGTTGTACCGGGTGTCTCGATAGGAGATGTCAGCCAGAAGGGATCAACTAGATTCAACTTTATGAAAATTCGCATCTGCTTAGTTTCACTTTTCAGTCGAAAATAGTTTCCGGTTTACTAATTCAAGAAAATGAATCGCAAATCTAAGAAACTAGGAATATATAATTCCTAAACCCTTTAATTTTTAATGTTTAACATGGTTCGCACTATATTTAGAATTTGGATTACGAAACGAAAGAACTCTTGTTGTTGGAAAGAACTCTTATTTTCGAGATAAAAATACTGATCCCTTTTTTGGGGGACACACAGTATACTGTGGTGGATGGATTAAATGCGGTTAAATACGAGAAATCTCGGCTCGAGTACGAGGCTTGCGACTCTAAATACGTAGATCTAAGAGTCCAAGGATCTCAAAATTCAGGGGTCCAAGAATCCAAGGATTTAAAGGCTCAAGGATTTCATAATAATCCAAGTTAACGAGTTTAATCACGAGTTGACTTCCTAACAATCCGTTCTCAAAAATTCTGCGACGACCTATATCGCTATTGAAATATCGCTTTATGCTCGTTGAACATTCCTTTCACGTTTAACTCATCATAAAGTTTCTCTGTCTGTTATGTCACTGAAGTGATGTGTGAAGCAACAATATAACTTAAAGACAAAAGAGATTAATGATATAAACAATAAAAATTAATGACATAAACGATTCAACGCAAATGAATTGACATGTCATGAAATATCCAACAACAAAATGAGGAATATTAAAAAAAAATACTTATAAATATTTCTTTCGATTGGTTTCTATTAATTATTGCAATTATTGGTTTTCCATGTTCACAACTCATTTGATTTTTGCTTCACTTCAGGGACGTTCAGGACTGTTCATTTCATTTATCGGACTTGCATATCTCGGAACAACGATTGCAGAAAGCATGATTCTTCGAGAATACATCAAAGTAAAAGAGAGTAGAAAATATTTGCTCGAAGGATATTGATTTTCTCGAAGAGTGATGCGATCGGAATGTACATGCGTTAAGCATAAAAGTTCAGAAAAATTCAGAAATGGCAATTGGCTCCGGCTATGGAGCGTATTTTCTAGCTTCTCGAGGAACCGACAATATCCGAACGCTTGAACGTAGATATACCTCAATAATACGAACGTTCCACTTCCAGAAATGTATACATGCATACTAAACATGCATACGTTTACACACGTGGTTGCGTACATACACGTAGTGTTAGCGTATTTCTTACTTGTAGAGAATTCTGGCGCAACAAGAATTTGCATCGGCAAATTAAATCATGTCATTATCGAAATCGGCAACAAAATTAGATCAGTGAGAGACAATGATAATATTTTGAATTTTGGTAATGTAAACAAAAAATATTTATAAATAAGATTGCAATAATCGGACATAAACAAGTAAGGGATATTCTAATACACATACCTACATACATACACAACAAACACATACGGCATACGTACGTACATACGTGATACATATATATTAGGATATAAGGATTCAAAGATCCAGTGATCTAAAGATTGAATGCTTATATCCTTGGATTCTTCGCCCTAAGTTTTTCGATTCCCCAGACCGTTCAGCTTTTACGTTAAGAAATATTTTTATTATCAATCTTTTTCGTTCTGTAAGTGCTCACCTCTTTGAAAATTCTCAGTTTTCCCACGATCGTACTTAACAATCCTCAAATCGCTGAACATTTTAATCCGTGCAGTCTTTAGCTCCTTTTAAGTAATTCTTTTAATCCTGAAACACACGGAAGATATTCCTAGCGCGTTGTTATATTTGACAATTTTTAAATTCATACAATAAGGCATTCGGCGATTGAAGATCCAAGGATCCAAGCATCCGTTTACGTTACCGTATACTCACACGTCGCATAGAGCAGGGCATAAATGTAATCTAAGCTTCGTTATTTTTATGATCTCAATTATCGTAGTCGAGAACGAAGTTTTTATCACGACCCTTTAACCGGTGAACCGGATTCTTTTGCGCCAAAAACAGATACCTGCAATGAAATTGCTGATAAATTTCACGATATATCATAGGATAAATTGTATTGTATCTCGAGAGTGATACTCGCAACGGATCGCTGAAGTTAACGCAATATTAAATTAAGGACTTTTTAAGGACAGAGCGCGCGCGCGCGGGTAGGAAAAATTTATCCTTTACCTATAGTTTCCGGCGCATAATATGCGGTAGAATACACTAAAGAAAATAAAAAAGAAAGAGAATACGTGATGAATAAGAGCGAGCTTGGGATTACTGGTTAAAGGGTGATTTGACCGAGAGCAACAAGCTGCTATTCCGTTTCCGGAGAACCGTTTGGTTAGCCAGACGGCATTTAACAGGTAGTCAACGATATTCTTTTCTAATTTATGGGATGATTTTCATTTGTACCCATTTCGAAGAAGGAAATGCGTATAAGAAGCGTGCATGTGTGTATGTATGCGTGAGAGAAAGATAGAGCGCTCGAGAGAAAGGGTAGACCAAAGATGCAATCTCGAGAAAGAGAGGGAAACCGGTGTAAATATGTAAAATAAAGTGTTCCTGACGTAAACGCACAGAAAATCATCAGAAGGCATAGTTCCAACAAGCGACAATTTCGCAGGAGAGTTCTCTATCGACCGTCCCGTTCCTCTTATCCTTCCTCATCATCGTACAGATTCTCGGGATACTGTGGGATAAATTAGAAAAAAAATCTTCTTTTTAATAAAGCTGTGTTCGGATATCTACTATCATGAAAATCTATAGTATATATAAAGCTTGCGGCACATAATGCATTTTTTCCTGCTAGATTGCTTACAATTTTTAGTAATTTACTAAAATGCAAGCAATCCAGCGGGAAAAAATGCATCGTGTATCACAGACTCAAATAAAATATGTATCTATAAAATTTTACAGAATTGAAAAAGTTATTTTATAAGTTGCCTTTTAGTTTACCTTATGTTTATTATTACAGAGAGAAATTGAGTACAAAAATAATACAAAAGTGGAACAAATGATAAAATTTAATATAAAATATTAAAATTTATTGTACTCAATTTCGTAACAAAAAGTAACTTATAAATAACTTGTGAAATAACTTTCCCAACACTGGACTTCATTAGTACTAGTAATATTAATAATATCTGGATGCTTTTCAACAAGAGACACACACATGACACTATGCATCATTACATTCATTATTTGCCAATATTAAACAAAGATGAGATGATCACTGTGTTGTATTGAGTCGCGTATTGAAAGGCACTTTATAATATCAGAACATGGCTTAAGTAAATAGCGATTATGTATTGGACTCGGATTCCCGAGATGCTGCGGAATAAATTAGAAGAAAAATCATTTACATCTGCCAATGTAGCTTAACTTTCTGGTTTAATTTATTCTTTATTCTCTTCTCTTTCATAAAATTAGAAAAAAAGTTAAACCAAGATTACAGTTAACATTGGTAAAAACGGATATTAATAATCAAAAGACAGCGATGTGTCATCATGTGCAACACCGAGTACATTAGCAAATTAAAATAAAGGCACAAGATCCCGTTTAATGATGGACATTAAATGCTGACATTTAAAAGAGAAATGTCAATATTCAAGAACTAATTTTTAACTCGATGTCTAGATGCTGGTAAGTGTTTTACAGTTATTTCTATCAAAATAAAATTTAATTTCATCTCAGTTTAATATTTACTTTCTATTTTTATCTAATTTCGAGAACTAGAATAAAATAATTAAGTCTTTTTATTCTGTTTCTCGAAATTAGAAAAAAGATAAAAAGCCAGTTAAGAGATGAAATTATTACTTTACATTAGTAGAAATGACAAATACATTAATCTTAGGACGATTTTCAAAACTCGGTTTAACGTAATCAGCGATTGTATATACATATATAATTCAACTGGCAGAATCGTTTATTACAAAAATCCACTTGCATGCTTCATTGTTTCAAATCCAATCTTCCTTTCCGTTTACAAACAACAAAAGATTACCTATTGTATTTACATTAGCAATTTACAAGTATCGCTTGACCTAATCGCTGTAAGTTGAATTAGCCGGAATTTAGTCAAAGTTATGATCCCTTACCAATTTATTTTAATCAATATATCCCTCGCATAACTACAGTCAATTAGGAGTAAATTTCTTAATGCTGATTGATAAAATTTACCTTTGTGAAATAATTGAACGATCTCGAGATTCGCGCAGATTCTTTCTTGCTCATGAAGTAACGGTCGCGATCGTGATTGGTCAGCAGATTGGTGACTTTCGAGAAGTGCACGATAACGGATTTTCAATTTTCATAGCGCGCGCGGTACTTGTCGGTACTTCATTAGTAACGATCGGTAAAGCTGATTCTACATTAGTTGCAAGTTGATTGCAAGTTTGTTGCGGCAGCCAATATGAAGCGTTGATTTCAAAATGCAAGCTTCAGATTGGCTATCGCAAAAAACTTGAGATCGGTTTGCAACTAATGTAGAACCGACTTTATGGGAGGGAAGCGCGATACGTATGTACTTGCATGAGATAGAACAGGTAGGTAGATAGAATGTGGAAAGATCGATACTTCCCGCGGAAAGATCGATATTTGGATCGAAGTCGTACAAATGATATCGCGAAATCGTTCAAAATTTTTGACAATAAAGGCGACTTCACTTTTAATTGACTCTAATTAACGGCGATTAATTCAATTGACAAAATCCACTTAAGTGGAACGAATCTTCAATTTGTATAATTCTTCCGCTCAATTTTTTTTACATACATATATTTCAAAGAATGAAAGATTCGTATTATAATCCTAGCTATCGTTAAGGTGAGGCATCTCTCGTCATCATCGATTAATCATCGATTAAATTTGATCGAATCATCGCTGAGATAAGGCTTCGACCTTTAATTGGAACTTTCAATTAATCTATACATTTGCGGTACTTTATCAACGTAAATAGGATATATTATCTTTTCGTCATGCGAAAAGAAAGATTAATTCAGGAATGATGAATCACAATTTTTGATTTATTGTGAATTTCTACCAATGTAGATTAACTGTAAAATTTTGATTTAACTTATTTTTATTTTGTTTTAGTTCTAATTAAAGCCTATTCTACAATGTGCTTTTTGTTTCCTGTTTCTTGCTTTTTGTTATTTATTGTATCTTGTCTTTTTCGTTTTTACTTCTTATCTCGTTTTTCGTTTTCTGTTGCTCGAGATAAACGTCAACGAACTTCAGAAGAAACAGAAAACACATATCAAGAAATATAAATGTTAATAAAACGATCACAAAGAGGAAAAAAACAAAAGATAAAAAGAAACAGGAAACAAAGAGCACGTTATAGATATGTAGAACAATCATAAGAGTCAGAAAAAAATCAAGAATAAGTTCAAAAAGAGATTAATTGATAAAATCGGAGATTAATAAAAAAGTAAGTTAAACCGAGATTAAAGTTAATCTACATTAATAAAATTGAATATGCAATATAATAGAAATTGCGATTCGTCATTCCTTAATTAATCTTTTTTTTCATAGATTAATCTATATTAGCAAAAATGGACAATAAAAATTTTGCCACGAGTAACTATCGATTGTATTAATTTGAATTTTATCGAAGTCTCGTCCTCTATCATTCAATATATCAGTAATCAATATAACTAATTGAAAATCACTCTAAATGAAGGAACTTTGGGGAAACAATCATTTTCCGAAAAACAAATGATTTTCCAACAAATGATCGTCCTCAGGTATACATGTTTCACAATAACATTGAGACTACCGCGTATTCGACGGATAAAATTAATAGTCTTGCGGAAATATATCTCTAGATAAATATATATATATACAGCGTTTGAATACAAGATAAAACTTAGAAAATGAAAAACAGATGGAGTGATAACTGAGGAATTATTTATCGAGACGTTGAAGGAGGGTTCAACCCGGCCAGGCCGTCGTCGCGTTCAATCACATTTTCCAACGAACGAATATGAAAGGAAGAGACGGTTCGTTTTTCGAGGTATGAGGTATCCTTGATTCCTTGCGCAGTATCTGGCAGCATCATCGAGCAAGCGCTAACCGGGTCGACATCGCACATCGGACGGCGCCGACGGCGGCGCTCACTCGCTACACTACGCTCGCCTGCCGCCTGCCGCGTAATCGGCGAGAGGAGGCGGAGAAGAGGAGGCGCCGAGCTCGAGGTGGCGCGTGTCCGGGTAGCGCAGTCTACCGTTGACCGTTAACCCTTTCGGACACGGAGGGGTGCATATTGCGTGATACGTACGGCAGTGCTTCGCGATACTCCTCTCGTCATTCGATCACATTCGATCGTGCTACTTCTCTTGCTCGCTCTCTGCTTTTCTTCTTAACCAAAAAGGAAAGTCCATTGAAGGACGTTAGTGCGTTATCCATCCATCTCCGGGAGTCTCGGAGATTTATCTTCTGTTTCTCCATGATGAACGGAAACGCGAGGAACGAGCGGTCAACCGCGGACGACATCGATGCCGCCTCCCTCAGCGCCGATATTCTCAACCCCTTCGTGCATCGACTCGAGCTCGGCTCGACCTACGAGAAGCTCAAGGTCAGTATCTCTCGAAAAACGGCTTCTTTCCCCGGGATCGATGCTCGTGCAGTCGCGTTTTAGGGGATGCCGCCACCGCTGCCGACGCCACCACCGCCGGCGAGATTGGCGAGAAATGGGTGTGCTTCGATCGCGGTGCCGAGAAAGTGCGCGTGAGTGTTGAAATTGCTTCGCAGGTTACATGGAATTCGCAGGCTCGCGTTCATACGCGATTGACGGAGCTGATAAGAGAGGCGACGATAATGAACGTTTACAAAATAAGTCCAAATAAGTCGGACATGAGTCGCATATGATGCAATTTATGAAATAATAATTCTTTGGAAAAAAAATCATTGAGAAATCTGTATGTTTTTCTCCAATGATTTAAATTTATCAATGTAGTCTAATTTTAATCTCTCTTCAACTGATTCCCATATTTTTCTCTAATTCTGAGAATCAGAAGAAGAGTAAAAAGAAGAAGAGTAAGTTGAATCGAGATTAAAACATTGATAGAAATCGATAATAATAGCACACTTTAGGGGCTTTTCAATTAGTGAGACAAATCAAACACAAACATCATTCTATCTTGACATTCAGAGAGGAACAAAGGTAGAAAAATTTATATCGACTTATGTCATCGAATAGAAAGCATTCTTTATTGGCGTAGTATTAGTCCAGTTATCTCTAAAGCTGAACCAGTGTATTGCTAAATAAATTATTGTTAGAGCGAGTTGTAATAAGTGTAATGGCACGCATAATCTAAACGTAAAAAATATAACAATACATAATAATTATTATTGTTATATAATATTACTTTACGATTTTAGATTGTGGCGAAATAAAAATGCAGGAGGAATATAACGCGAAAGAAAACATTCGCGGCTGAAGAGAGATATTGCGAGGCAAACAGGCCGGTTTTTCTTCAAGTTGGCCGCGGCGCGACTTTCACGGCGCAGCGGGAATCGGCCAGGTCGTGCCAATTTTGCGACTATTACATTCGACGTTCTGTCGTTTTTCCGAACAAAGGAATCTGCAGCCGTTTTCTGTCCATGTGGTCCATCAGGCGTATACGCCTCGCATGTATAATTTCCGCCCCACTTTCCTCGGCACATTGTCACGCCGTTGGGTTTCCAACGAAACGCTATACAAATGTTAGTCACGTGCGTTAACCATGAACAAGGTCATCACGAGCGATCGGCACGTTCACTCGATTTAAATGCTTCGATGCTTAATAATTTAAGAAAGCATAATATACTGTGATATTTTTGTTTGATTGTCGAACGTGCATATCATGATTTTTCAAAAGCTTCCTGTTTATTCTGGCAGTTGAAACGTGTCAATTTGTACTTTTACAAAACACACTTGTTTATATATATATTATATATATATATATATATATATATATATATACGTATATATCGATCTGTTTTCAGATGTCTTTAATTCAAAGGACCAAAGATTTAAACTCGCATTTATCAGCTGGATTATTTACGATTAAGAAACAGGAAACGATTCTCATACTCGTTAAACTCGTTTCTTCATGCTCCAGTTTAGACTTTGTTGCGAAAAACGAGGTCGCGGAAGTTTTTTATCTACATATTTTGCCAACCATTAAAATTGCAGCCTACGCTTTTCTAACCGTTAACACGATGCGAATAGCGGCTCCTTCGTGGACCGATGCTTTCTCTTGTTAAAACACTAGTGAAGTCTTGAACGCGTAGAAAGCCCCGCATTCTATATAGATGTGATGAAGTGAATGAAGAACGTCAACATCGTTCTAACGGGATTTAAACTGGAATATCATTTCAAGAAATTGAGAAAATCAATAAAATTGTATTGCATTCTTTTATTTATATTACCTTCGCTCTCTTTTTACTCTCTCTTTTTATTCTAGATACATTTCACATAAACAAGCAAATGTTTTGAATAATTACAGGTTGTACACATTAATATTGCCAATTCATATTCAGAAGATAGTCACATTCAGAAAAAGCAGCTCGAAAGTATTTTGCTCTGAGTAGATTAGATTTTTAGATCTTCTAGGATTAAAAAAATAAAATTATTCTTCTAAATTTAAATAGCACCAGTAAACGTTGCTTATTGAACTGTTTTTTCTGAACGCAGCTAGTGTTACACGTTAATGTGCAACATTATCTAACACGTCTACGAAAGCGCAATAGCCCTTAGAATTTATAGTTATATCCGTGACAACTTTCTACACAAAAATTAGCACATGATGCGTAGAAGGCTTCTTCATTACTATTTTTATTATATAGCGTTATTAATCAGAATAACTCGAATCGAATGTTCTTATTTTTTATTAAAAATTTTGCTTATTTTGATACCCATATGCCAATTCAGTTTTTTTCCTAATCACTGATCCAATTTTCTCTTTGCTTATAACAGAATTATAGCAATTGCATTCGGAATCAAAAATAATATTTATTTCACAACATATAAATTTGATAGACATTCTTATTAGAGGCCACTCGACTTACTTTTGTATATCACACATACGGCACATCAGTCTGGTTCTCTTCAACAAGATAAAGTAAGATGAGACGAAATATAGCTAAAGGCTGATGTGCGCCTAACGGAACAGCGAAACGTAACGAACGGTACTCGCATCCTATCTTTTTTTTGCTCTTTATTCGTTCTTTCTCTTTCTCTTCACGAAATGGTATACCAAAGCCTTCTGATGGATACGTTGCAACCTTGACCGCGTGAGACAGACGATAAGTTAATCTGAAAGCCAATTACTTACTTACCTGTATGACCCATTTTCATGAACATGTGATAACTACAAGGACATTTAGTTGCTTTAACGAATTTTTAATGTGTAAAGTCTGAAATGAACTTCCTTAACATATATTTTAAGTATTAATACTTACATTTAAAATACATGAAATATATTTCATTATTAAAATTTAAAATATGTTTAGTATATTGAATATTTATCGACTTAACCAAAGCAAAGATCTCTGCATTTAATGAATTGAATATCACTGAATAAAATATCAAACTTATCAAAAATATTATCAAATATCAAACTTGTTTATTTTACATTTGTAATAAATAATCAGAATATATAATGTTATATTCAAAATCGGCTTGTAATATTTTCTCTTAAAGAATTATTAAAAAATTTTATTTGAAAAATAATTTTATATAATAAACAAATCGAATTTGTTCTAATTTAATAATTTTAATTGAAATATATTAAACTTCACTAGGATTCTCTTCACTAGAATACATTTTAAATAAATAATTTGATGTTTGTAATGAACATATAGATTTGCAGATACATGAAATTTTTGTAATATTTGAAACAAGTAGTTAATGTTTAAATACATTACATATTTTTTGAGAAAATATAGGAATTTAATTGATTTTCAAAAAAATTGATGTGATATTTTGATGTTTCAGACGATATTCTTAACAATCGCCCTTTTGCCGGTCAGGCTAGCTGCAATCACGACTTTGATGATCCTAGCGTGGCTATTGGCCTGTCTTGGATTGCATGGATTGTCCGAGGAGGATCTTCGGCGAGCTCCTCTCAAAGGATGGAGGCGGTATGTTTGAAGAAAACTAAGCGGTGGGATAATTGCGGCGAGAAAGAACGACTCTCCTCTTCCGTACTCTTTCATTCTTAATTCCGAATCCTATCTCTGTATTATGCTATTCATGTTAACACTAGCTATACCTCTCGGGGTTGCTTTTTAATCTCTGTGCTAGTATCATCTCGCTTTATTAACAGATTAAATCGATCTCATAGATTTTCGAATGTATTAATCGCACTCAAAGATCCTCAAATCTAGAACTAGACTTTTCGTATTTCTAAAATTATTACGTCTAAAAAATATTTATATATTATTTAATATTTAAATAATATTTATATATTATTTATTAATACTTATAATTATACAAATGAATTAAAGTAATTATATAAACAACAGTAATTATACTACAGTAAACCCGGTAGATCTGAATTAAACGCACGATTTAAAGGTCGTATCTCAAGGCAATGCAATCAGTGGGCTTCGATTGTTCATGATAAAGAGAGAGAAAGGGAGCGAATACATATTAAAAATGTATATCCTTCCGTGTGAGACAAGGATTTCGCTTTATGATGTCCTTGTCTGCAATTTATGTCTGTTTTATTATTAAAACTTCTTGTTGTTATTGAAACGTTTTTCCGTTTTCTTATAATTAACCAGAGACTTGAATACTTTACGGATAATTCATCTTGCATTTTCTGAATTTATAACTCAAGTATCGATTAATTTCAAGTATCTTAAATTTATAATTGTCGAAGTGTTAGTATTATGTAATAAAAGTTATTCTCTATGTTGATTAAACACTTACGAACAAAATTAGTTAGTAGATAATGAAGTTGCTTGTATTTATATTTTTTTCATAATTTAGTCATGCGTCAAGGTCTTGCAACAAGAAAAGTCTATAAGACGACCTTGTACTATAATGAAAGCTTATAACGGAATCAGAGAGCGGAAAGAAATATTTCTAGAATACTTTTAACTGAAATTGTATACAGTAGTATTGCAAGTTGTTAAATTATTCATGAGGCATGTACTTGTTTGAGTTTGTTATATGATTAGTTACAATTAGTGTCACTATTGAATCAGCTTTCATTTTAATTAAAACATAAATCAATTATGTTGCATTATTAATTAATTTTATAGAGTAAACATATTTTTAGAGGCGTTTTCTGAGATTTAAGTACAATATGTATTTTCAAATATTTTCTGAATTTCTGAAATGTGTCTAGATTTAAGGATCTCTTCTTCTATGAGCTGAAAATGCAAATCGATTTATTGAAATCGAGTCTCTGATAGACTTTTAACTAAACCTAATTTTCAAGGAACACTTATATCCCGTTAATCATTTTAGACCTCCTTATGAGAATAGAAATAAAGAATCGCATCGGATGGTGCATGCGCGTTGCAAATTAAACCACTTAAAAACAGAGACATGCGCGTCGTGATCTGCTGGATGATGCGGGCCTTATTTCTCTGCGGTGGATTTCATCACCTGAAAGTCAAGGGGCAGAAGGCGGAGACTAAGGATGCACCGGTGCTGGCTCTCGCTCCGCATTCCAGCTTCTTCGATGCACTTCCGGTCGTGTACCTTGGCGGGCCGAGCATCGTTGCCAAGGGGGAAAGTAGTCGTCTCCCTTTTTTTGGAAGTAGGTCGCATTGTCGTCTTGGTGAATTAAACTAATTGATAAGAGAGAAGTCATGCTATATATCTTTTTTTTTTAAATATGAAGGCTGAAATTTTAAATTTAAGTAAATTTAGTTTATCGCGTCACTGTGTGAAACTGCGAGAGAAAACTGCTGATTTTAAAATCAAAGTGCAATATGATTTCTAAATGAAAATTTTAAACTAGATTCGCAACTTCTCTTCTTGTGGAAAGATCTTCATTTATAACTACGAAAGATCTTCATTTATAACTACTATACTAATACTTATAAAATCGCAATATTCTAATTATTTATTTCATTGTACATAACATTTATATATGCATATATGGTGGATGGGATTTATTTTTCAGCTACTAACTATGTATGGTTTTAACAATCGTTAACTGGCTTTTATACAGGATGTTTTATTTGCCATAACTTAAAAATTGCGATTAAACTTAAAAAAGCACTTAGACAATTAAAAATTTTACTAAATTAATCGAATAATACCATTATATCTGTTAACTCTGATGCATTACTGAGCATGATCCTATTTATAAATTTATATTGTGCATAATGTTATCTAAAAATTGTAAGTCAAGCTACATTACTTGTAGAAACTAACAATAAGATCGATATGCATATTATATTAGTGAGACAAAAAGGGAGAAATATTCGTGTATATATATATATATATATATATATATATATATATATATATAATTTAAAAGGAGAAGCGCACTAACAATTATCGAAACTTGGATTACTAATCGAACGCTTTCACCGCCTTTTTCTTTCCATCGCTCGATGGCGTAGAAAGTTCATTGGACATACTCGCTCGTGAACGTTTCCTTCTTTCGTAGCACGATTTGAGTTATACTCTTGGCTCTTGCGATATCCAATGTTCTTTTCATGATGATACTGTCAAGTCATGGATACGTATTCATCGGTATTACGATATTTAAATACGATATTTAAATACTTGGAGATCCAGTATCCAATATTGGAGTGATTCCATGTACCTTGTCGGTTGAAACCCGCAGAAAATTAGTGCCATGGATATGTTTCGTGGGCCGACTCACTTACCAGGCCGGCGGAATGAAAATCGTAGTCCGAGGAAAACAGGCTTCCAGATCGGAAGCTCCGATTCTGGTCCTTGCGCCACACTCGACCTTTATCGACGGCGGCATCGTTTACGTCACCGGATTTCCTTCAATCATCGTCAGGCGAGAATCAGGATTGAATCCGTTTATAGGAAGTAGGTGATACATTTCTGTTTCTTTTAATTTTTTTTCTTTATATCTTCTACGAATTTCTAATGTTAATATAATATTTTATTATTTTATTTGAAATATTCAAGAAATTACTTCTTATTGAACTTGTACGTGATTAGACTTGAGCCAAGTAAAATGATGATGATCAAAGTCAAAGTGTAAGTTGGTTATTGGAAGTCATCGAGATGTGTGCCATACGTGAGATCTTTTTAAATAAAAATTGAAGTCATAAACATCATTGGCATTGTTTACAAACGCAGGACTGTGTTCAGAAACTGTTTTATCCGGGTGTACTTAGATATCATTTTAGTCTTATTTAACATTCGGTGATCAACAAGAATAAAATGATATACCCCGTGATTTATTGAATACATCCCGGAAGTGGCCCTTAACAATTGTCTCAAAATCGCTCAAAAAGATAATTATGTTATGTCTAATGTGATACGTACGATATATAGTATATTGTTATTGTTTTAGTCAGCAATATTAATTAAACATGCTCAATAATTGTCATTATTTTGTGGAGGTCGAATATTAACGATCTTTTACCAAAAAAATTAATTATTGATATCCTATTTGAAGTAATAGAATTATGTTTTATATTTTATATTGATTACTGAATCCCATTCACCATTACATGAGATCAAAATCACATTTAATGATTTTGAAGTAGATAATATACTTGCAAGAATTCAGTTACCTAATACTCTGATTATAGTTCAATGAAACAATGATCTCTTTGCATATGCAAACTTACAAAATAATCGGTCTCAGTCTTTTGCAAGAATGTTATAATGAGTTTCCGGTTTTAGATAATTATTGACTGACGGATTTTAAACAATTGATCATGACATGTCATTCACAAGACTTTTATAAACGTGTTACTTGCTTCAAAATAAGTTCTTATGCAACAAAGTCAAAGATTGACTCAATCAATCCAATCAAATAAAGTCAAGCGAGATCTAAGTTATAATTATCAGTTAGTATTGTAAAATCGATTATACTTTTCATTATTTTTTAATGTATATAGAACTTATCAACTATACACAGCCAGTCTACGTGTGGAGGGAAGATCCAAATTCCCGGCAGAATACTATCAAGGAGATCATTGAGAGAACTACTTCCAAGGAGGATTGGCCACAAGTAAGCAAAATATATTAAACTATTAGTAGAGTTTATAGCATATATACAGAACGTGTAAGAAATGGGGGGGGAGAAAGAGAGAGAGAGAGAGAGAGAGAGAGAGAGAGAGAGAGAGAAAGAAACTTTATAAACATATACATGAAATATTTATAAATAGAATTAACGCGCACGCCATTGCACATTCTAATCTGTCTTGATATTTACTGATATATATTATGATTTCTCTTGATTTAGGATATATATTACAGTAATTGATTTCAAGACATTCTAAATATTTTCTTTAATTTAATACAGTTCAAAAAAATAAATTTTAAATACGATCTCATGTGACATTTTTGTTACACTTTAGATTCATCTCTCATTGATATACAATTAAGAGTCATTCGCGGAACTTGTAAAGTTCGAAGAACTAAGTTCATAAACTAAGTTCATGGAAGTAGTAGTAGTCCTTATGATGTTTTCGATAATTCATGGATGCGAGATGCACGCAAGCTTGCAATCAAGACGCAAATCACTACCTTCGCGTCTGCTGGTGCAATTGACCCGACTATTCTCCGACAGGTTATGATATTTCCCGAAGGGACTTGTACAAACCGGTCATGCTTGATTACGTTCAAATCGGGTGCCTTTTATCCCGGTGTACCGGTGCAGCCAGTGTGCATCAGATATCCTAACAAATTGGACACGGTAACGTGGACGTGGGAAGGCCCTGGCGCGTAAGAAAGTCATCTTCCTCTTTTTTTTTTTAATTATTTATTTGTTGTAATATGCTTTATCCATTGCTTTACATTCGTTGCAGATTGAAATTACTATGGTTGACGTTAACACAGTTAAATAGCAGCTGCGAGATCGAATTTCTTCCTGTATATAATCCAAGCGAGGCAGAGAAACTAGATCCTAAACTGTATGCAAACAATGTACGACGTCTTATGGCAGAGTGAGTTTCATGCACAACAGATTAGGATGCCTAAAAATGTATAGATTTCTGGAAAGAATATACTTTCGATTTTAGGGCATTGAAAATTCCCGTTTCGGATTACACGTACGATGATTGCCGGATTATTAGAAAGGCTCATCAGCTACATCTTCCGCATGCGTCAAATATCGTAAAGAGCCATAAACTTCGGTATAAATTAGGGTAGGTGTCGCATCATAGTATAAACATTATAAATAATTAATTACAATTTACATAATTTTGATTCATTTATAGTTTAGTGGCATCAAAAACTGAAGAAGAACTCGTTCAGAAGAAGACGTATAATTTTGGTGACGTAAATTTACAAGAATTTGCGCAGATCCTTAGATTGGATGACAAGGATCCAACTACTCAACAACTGTTTCGCATTCACGATAAGGTTCTTATATAATATAAAATTTAAATAATGTATGTAATATAAGTATATGAATTAATTTAACAAAAAGATTTATATGTATATCATTTTATAGTTCGGAAAAGGAAAGATCGATCTTGAAGAGTATATCTTCACTGTATTAGCGACGGCAAATGCGTCTTCGGAACGAGACAAGGTCGAGATTGCATTTGACGTAAGTGCAAACTGTTTAAGTCTACTATGTATATGTATATGTAAACTTTTATTTTTACACGATCGAATTGTGTTATAGATATGCGGCTCGAAAACAGCAACGTGTTTGACTCAATCGGAACTCAGGAAAGCCTTGAGGTTATCGATACGTATGCAGTCTGAGGAATCCGACAGGATCTTTCAACACGCCAGAAATAACGAGGATGCTTACACAGTGAGCTTTGGTAAACACTTTTGATCACGAGATTTATTTCCTCCCTACGATTAAGACTTCTGTTTCTTCATCGCAATCATATCGAATATCAAAAGAAAGAATTATATATGCGTAATTATATGTGTGTGTGTGTGTGTGTATATATATATATTTTTTTTTTATTAATATGTTATATATATATTATATATATATTATATAGAACAAAAAATATTTTAGTATGAGCGTTTTTTTTGTAAATTTCTTGAACGCGTTATCAATTTATTGGATACAGTCCATTTCACACTGCAAAAGCCTTGAAGCATTCTTTAATTAGTCAATTCGTAAAATTCTTTCTTCTTGTAATCAACTCATTGCGCATTATCAACTAACATTCTATGATCTTGTTCTATTAATTTGACTTGTGGCACACGAAAAAAAATTATTTATTTCCAAAAAAAAGATTTTATAGGGCCTGTTTTTAATTGAATATTTTGCACTTTTATTTTCTTTTTCTTTTTAACGTAGAAAGAAAAAAAGAAAGAAAGAGATGAATGGTATAAAAGTTCAACTAAAAAGAAGATAGTTATAAACCGATATAATTGCTGTGAGAAAACGGTCGTCTTAATATACTGCGAGATACAAATCTTTTCTTTAAGTTTATATATTTCTTGCAGACGATGTTCTGACACAACTGTCGAACCGAACGGAATACACACATTTATTCGCCACAAATAACGAAAACTCGAAGAAGACCATTTGAAAGTGTCTTTTAGAGCCTGATAGTTCTTCTAGAGAACATCGAGGCAAACCTTTCCTTAGTCCCATCTGCTCCACTTCTGTATGAGAAACGTATCCAAGGTGTTTCAAGGATTATAAAGCAAAACTATTTTGTCGTCTACGGAAGCTGCAGTTGCATGTAAGCGGCAATTTAGACAGCTAGCCTGTGTTTTTCCTATAATCTCATAAATTAGAAAAAGTCGAGAATTTAGCGGCTTAGAATTTTAGGAAACTAAAATTCTAAGATTTAAGGATTCTAAATGATCTTAGATTTGATAATCCGTGAGTAATTTAGTTACAAAGGTCCTAGAATCTCCGATATGAAAATCCAAAGATACGCGACTTATCCTAGATTCCGAGAATTTAAAGACTCGAGGATTCCACGATCTAGAGGTCGAACTTTATAGATACCGAGACTTTAAGATTGAAAGATCCTGTGATCGAAAGTTTGGAAAATGGAAAGCCTAAGGATCTGAAGAAACTATAATCATCTTAGTAATTGTACATTTGAAGATAAATTAGTATATAGAAGTTCGAAGATCCTGTAAGGCTTATTTCCAATTGAAGATCTACGAGTGTCAAATTACGGAAAAGGAAACCGATACCTTGCACTTTTTGATGTACAGTACACATTACATAGCTTACAGTTAAGTAATCCGGTCATTAAGCTTCTTACTAGCTTAAATGAAGTATCCATGACGTAGGGCTTGGACGCGCATTTAAAAAAAAATGAGGACAGGTAACGATATAATTTATTTTTCGACCTGATGGTCCGACATCGCGATATTCGGTGCACATGTACAGACATGCAATTATGCACAGGAATATACATATGCGCTAAATTGTGTACATACTTGTTGCACACTATGAACCGCTTGTATGTAAACACATATACACACACACATGTGTAAGAGTAAACGAAAAGATTGGGCGAATCGATCGTGTATACCCTCTATGTATGCGCGCGCAAGTGCGTTCATATGTGTACGTGTGTATGTATGTATATAGAAAGAAAATACGTGTATGTATGCATAGTCAAAGCGATTAGCCACTTTGTAATATCTGTATATGAACGAAATGGCCGAAGTTTAACAGCGCGCATTAGCGGTCATTCTGAGTTAAAAACAGATATGTTGAATTATAGAACATTTTACTACGACATATGTTGAAATAACAGTATTTATTGAACTGAAATTTTTGCTTTCAGTGCGTTGAATTATTATATTTATCTTTTAGCCAAAGAAACCACTTTGATTTCGTTAAATGATTGGATATTATATAAATGTGATTAACAATAATATATTCAAAGTAATGTTAAATTTATTAATATCTTTACTATTAAAAAAATCTGTTAGGGACATTGTGACATGCCTATTAGACTGGCAATAGGTAATACAAGTTTTTAGTACAAACTAAAAACTACTCTACTAAACTAGACGAAACTCAATAACTTATACAGCGATATAAAGAATAAATACTGCGGTGGCGGGTAAAGAATCTGCAAATCTAATATAAAGATGTAAAATTTTTAAACGTACGAATAAGCGATTTAGAGATATAAATTGTTAGATTCAAAATTTCCATGATACTTGGCAAACGTGTAAAAGATTCGTTTTCGTTGTTTCATTTCCATCTATCCGACAATTTAGGTAAATAAAAAATGCAAGCAGTATTTATATATTGACACTTTATTAACATGTAGCTTGACTCAAGATATACTTAAAGAATATTACAATCGCGTGACTTCGGAGTTATTGATAGCCCGTAATTTTCCATCGGAATGACTAGACCGTCGATGTCTGACTTGCGCATGGGTCGGCGGAACATATCCTGCCTCATCGGCGCGTTTATGTTTATCTAACTGAATGAATCGCGAACCAGGTCCACCGCCACCACCATCCAAGCATTCGCAGCTCAGACTCGCCTGATCGAGATCGCCCTGATACGGTCCCGGTGGAATCAGCAAGCTCTCTGTCGACTTGGTCGGCTGGAAATGTCGGCTAACCGTCGAACTCGTAGTTGTGGAGTATGCAGTACTGCCGCTGGCACCACTGCTCTTTCGTTGCACGGTACCGATCGGCGTCTTTGATCTGCCAGTACCGCTGCTGTGTGACCCTTTACCAGGACGTTCCGCGCTGTGAGTCTTGATGGTTACAGTATCCAGATAACCGTAACCAAAGCCGTAACCTCCGAAGGCTTTGGTGGTCAGGTTATCCCAAGATTTAGGCTTAGCGTACTGAAGGCACGGCGGTGGTCGCTGGTGCACACTCGGATCCCAGTATAGAGTGTCAGTACTGAGGCTAGTGGAGCAGGAGGCGACGCTATCGGCTGTGGAGACGTCGCTACTGGTAATTGAATGAAGACTATGGCCGGATGTGCGAGAGCAACTATGAGTATTAGGCTGCGATTGTTGCTGTGATTGTTGATCTCGTTGTCCTTGAATATGGTGATGCTGCATATTGGCTTGTTGCTGCTGCTGTTGCTGCTGCTGTTGCTGCTGCTGTTGCTGCTGCTGTTGATGGAGAGCCTGCTCATTGCGGGCACGTCGTTGTTTCTCGCGACGTCGACGACTAGGAACGCAATTTGGATCGCAACAGGGGCTGGCAAGATCATAAGCATCTAGACTGACACTGTCAGATTGCTCTCGACGACGATTTGCGCTGGAGATGCAAGCGACGCAGAGATTGTTCTGGGGAGTCGAATGTAGTGATTGTCCTTCACCAGCAGTGGATGATTGTTGTTGTTGTTGCTGGCAAGATTGCTTGTGAGATTTGCTCTTTGCAGGTGTACCCATCATACCATTTGACTGGTGGTAACTGTGACGCAAGGAAGTCACCGCAGATTCGCTTGACATCTTCGAGAGGAAGTGATGATGATCGCTACGAGAACGAGGCGGTCCGACTGTTACGAGGCAAGCGGCACTACGTGGTATAAGACATGATCGCCCATCCGCAAACTGAAAAAAGTTTAATTATTTCGCGATAATGAAAAAATTATAAAATCTTATCATTGTTTGATTTGAAAATTTACGAAAATTATTATAGAATGTTTAGAAACTTTACTGTATGTGTATCGATATTTTAATTCTTATTACAAATAAATATAGATAGCGGCTTACGTTATAAAGAAGAAGATGTTCAGTGGATGTTGCTGGCCGGCAGCATTGAATCGTGGAAGAGTTGAAGCTAGAAGAGGGCGATGGTTGATTGGGATTAGTGCCGATGGTGTTAGGCGTTCTTTTGCGCGCTGGCAGTGAATGGGTTTTCCATCGTCCCATTAGAATAGACCGTTCTCTTTCGCATAGTCTCTCCAATTCGTTCAGACGAGATTGAAGAGCGCGTTGTAACTCGATATAACGCATATGTAATTCCACCTGAAATCGTACATTTGATTCATCAAAATTCAGTTACATTGTTGTCGGACTAAAAAAGATCGCGTTAAAATTACAAGATTATGAAAACTATCAACGACACTCGGGCTTTCGCTTACCTTTCTAACGCAATCTTCGAAGGATACGACCATTCGCATTCTGGTATCACAGTTCTTGATAAAGTTCACCAGCGTTTTGTGATCGGCTCGGTCCATCTCGTGGCCATTTATAGATAGTATTACGTCACCTTCCCGCATACCAGCTTTGAATGCAGGTCCATCATATTCCACGTAATCCACGTAAGTTACCATTTCTATTTCCTGTTCTCTCTTGTAATGTATT
>Ga0157364_1000540_pt1 | contig 26668 bp, 9 predicted proteins | sample AttsexASBM2_FD_111476 | JGI IMG/M metagenome (GOLD analysis project Ga0157364, IMG submission 111476) | Fungus gardens microbial communities from leaf cutter ant in Ribeirão Preto, State of São Paulo, Brazil - Atta sexdens ASBM2 | ecosystem: Host-associated > Fungi > Mycelium > Unclassified ... | reverse complement strand
TATATATATATATATATATATATATATATATATATATATATATACATATATATATAATGTGGATCAAAAGAGGCGGGATCTGTGATAGGGATATGTGTCAACGAACTTGGAATTAAATTTTCCTTAACGAATATTAACGAATCATATAAGAGTATATGGATATTTAAAGTCGAGAGTACTTAGCACGTTCTATATTAAAGATGCAAGTGATAAAGTCTCATTTGTTTTAATACGCAAATCTAAATAATAAGATATTTAAATAAGATACTCAAGTCAAAATAACTTAATATGAAAAGATGTTAAGGAAAAAATTGCCTCAAATTCAAGGACATGTCCCTCTCATCGACTCCCTTTTTTCGCCTCAGATCCACTCTGTATGTATATTTAATAACATCTTTATTTCTCTATATATATCAATATTTCATTTTTCTTTTCTCTTTCCCATGTGGGAGTCAATAAATATATTTCTTTATTCGAGTCCCCAAGGGTAGAAAGAAATCGTCGCAGCTTTTGGAGTGAGAGAATTAAGTCGTGTGTATTCTCTCGTCAAGGGAGCTTTGGTAAAAGAATTCCTTCTTTCTTTTTTTCTTTCTTTTTTTGAATTGGTTATACGATATACATTAAAAGTAGATTTATACTTGATTTGACACATATGATTGAGGTTTCGAGCAAGTTTGTCCGCTGCTTAGCTCGCATCTCACAGCCTAGAGGTGATTTAAATCCAGGGCGCGGTCCCATTTTAAATGGGACGCGCCGCAAAACGTCGCACTATACCTCGACAAATGCCAAGCCCAGGTATTACGATTATTAAGTCCTTAACAGCAGAGTGCACTTCCGCCGCCCGCGATTCACGTATAAAGACGCGCACGAAAATATTTCTCAAAAGAACTTTTTCCGAGAAAAGCGTCTCGGAAATATTTATACTATTCCTCGAAGAAAATATTCTTCAGAAAGTATTCTAGGAATACTTCAGGGATATATTCTGCAAAGACGAGAATATCTCGCAATCGATCTTGGACCTAATTGACAGACGATGTTTTAAAAATATATATTTCTAATATTTATATTTTTATAAATAAGTATAAATTTAAATATTAAAAATATATTTTAAAAACATTGTCTGCTGATTTGGAGTCTTCGATCATCGAATAATTTTGCATATTCTTTGGAAGGAAGAATATTCTCGCGTTTCGTATCATTTTCTTACAGAAATTTAATACTGGAAAATAGTGATTAATTACGTGTTTTGTTGCTTAGTACTTTTAATAATCAAAATAAGTAACTTCCAGTATTAAATTAATCAGTATTAATTCTCAATTACAGCTACAAAAATTGCACCTAAAAATTACTGTTTTAAAGCGTTCTGATTGAAATATAAATTACAAATGAACTCCGCCTTTCTTGATAGAGGAAGGTTCAAAATTTTTTACTTACAATTTAGAACTTCATAATAGCAATCATACAAATTGTATCATCGTCTAAAATTTTTCGCTTTAATTCCAAATGATTCATTGCTGTAGTCGAAAGTTAAACTGGATTTCTGTAAGGATTCGAAATATACTACAGAAACAGAACAAATCGCCAACAACATTTAGATATTTTCCATTCATCAACGAGTAAAACGAAGCAGTTACATTCGCGGTTTGACTGTTGCTTTTACTCACCATCTGAAATAACTATCTTATCTTCTATTTTGCAGCATGGGAACTCCTTTATAGCCAAAGTATTGTGCGCATATTTTTATCTATTCACAATGGGTCGCATACGTGTCTCACTATGTTTTCTGTCACAGTTCGCTTATTCAGTCTTTTGCGATCTATCTTCTACGAGATGCAATTACAAAGAGTTACTCTTGGTATTAACGGAGATGGAGAACGCGTTCCAAGTATTATTCTGTTTCCGCAAAGCGAACGTAAACCACGGACGCCGGGTGCATCTTTTGCTGCCGATAATACGCACTATCAGCCGAATAGAATGAATGCGGTGTAAGTCGATGTAAGTCGTCTTTATACTCTATCGAATTTCGTTATTAAACTAAGGAGAGCGGAGAATTGCGATACGGTCAGACTGCCGATTCGGAATTATTCTCTAATTCTTGCCTCGCACCATTTTCATTCTTACCGGCCAAATATATATGTATTCTATATATATATTACACGTACGCATTGTGTGCCATGTGGTCATTGTGCATTTAAAGTAAATACGACATAGTAAAATATTAAAGCGGCAGCAGAACACTGCAATACTGTTCGATCTGTGTAAAGATCCTTTCGCTTTTTCTTTTTTACTTTTCTATTCTTTTTCCCCTCCTTTTTTATTCCTCTTTAAATCCTTTATAATAAACACACGATCGTTTTACTTTTTTCCGTTTTTTTCCTTTTACTTATATATTTATATACAACGTGTGTAGAGGGCTTTATCCGGCAACAGTTCGACTCGAGTATATTCGCGATAAACTTTTTCATAATGTCAACATGTCTCGTATAAACTATGCAGTGCCAATATCTATCGAATAAGATAAGTACACATAAAATATATGCAATTGATAAGTAACGTAATAAAATTATAAAGTACATGTCGTAAACATCGTGGACGAGAGAGATACATACATACATACATACATACATACATACACACATACACACGCACGCGCACACACACACACATACACACGCACGCGCACACACACACATACACACACATACACACACACACACACACACACACACATGGTTCCTATACATTTAAAGTCCCTATGTTTCAGATACTCGTTCGTCGTGATGCAATCGGTGTGAAGATACATATTACCTGCATGTATACGTCGAATTGGCGTAGACGAGAATTTCACTATACTTTCGATGATCATTTTCGTGAAGTCGAGGATCAAGTCTTGAAATATTCTTCATTGATACGACGCTTCCTTCTTTCTTTCTTTTCACTTTAGGGCATTCGACATAATTCGAATTCACGTCGGAGTTACGAAGACAAAAGTAAAACAATTTAAACGCGTGGGATATATTATAGGAATCTCTTCTCCCCTGTTAATTTAAATATTCTTCTTTGTCTACTTGTCACTAACGGGTTAGCGATGTCGGTTCGCGCACACCCGTTTTTTTAATAATACACTTTCATGTGGTCATCATAATCAATGTTTTCACGTCTTCTTTTTCGCTAACTATGGGTATTATAGGACAGTGCATGTACTTTACAATGAACAATGTGAATGTACATATATATGTATATATACAATATACAAGAATGCATTCGAAACTATCGTGCTTTTATTTCTTCCCAAATGGCATTAAATTTTCCTCACAATCAGTGAAAATTCAAGTGAAATTCCATTTATTGTATGTTGCAATATTTTAATTTTTAACAGCGAGTGTGTTTTATATTTGTAATTAAATATTTAGTAAAATAAACAAATTAATTAGAAAATCGAATTATTTCGAGAGTTATCAATTTCATGATTTTGAAACATTCATTTTTAAATCAAATCGAAAAGACTCGATAGTTTCGTTATTTTTATAATCAAAATGACTGTTTTCAACACCTTAATCGTTTCGCTAGTTGCAAAAACTTTTGCAGAAATTTGACAAATCGTGCTGCGCAATCTCACGTAATTTTTAGCACAATTTAACTTATTCACGGACACTGATTAAGTAATATTAAGTATCGATAAATATTACATTGAACGCTAGTCGCAAAGAATCTCTTTCTCAATCCCCTTCGTCGAGATTTTTTTTCGTCAAAGAAAGTCCAAAGAATCATTCGGCACTAAATAGAATTTAACATCGTTTTGATAATCAGAAAATTAAAATAAAATCATTTTAAGATCATTTTAAGAAATAAAAGCAATTCAAATAAAATTATTCAATTTTATGTCAATGATAAAAAGCAATTAGCGCTAGATCGACAATCTAAAAATTAAACTCAATTTTTTAGTTTAAACAGCTTTAGAGACGAGAATGACTTGTATTAGATTAATCTTTCTGTCCTCTCTCTTAACATCGGTAAAGAATTTAATTTATTCTCTTAGATAATTTAATAGAAATTACATTTCGTCAAGATGTAATTTAATAAAAACGCGTCGATCTGTCGATGATGTCGAAGAAACTGAGAAAGGCGACCCGATGTGACCATTTCATGCGCTCGTTGATCAATTAAGTATTATTAGAGAAGGCCTATCTAAATAAAACGCAGCCGGAAACGGGGCTACGCGCAAAACGTGACATGCACACGACATTTAATGCAATTAGAATTATTTTACATATGCTAGCGCTATATATATTTTTTTTTCGATGAGATTTTCGGTAAGATCGCCGCGATATTTTTGACATTGAGTCTTTCGGGTTGCACTCCTCGTGTCATGATTCAACTTCACTTGGTGTTATCGATTAAGTGGTAGTGGCATCTTGGACCAGTAGGCCTTAAAGACGATACAAACACGCGCGAATGTGTGTACGAATATATGTGTCTGTACGTCCTGCATGTGTGTATGTACGTAAAGATTTTCGCGCGAGACTGGAAAAAAGAGCGAGGTCCCAATCCCCAAGGAAATGCAATAATATTCGCGACATACTCGTCGTCGTTTTCTATTATCAAATACACATATATATTATATAATAAAAGTCGGCACTATCCTAGGCTACTCTAGATTCACCTATATCAAGCAATAAAATTATATACGTACCTACTCTTATTCTTTCCCTATTAACGACAATGCATGTAGAAAAATGAGCCTCTCGCGTCTTTGGTTAAACGCGAAGCATTTAGAAAGTAGTCTGGCAGTGGTTTCGTAGATGCTTCGACCTTAGCCTCGGACCAAATTTTGATTTTTTCCCCCCTTTTTCTTTGCCATTTTCTTACTTTTATTTTCTTCTTCGTTTTAGACGTTTTTAGTAGTTACGAAAAATTGAATCGAAGTGACGTTTTACTCGGGACTTGTCTCATTGAGCTACAGTTTTTTTTGTACCGGCGATTTTTTTGAGAGATGCACAGTGTGCTCTGTCTGACGAGCTCGGCCGAGCTCGAAAGGTTGTCAAATTCGAATTTGAGCAGCTTTCGCTGTCATATGCGACCCCCTTCTGACGCGTACATACCTGACACATAAACTCATACGTTCTACGCTCAAAAATTCATTCGAAGAAAAACCTATCCTTTGGCATCATCGCATTTGGCTTCATCATCGGATGACGAATGGTCGTTGCAGTCCACATAATAAGTCAGCTTCAGTAAAACTTCCTTTTCCATATTCGACATAAACGATCGTCGTCATCATCATCATCATCATCATCATCGTTATTCTCTTCTCTTTAACGACTTTCAGAGTGCGCGGCGCAAAACAAGAGTGATTGCCGCAGACAATGGCACAAGAATAGTATGTTCCTTAAGATAGTGTCGTTTAGGTCACTGAGAAGTAAACTAGAACTCTGCTTCCGCAAGGCAGCGGCATCAATTCCCGTCGGTTTAGTTCACGAGTAGATGGTAATCACCTCCCGTCCGCTACCCCGCACCATCAGTACCCTCTCTAAGCCTTCGGTGAGCACCTCGAGGAATTCCATATCTGATTTTAAGCAGTAAAGGAAATTTAATGATCTTTTCTATTTTTTATTATATTTTTCTATAAATTAACTATAAGTTTTTTTACTCTGGAATTTATCTCTTACTTATTAAATTATAGCTAATAACACAGCTTGTGATGAAAAAATTCTTTTAACAATTTTAGCTGTTTTTAATTCATAATGAAAATGAAAAATCATATCGAAACGAAATAAAATGCATTTTTAAGCTAAAAGTTGATACTTTCGTGTGACATTAATGAAATTTAAGAAAACTTTGTTGTCGTACTACATCGTGAAAACCCACACAATCATCGTTTTTAGTTTCTTTGACATTATTTTTTTTGAAATTGTGACATGATAGCCAAATATGGACAATGAATTCGTATTCAGCACACCAAAATATATTAAAAAATTAGCTACAATTCTTAAAAAAATTCTTTTTTTCTTTATAACAAAATGATAATTTTTTTAAACTATGCATATTTTTAATCGAAAGGATACAATTAGATTCACGCTCCATTCTCGTGTCTCGCGGCGGTCCGGGAAGATTCAGAATAACCAATTGAGCCTCGCTGCTCATTTTACGAATTACTTCGTTCAGCTTCAACGAAGTATGCATACGTCTCACGTCACCTTCATCACTGTTACAGAATTATTTTTTAAAAAACAAATCATTGCTGAATCAAGAAAAATCGATACTCACGGTGTAATCGTGGGTTTCTTAATCTCTGGACTTTGATTTTTGTTTTCCTGCACGTCGTTTTCTGTCTCTTTTACCTCCGCCTCCTTCGCTTCCTTCTCCGTATTCTCTTTATTCTCCGCTTTGGGTGAGCTGCCAATCAGCTTTGTCTCTTCGTTATTCTCTTTAGCTTCGTCTTTATCATTTGCCTCTTCAGCACCGTCCTCCTTATTATTTAATTCGGTTTCCTGCATCAGCTTTGTGTCGTCGGTTACGTTTGTACTCTGATTACCCGGCTCTTGGAATCTCACTTTCGTTGGCACTTTGGCATCCACGTTGTGATGGTGATCTACAATCGCCTGTACCTGTATCATGGTAATACAATTGAGCGAAAAAGAAAATATTTTATCTTGTGGTAGGAGACAGTCAGTTGAGAGGTGACTAATCTAGCGTCAAAGCACTATGGCCATAAAATCAATACTATATCTATATAAGCGATCGTGCCAATTAAGCTGAAACTGAAAAACGCGGAGAGTTCCTGAGATAATGATGGATAGGAAGAAACAACCTGGTGCTAAATAAAATAATATAATATCCAAGAAGTGTCTCCAAGAATTGTCTCCAAGATTAGTGAATTGAATTTTGAAAGTTAAAAGTTTAAATTTTGCAAAGCAAAAGTTTCAAGCACTTAATTTCATACTGTGTGTCTACTATTTCATTTTAGAAATCATTTTTTTGCAAACTTTCTATAATCTATAATGTTTTTAATTTATAATGTTATATTATATAATATGTTATAATTTATATTATATAATGTTTTTAATTTCAAGTTTTATAATTTAAAAAAAGTATTTAATTTATTAACACTTGTAAAATATTAACTTGCGATCCGCGGTCGTTTCTCCCATTTTAATATTAAATGGGAATAGGAATGAGAATGTTATATGATATTATGAGGGAGGAATTCACAATATAAAATTATCGGTGCAATGGAGAGCAATGACGGGAAAGAGGCATACATGGAACTCCGGGGATAATCTGACAAACCAGAGGTAATTTTTCCTCGGCGGGTACCTCGTTGAAGTCCACCAATCCCTGCACCTTTCCGTGAGGAGCACGTAACAAACAGACACACACCGATCAGTATCACCGTCACCATTTGTTGTTACTTAACATTATATGCCTGTACATATTAGTATAATAAATTTTCCCCCTTTATCCAGAATTCAACACTTACCACTCCTAGTGACTGCTTCTTGTTCAGTTGCAACTCGCGTAGCATCTGATTTCTTTGCTCCATAATCAAAGTGCGCTCGTATGTATACGCTGAGATGTCGGTGTTCGTCTGCGAACAGATTAAGACGCGGAATATGAATTTACCGAAGTAATCGCGATATTACGCATTTTTTATTATTAAACATTTTAAATCCATTTTCAAAAAATAACACTTCCTAAGAAATTCAATCTTTCCTTATATTAAGATTACTGTATAATGAGATTACCATTTCGACAATCTCGACTTCCGCCTCGATTCTCAGGTCATACAAGAACTTCTTTAAATCCTTCTTCATCTGTATTGAGTTGTCCTCCATTTGCGCGACTGTAAAAATCCTCATCTTACAGTTCTTCCAGGTACGATGTTGCTTCAGTAAGAACGGCAATAGCATTAATAGGCCGCCATCATGCACGATCCACCAGACGTCAATGTTGCCGATTATCTTCTCGCTAGAGTCCGGGAAAAAGTTTATGCCTTTGGGCACTAGCAATGCCATCTTCGCGGCTGCGACGCTCCTTACGGTCTGCAGAAAGACTCGCCAGGTTCTATCCTCTTCCGACTGTCGCCAACCGTAAGGCCAACCCAATATCACTGTATTCGGTTTTAGTCCGCCAAGTCCAGTGTTTTGTATTAATGAGCTCAGCCCTTCGACAACATTTTTCGCAACGAGAACATCGACGAAGCCCTTCACTCTTTCTTCCGCCGCAGTTTTCTTCAAGCTCTGCTTGGCTGCTAGTGCTTCACCCGAGTTCTGTGTATAGTCACCAGCGATACAGCTGACGCTAATGGTGAGACCTTTGCCAGCCTTAAGCTGACTAGCGAATGCGAAAAGCTTGCGATATTTAGGCACCAAGTCATCGGTAAGTTTGGCGAGGATCAGGATCTGTGGACGCCAGTTCTTCGTGTGTGGTGGGCCTTCTTCGAGCCTGAGCAGCGAGTATCTGGCAGCAGATAACGCCAAACCGCGAATACCATCACCCCATTCCTTCTCGGCACCGCGATATTCGATATACTTGTAGATACAACCGGCCATACCCATCGCTAGCAATGCGTAGTACCAGCTAGTCATGAACATGATAGCGATGCAAAGTGACAAGCCAAGGAACGACAGGCTCCAATGATAATATTTGAAGCGTGGCCGCCAATTTGGCGTACGCAGCAGGGTCTGCAGTGCACAAGCAAGATTGACAAAGCCGTAACACATGAGGAAGAACATGGATAACAATGGTGCCAAGTAATCCACATTGCCAAGTAGGATACCGCACTGGCAAATTCCCACAGTGAGTATCAAAGCACGAGTAGGTTCGCCTCGACTGGAACTGGTAGCGAATGGCTTTAGGAAGGGAATGATGCCATCCTTGGCGATTGCCTGTAGTAATCGCGGTGCTCCTGTCAAAGATTGCAGACCGGCACCCAAAGTGGACAGAAACGAACCGATCAGAATTACCCACTGATTCGGCCACGCCATATTTGCCACGACCAGCTTACCGCCGATACTCTGACCGAACTTGTCACGTAGCAGCAGATTGTCAACAGTCCCGGCAAATAGAAGGACGCTAGACAGATAGACGGTGGAGGTCGTCAAGATCGCGCAGATTGTTCCGATCGGAATGGATTTCTGAGCGTCAGCTAGATCACCGGATCGATTAGAGCCCGCCATAATACCTGAGTATTAATATTATTAATATTAAAATAAAATTTTTAAAATAAAATAAAAAATTTCAATTAAAATATTGCTTAAATAAATTAATTGTTAATTAAGAATTTCTTAATTCTTCATAGCTAACGGTAAGTCTATTGAACTCATTCAATTATAAATCTCTTTATAAAAAATGTCAGATAATTCAATTTTCTTTATGTTATATCTGTAAATTTGGATTATTCTTTTAATTATTATATTTAATATTCATTTTTTCTTATACGAGTTATATTATTTCAGTTTTTCCTTGAAATTAATTAGCCTTTTCATTAGCATAAATTAAATTAAATTAAATTAAATTAAATTAAGTCTTACAAACACAGCGCCAGTAACTGTGTCTGTAATTATGTTATAGATTTTAGCTCCGGAGGTTTAATTAGAACTTATTGTAAGAACATGAACATAACGCTACTGTTAATTTTCTTACCCGTCACGGAAGGGAAAAATATGCCGATGAGAATAGTAAAGGTTGTGGTGAGATCGACCTGGATCTGGTTATAGCTAGATCCTGATAGGACATCGATGTCCTTCGGGTTATATCCGTGAGCGATTAATTGACCCTGCTCTTGGAAACTGTCCCATATGTTCTCTGTGTAGCAGAAAATAAAGAGTGTATTTGATATTTTATGAATGTACTTTTGTTTTATAGTATATTTTATATAAATTTTATTATTGTTACGTTAATTGACGTTATTTCTTTTTAATGATATAATTTAATTACAATCTCCTCACCTAGGAACACGCCGCTCGCCAAGCCGCGGATACCGTTGGCGATAGTAAGATTGTTCTCGGAATAATACGAATCGCATTTCGTGCCATTGCAGTAAATATTGTGCAAAACACCGTTGACATTTTTATTGCAATCTGATAAAACGTCGATGTCCTTTAATAGCCTTCTGCCAAGCAGGCATAATCTAAAACAGAAAGTCTCTTCTTTAAAGCGCTCATCCTTCAGTTTTTGTCTATTTTTCGCGATATTTGTAATCACTTATCAGTGCAGCATTATAATCGCAACGATATTCCGACAATGACTACATAATGCGAAAATTAATGTCGTAAATTAGTTTAATACTTTAGAGACTCGTTGCCGTTAAAGTTTACGAAGAGTCCCACGTAAACAGCGAAGATGGATAAAATGACGCAGGCCAGTGCGACGGTGGCGAACTTGTTAACGAACTTCACGCCCACGAAGACAATAGTGCCCATTATCATCAGTAAGACGGAACCGTATACACGGAAGTTGTTGTACATAATGCTGGCGTCTTTCGTGAAGTCGCCAAATATGCTGAGTGATGGTGCCATGTAAGTCTGAGCGAAAATTTCATAAAGTCAAGAAAAGTACGTTCCTTTTGGTTCCTTTAAACCATATTAAGTTTTATATCAGACTACAGTTAACTATACGCAATAGTGATTTGCTTACTTTGATTGAAAAGAACTACCCTGGTGGCAAATTGACGCGAATGGTACGATAAACAGGTCCAGTAAAAAATACTTTGTATTATATCAAAATCAATCCTTGTTAAAATTTTTTATATAAATTTTTAATATATTCAGGTGTTAATTTAATACAATGTAATTATGTTATTTGAATATTTTGTGAATAAATTGACATTTCTTAATATTAAAATAATATAATTTATGATTAAATTCATAATTAACATAAAAATAATGTACTAATTAACATAAAAATTAAATAAAAAAAATTTTAATATGTGCAAATCCTAAAATAAATAAATAAATTATGTTAATTATAAATTATGTTTATTATAAATGTGAAGAAATATGCTTCCACAATTTGTTACATTGTTTATTGTATTAATATTTGTGTTACTTTCTGATATATTTATCTTGTGTTAAATTAACACAAAAATTTCGGATTATTTAAGTCACATAAAATGTTAAATTTAAGATAAACTTTTCAACTGTGTACAGTAAAAAATACTTCTTTGTTATTTTTTTTACATAATATTTATATAATTACTTCTTAATATATTCATCTTGTATTAAATTAACACAAAAATTTTGGATTATTTAAGTCAAATAAACACAAAACATTAAGTTAAATAAATACAAAAGTCGAGTGCATTATTTGGGACACGTGTGTTAAATTTTCCAATTATTATTTGCATACCTTATATGAATAACTTCAAATTTCAAACTATCTTGAATCGCGCATAGTCTGGCGCAAGCTTTACGAAATCGTGCAAAAATCTGTCGTAATACTTCACGTACAATTAACAACGTATCTTTTATATATCAGATACTTTGCAAGTATAATTAATCAAAATAATTGATAATCCTCAATAATTGATAATCCTCAATTAATCTTAAAGAAACGACTATGAAACTCCGCGATACTTTCACTCCTATTTCGAAGTATAAATCAATTATCGCGATCAACTGATTAGCGGGAGGCCTTATTAATGTAACTTCGTTAACTAGTCGATACTCACGAGGACGATCTCGACGGCACCGATGATGTACATCGCGGCGGCCAAGGTGGTGCCAGTATAAAATAACATACCCACTGCACCGCCGAATTCCGGGCCTAAACTCCTTGAGATCATGAAGTAGGAACCACCGGCTGGCACCACACCATTAGTAGCGATAGCACTCATACTGATCGCCGTCAGCATCGTCTGCGCACACAAAGAATAGCTGTTTGCAATTCGGTTTTACATTTCCCAAAGTTCAATTCGCGAGAAACTATCCGTTTTCGGTCTCATTAAGATTCTCAAGTACTAATACCTCGATATCTTGATCAAAAAAAATCGATTTTTCAGATTAATTAGAAAATCTGCCAATGATACTTAGCTCTTTATTGTTTCTTTTCTCTTTCACTTTTCTAGATTTCAAATAAAAAAAGAAAATGGTCAATAAAGAGCCAAATAAGATTGGAAAAATGAAAACTATATTTGAGTAGCTAAAATGCATGATGCAAAGTTGAAATGCAAATGCATGGTTGAAATACAAATGCCGCTATATTCAAAAATAAAAAAATAAAATATTGAAATCCTTGGACTTCTTAATAAGCCATAAATTGAACATTTAAAACTATTCAGATAGCCAAGTCTGTAGAAAATTTTTTTTAATGTCTATTACATTATGCCAACAAAATGACAACAGAATTAGATGTACATAATACTATTGACAGACTGTTAAAAAACGTAACAGAATCTGCAAGCGTCAGATAATATCGGCAGGATTTGCTCACTTTCTGCCAACAATTTGCCTTCACATTATGTCGACAGGCGACGTTAACAGAACACAAACCTAATACGGACGCAATTGATGGCAGATTGCCGTCATTTTCTGTTCGAATCTGCTGACAGTCTGCTAAAAGACTGCAGATATTTGACTATCTGGATATAAAAACAATTATAAACTCTTTATATAAAATCAGAGAGAAAAATAGATAAAGTTACAAAAAAGTTCCCTATTTCGATACTATGACTAATCTATTAGATTTACTAACTTTTTTTTAGTTTTATTTATTATTTTTTTATGAAATTTGTTTTATCAATATTTTCTTTATGTTCAATATTTTATTTAAACATTTGTTATAAATATAAAAGAGGAAACAGTATATTGTTATATTTTTTCAATAAATAACTAAATGTGATTTATAATATGCACTGTGAAAAAAAAGTTACAATATTCGCAAGCAAATGTTACATGACGTTTTTTTCGATATTTATTGGTTACAAAAACATTTGATACAATAGTAATGGAGAAATATGCATTTCTGTGAAATATATCTCATTAATTGTAAAAAAATAAAATGGTTTATTTATTAGAAATAAAACTTTATTTCGCCGTATTTAAATAAAGATTTATTTCAATGAAATAAATATATCTCACAAATAATTTGTAAACATCTTTTTTCAATGTAATTTTTATTATTAATAAGATAATAAAAATGTTTTGAGATCACAAAAAAATTTATTTCAGTAACTTACTCTAATTGTAAGATTTAAGTTTTTTTGCCTCAATATTTCAGTTTTAAAATTAACTAAATCTTTTCTTTAGTTACAAAAACAGTCAAATGCATTGTATTTTAAGAAATTATGTTTTTCATGACATTTTATACATATTTTGTTAATTAAAATAATAAATTTTTTTTAATTTCAAAGAAAGATTTTATTGATACTTCAAGTGAAAAATTATACAAGCTTTCGCCAAAAAACATGTAAAGTGAAGATAGCTACTTTTGCAAATAAGCTACTCATTTATTTTCAAAATAGAAATGAGTAAAAATCAAACTAAGAAATGATTTTGTACGTGCAAGTTTCAATTGTCCTTTAAATCTTTCACTTTTATAAATTTTTTTTAATTTCCTATTTTGGAAATAAATATAATTTTTATTTTTCCAATTTTATTTGGCTCATATTAATAACCATTTTTTTTTAACTTTTAGGCTTTGTATAATCATAAGTTTTTCAATCTTGATAGTCTTGCATTTCTCATGTAGTTATACTCTCTAAATGAATACTCACAACACAACAGCAACAGAGCACGATGCAGAAGCCCTGAATAGCGCCGGCTGTACCGACTACCCATGTCAGACGGATAAAGAGGATCACACCAAAGATGTTCTGGATACAAGGCAAGTAAACACCTATGAGAGTACCCATTCGTGCTCCGCCTCCCGCAGCCGGGGCCGGTTTATCTGGGTCGGTCGCGGCAGGGATGGTGTTGCTGTAGTTCGCCAAACTGTTGAGCAATGTCGAGATCCGCGGCCGATCCTCCATCTCCTCCTACAAGAATTTATTTCGATTTTTGTTCATCCCTCGACTGCACGTAATTACAGAATTCAGAAGTGAAATATCATTTTTTATCTGGAATATTTCTTATAGTATTCTCATGAATGCAATCAAGATGTTTAAATGAAATCTTGCAAAAAAATTCCTTGAGAATTCCCGAATTTTCCAAATACTTTTGTTCAAAATTTCAGATAAGATTAAACAATTTTTTAATGCATTTTGAAATAAATTGGAGTGTAGTAAGTAATGCAAACAAAATGTTATATGTCAAATTAATAAAAGAATTCTACGAGACTAATGGATGGTATTCATAGTCTCTCTATAACACCGTCTTAAGTAATGTCTTAAGTCTTAATATACTAATCAACTATGAATACCGATTTATATCGTTTTCTACAATTGAAATTGCGAAATTTACAATTTTGTTTTAAAATTTATTTCGAAAATATGATAGATGGTTGTGATATAATATAATATTTTAAAGATTTTTGTCATGCACTTCAGTAAAATTAATCAAATTTATTTTATACTTTATTGTAGTTTTATTAATAAATGAGAAAGATTTACATTAAAATTCTTGGAAATACAATGTTGTCCCACTATCATATATTCAGGATAAACTTTAAGAAAAAGTTCTCTCCGTGTATATAAAATAATATAGGAAAGATTTACTATAATATAATATCGGTGAGCTATTCTTTTTTATTGAGTATTATCTTCTATTATTCATCATTCTAATTTTTTATAATAAAAACTCGCGAGATATACGTGAGAATATACATGAATATATACGCGAATGTATGTGCTATTTATAACTAACCAATTGTCAACATTTTTTTATTATCAAAAAAAATGGTCAAAAAATGTTTTCAGAATAAGAATTTTCAGAACAAAATTTCAGAGTAAAATTTCATAAATTTTCCCACAAAAATTTCAACAAAATTTCATAAAAATTCTTGTGTGTGTGATTTTTAATAATAAAAAAATCTTCAAAAAATTTCAGATTTTCTGGGTTTTTCCAGGTAGTAAAATACTCTGGCGATGTTTCAATCAAGGAGAACTTTTCTAACGTAAAGAACCATAATGCCACTTTATGATTTATGTTCCGTTGGATTCGAGCTCGAATATTTTATCCGAAATTTAAGGGCAAACTTGACATTTACAAATTGCGTCTGATCACATATAGACTTTTGCTACTTCTGTACGATCACGTACGGACTTTGCTACTTTTATTCAGCTATAAATATATAAAAACACTTTTTCTATTTTCATTTGATCGTGTGTAGATTTATAGCTGTCGGACAAAACAAAACGAAACAATTTCGAAAGAATTAACGATTCGTCCGATCAGTCATCGATTCTTATCACTAGCGTGCTTTTACAGCACGAAACCCTCGTCCGTCGCGATTCTATAATTTCCCGTATTTTCGATTCGTTATTCCAAAAAGATCGCAACTTCATTTGCAATTTTATTGACAAACTTTTGCGGGAAAGTGTCACGTAACTCTGTCCGCCGAGACGCTTTTATGGAAATTGTTAGTCCCTTGTCATATAAGTTTTCGCTGCAACCTCGTTACGATGGTATTACATGGTTGTCGATCTAATTTCGCGACGACTACTCTTCGCATCAAACATTTCTCTTGCATATCATACAGAAAACACAGATCTCTTTTATACGGAATATATAATAATAACGCAGTAAGAAAAACGAAGAACGTGAGCTAAAAAGATTTCTTAATATAGAAGATTTTCTTTAAGAAATTGCAACGAGTTTCAGTCTTATCTCTAATTCACTGCTTCCACACGTATCTTTTTTATTTCTTTCATGGAAATTGTTAATCCTTTTATCGTGTAAGTTTTCGCTGCAACTCGTTACGACGGTATTACACGGTGCCATCCAATTTCGCAACGACTATGTTTTTGACATCGGGTTTGCACAGAAAACATAGATTTCTTTATATCAAATGTAATAATATAAAACAAATGTTGAAGAATGCAAGCTAAGAAGATCCCAACATATGATAATTTTCTTGAAAAAATTGCAACAATTTTTCCATCTATCTATAATCCACTGTTTTTACGGATCTTTTTTAAGAATTAGAACTGTGTTTTAAGACCGATAAACAATCGGCACATAGTTGCTTATATTGGAATTTTTAAGATTCGCATAAAATATTATTATAGACTACAAGATCCACTTTGGTTGAATATAGTATGCCTCATTTATTTTCATTGAAATCTCTTAATAGATTCGTAGAATGAACAAAATAATTATTATTGAAGTACAAATACAAAATGCCTAAACTGTCCTCCGAAATTGTATTTGTTCTCTATTTTTCCCTTTTTTTTAAATATATTATAATTTTCTTGTCTGAAATTATTTCAATGAAATTTACAAGCGCGATAAAAAGTATACTGCTATTACTTGTACACCTTCTCAGGTTATCTTCAATTGCGGTGTTCGATCGAGTCGAACGAGAAATACGAGAGTACCGAGAGGGTTAAAGTCGCTGTGGAGCGAATTATCGGAAGAACGGGGCACAACTGGCCTCGCGCGAGATTCATAGCTCGCAATTTTAAACGGAATTGGGCAGATAAGGGAACTGAGCCGGACAGGAAAAACTCCGGCAGCTTTCTTACAGTAGAAAGTAGTCTTTAAAATAGTCTTTTTAAAATTGCAAAGAGGAATGATGACAAGAGGGAGAGTAAAGAGAGTTCCTGAGTATGCGGCTTAACTTTCGTTATGAAAGAATTTCGTTAAAAAAGCAATTCAGCAGAAAAGCAGAAAAGGATTCTCAGTGGTCACATAATTCCGTTCTTAGAACTCCATGCGAAACATTATTGAGAAAATTGCAGTCGACAGCTGAAGCTTTCGTGAAAATATTTCGTAACTTTATGAATAATTGAGTGAGTCTAATAGAACTACCGTCAGTTTCGAAGAGTTAATTAGGTATAATATTTAATAAGTAGCAATGTATGGATCATTGTGAAAAAATATTATTAACATAGTGTTTAAATTATAATTATTCGTAAAACATAAGAATAAACGATGAATTAGAATAAAAAGAAAATATAGAGAATTGTGAAGAGATGAATTAAAAAATGAAGTTCTTTGCGACAAATGATTTTTAGCAAAATACATAGTTCTGTTTGCAAACTACGTTTTTTTAAATTAATATAATATTTATTATACTATGATGACTTTATTATTTGCATCGAAAAATAGATGATTCTTTCGAGGAAGAGTCTAGCAATTAAAAAAATAATTAAAGACGACGTAGACATTAAAACGTATACATTAAGTTAATGAATCGAGCTGTACGTTCTTTCTTTCGATAAAGTGAAAAATTTTTCTTTTTTTATCAAGATTGCATTGATTTTTCAGTAGGTATAAATTAAATAAGTACGAGAGGTTGATTTTTCAATAGAAATAAATTAAATTAAATTAAATTAATTTAAAGACCTCATAAAATAAGATCTGAATTGTCAAATTTTTCTTGTACTCACACTGTAGAGATACAGATTGGTCTCATATCCTGACTTCTTCTCGGAATTGGTGCTGACAATGGGATCGCCATCTCCGCCTGCGCCACCTCCATCGCCTGAAAGCAAGAAAAGAAAGTAATTAATTATTCTGTCTTTTATTTTGAGTTTTAAAGTTCTCTCTGAAAGGAAATTATATTAACTACCAGAAAAATACACATTGATATATCCATTATTAATGGCATATTAAGGATTATTAAGAAAATTAGTGTTTCTTGCGAAAAATTATATATATAGAATTTAATCATCAATTTAATAATTAAGTTTCATCTTCATAATTTGCTATATTTTCTTTTAACTTCAATTTCTCGTTTATTCTTATGTTTAACGAATAATTGAAATACTGTGTTAATAAATGTATTTACAATGATTCATACTATTACTCGCGTTAAATATTACATAATTAACTCTCTGGAATTGGCGATGGATCTATTAGACTCAATTATAAATCTCTTTGTCAAACAATTCAATTTCTTTTATTTGCATCTGCAAATTTGGATTGTTCTTATCGAAATATACTTACAATTAGTATTAATTCTTATTATACATGTTATCTTGGTTTCTTGAAATTAATTAATATATTTTATTTAACTGCATAGTTAATTAATTACTGCATAATTAATTAATACTTTTAATTAACTGCATAAAAAAATTGAATAAGCCTTATACATTCAGCATCAATAATTATGTTATAGATTTTCAGTTCCAAAAGATTAATAAACATATAATATTTAGACAATTTTGATAAAGATTTACATCGTAAGACATGTATATCGCGCGAAAATCTGCAATGACAATTGAATCAATGAGAGCAACGTTTATCAGATACTTAAACTCTTTTAAGGTACTTTGAGAGAGTCATAATGTTTACAACTGCCTGTTAGATGATCAATATGACACCACAACTATTTTTATGATCGTTAAGTATTAATTATCAAGTCATTATATGTTCGCGAAAATACATATATAGATTAGATACAGTCGCATAAATCTTTGTTGCTTTCCGACAAACAAAAAGAGTCAAAACGGGAAACAGTGATAAGACTGAATAAATATTTAAGTATAAAAAAAATCAAATAAAACATTTTATAAAAATTACTTTTTCATAATAATAATCAGCGACCAAGATAACTTTCAAAAATATTCAATAAGTGAGTGAAAATAATCATATCGATATAAAAAATTTGCTTTCCATCTTTGTTGCATCTGCTATTTTGAATTTCTAACATTTGATTTTAATAATCAGTAATCCAAGAAACAAGTAAATATTAAAAATTTGTCCAGTAAAAAACAATGTGTCCTAGAAAGATTAAAGAGTTTTCAATATTTAAAAAACAAATTGTATTTTCACGTATAAATTCGCTCTCTTACGTTATTCGGCCATATTTTATTTTTCTACATTTGCGCTTTCTCTCCACGTATTTCATACGCGAAAAGAAAACCGGCGAAGATCTAACGACATTGAAATACCGTTAAAAAGCTAACTCCCACTGTAGCATTTCGCGATACAAATGGCAACGTTCCAACTGGCACGTACGATCGTTAATCGACCTGACAGAATTTTTATCAACGCGAATTCAGAATCGGTCTCGTGAGGAGAGCTCAAGCCTCTTGACCCATTCGTCTCTTTCAGCAAATCTCGACTCCCTCTTGGTATTCCATCAAGATGTTCATTCCAACTAGCATCCAGCACAGAGAAACCGCAATACTCGAATACAGAATTTGCCGTGCTTGATTGATTAATTATTTCCCGGAAGAGTCAATTCTCTCTTTAAAAAAGACGCGTGTCTACAAAGTATGCGAATTATAAGCTATAAAATCGAAAATATTAATTTTTCAAGTAAGAACAATACACTTTTTTAATAATATTGAATATACATCCTTGACCATAAATATAAAGTATTTAATTTCTAAAAAACAATAATAAAAGACAAAAAAACTAGCAAGATATTAAAATTGTAATAAAAAATTGTAATTAAAATATTAAAACTGTAATAAAAAATTGTAATTAAAATATTAAAACTGTAATAAAACTGTAAATAAAAGTAAATAAATATTATTATTTTTTAATAAAATTGCTTTTAATTTATTTTTCACATTTACGTCAATTTGTGAGGATATATATTCATTCCCAACGATAAATTAGCAAAATATTGCAAACTATATTTAACTGGATATTGAATATCAAATTAGTAAAATAACATTTCTCTAATAAAGATACATGGATAAATATTATTGCCTCGTAAATTTATTTTACATATTTCAGGAAAATTGAGGTAACTGTTAAAATTACAATATTTAATTAGAAATATCATTAGTAAATAATTAGAAATATCATATGTTTATTATTCTAAAGGACTAAAAGAATAAATTACTATGAAAATGAAGAAAGTGATGAAAAGTCAAATATATTTTCAGTAAAAAAAATAAATATTGGAAAATCAAAAAAGTTCAGATTCCTATGTTTTATAAAAAAAAAATAATATTAATTTAAAAATAAAAACAATCAATAATGATCATTTAATACTTCTAATGTTAACCAAGTAATTTTTCTAATATGGAAATCTGGACATGATAATTGTAAAGATGAAATTAAGAAAGTGCGCGAGAAGGAAGAATGGAACAACAGCGAAGCGGATTATGCAACCATTCTTACATCGCGTCGACGAGAAGGCGAGCATGCTCCTTACTTAGTAATCATGAGAGAAGGTTCCTCTTATCCCTGTCTGCTTGAAACATTCCAGTGTGACATATCAGAGCCACAAATTTCGCTCTTAATCTACTTGCGAAACGGATAACGCCGCCAGTAAAACGTTACGCGATGGACATTACGCGAGGAACATAAACAAGACAATAGTTCTTGGCCGATGTATTCATAGTCGTACTTATAGTCTGCAGTTTCCCCGTTCCGCGAATTAAATGCTAAATTTGTGAGATATGACGTTCGACATTTTTATATAATTATACCGCGTGACGTCGGAAATATATATATAAATATATTTATAGCGCAGATATCTGCTTAATGGCTGGAAAATTGAGTTAGCTGACTGTAATCTTATCTATATCGAAACGCATTATCTTGCTCTATAAGAGCAAAGAAATTGAACCTTCAGTTAGATGTTAGATAAAGCGATATTAATTTTCGTTAATAAAGTTGCATAAAATTGACGATCTTCAATCGTATATTTTATTATAACAAGTTTATTATAATATAGATAACAAAAAATTGTCATCATTAATTCCCCCGTATATCTATTGGACCCACTCAATTATATCTTTTATAATGTGTTACATCTACTTTGCATTATTGTTATTGAAATAAATTTAATATTTACACACATTCTTTTTTATATTATAATTATATATTTATATTTGATTATATTGGTTCCGTGAGATTAATTAATTTCTTTTAGTCAACATGCAAATGTTGTTAAATATCAAAGGTGCAATAATAACAATCCCTTGAGTTAATCTTTCGATTCTCAAACGAGGCAACCGTTCATCTTAAAAATGATATTTTTAGAATAATTCTGTTATAAGATTTTAATAATTTTTGTTTGAAATAACTAAATGCATAATATATACAATTTTCAAAAAGATATGTCTTATTTACTTACGGCGAATTATTCATTCCTCTTTCTTAGGAATATTATTTCATAATTACTTTCAAGAAATAATTTTCATTTACAACTAGAAAAATTAATATAAATTTTTAATAATATTTACGTTATTTACAGAATTGTGCAATAATAAGAATTGTACAAGAATTAAAATACGAAAACTATAGACAATAATTGTTTCATTATTATAATTATAATTTCAAAGTTATTCAACATATATTAATATAAATAAAAATAAATGATATTGTATCATATTTTTTACACAAAAAAGTTTTTTAGAGTCAACCACTTGGAAACTTATGCTGAGAAATTAGCATTTAGAAAGGATAAATAATATTTTGTTATTTTTAACTTCTATATGTATCCAAATGTAAACACATCCTTCTGTAGTTTCAAAGTAAATAACGTCCATATTAACATACACGCACTTAATAAATGCAAACTGACTGTTCACATTTTAGTGTAAACTAAATTTGTCAAATTTAATACAGTTTCTACAGTTCAATTGTTTAACTCCATTGTTTTAATTAAATTAACGACATATGAATAGGTACAGCGGTGACCTATAGAAATATTAAAAACTCGAATTGGATATAATCTGACATTTTTTTTTTACTTTGGCACTTCTAAAGAAAACACCCGTGAAAGCCTCAAAAGTATCATAATCTGACATTATGAATTTAACAGAGTAAATTAAACTGTGGATTTCACAGAGCCATTTAATTTACTCTATTAAATTTATATGTCCCAGCGTATCCCGCAGTATCTGTGTTACACACTGTGTTTTGACGTCAGTTTCAGAGGGAGGTTAAGCGGATATTAGTAGAACTTGATCAAAAGAAAATGATTGAATACTATTTATTAACGTCCATTAACATGAATATTCGTCTTTTGACATTTAGCAATAGTTTTATCGGTGAATAAATTTTACTATTAGGAAAGTATTATTCCATCCACGGTCTGAATCATCGCATCTTATCCCACGCGATTTTCGCTGATTTTATCGGCGGTGTAACGTAACGGAAAAATGTAGAAATGGCAGAGAGACGAGCAGAGTAGGACTATGCGAAGTAGGTCGATGGTTTCGCGTGCAATGCCAAGGCTTCTCTGTGTATATGTCAGGAGAAATAAATATAGTCAAAGATAGCAAAGAGAAAGAGAGAAAGAGAGAGAAGCGCAGAGAACTCAAATAATATAATACAGGCGGCTGACGTATCCGAAGGGAAAAGTCGAGAGCCGTGTGTCTCGATTATTGTGGGATGCTTCTTGGCTGATGTCTGTTAACTTAGTTATATCACTTTGATCTCCTTATCCCTCGAGTCGGTTTCTTCCCTTCTCGCATCACCCCTTTCCTCGATGCTATCTTGTAACATGCCCGAAACCGCAGTTTTGTTCGTAAATTCCACGACGATTTTGAGGACAAACTTCGTCAGAGTGTTTGGAGTGATTCAGCAGTCTCTGGTGGAATCCATTCCCGTGAGAGCGACTACGATGTGATCGAGAGATAGATTTCGACGCGTGTGCATCGAAAGAAAAATTTATGGTATTTATGACTAAAATTATATGTTACTATTTTATGATTATTGCTATAGAGTTAGTATATGTATAATTCTATCAGCAAATAAAAATATATATATGCAGTTAGCAAAAAATGACTGTATTATTACCAGGGCTGCGAAATAACGCGTTATTTTTAACTGTAGTTAAATTTTAACCCTTACAGCACAAAGTTGCAACAACACTGTTGCAACATTGCAGAGATTTTGCAGCGGTATTGCTGCTGTATGAGAATTAACTATTTTCATTATATAATAAATGATATAATATAATAATAAATGATATTTCATGCACTCTGTATATATAATATGTATATTTGTTGATAGAACTATAGTATATATAATTATTATTATTAACATTATAACAATACTAACCATAATTGTGGTAATATGTAATAATTAATCACAAATACCGAAAACTTTTCTTTCAGTGTACTATTCTGACAACAGCATCACAAATATCGAAAACTTTTCTTTCAGTGTACTATTCCGACAAAGCGATTCTACTATTCAGCGAGAAAAATATAATTCAGGAGAAAAGGTGATATTTTGCCGAACTATATAATATTTTATTTTTCCATTCTAATATATCTTTAACATTTCCTTTAGTTTCCTTCCCTTCTCATATATCATGTTTGAGTGAACAGGTGTACTAGACTCACATCTTCATTATTTAAATAGAATATTGGAAATATTGTGTACTTATATAGCTATTCAAATGTCGATATTAATATCGCACGATATGTTAAGAGCTCAATATTATACATATATTATTCAATATATGTATAACAGAATCGAATCTCAATATTTCATTTTAAGTTAATACTGAAAAAGTAACGTTTCTATGCAAATATATTTATGTACGCAACACGGTGTTTACGTAAAAAAATAAAGAAAGAAAATAACATCGGCTTCGCAATATATATATATATATACATATAATTACATACCTATATAATACTTCAAATCGTATTATTTCCGCTTTTGCTGTTTTTTAACCTATTCAAAGAGTTTTCTATTCGCATGGGTACAATACAATATTTTTGTCAGCGAAAGAGACATTGTAAAATTCTCTGTGAGGGAGCTGCATTAATTTTTAATTTCTATGAGTAGTCTGTATGAAAAAAGTTCGTTTGTTTAATAAAAAAAAAAAGAAAGTTCGGTTGGTACTTCTATAAAAGGATTTTCCGCTACACAATCAAAGTAAAAGGATGGAATGAACAAGCGATAGAAAAGAGAAAGAGAGAGAAAGAAACGATAGAAATGTCACTTTTCCGTGAGCAAAAACGAGATAAGGAGAAATATATCGCAAATAAATACACGTGTCCTCGAACTATATTTCTTTGACGAATACTGCAACGCCGCGAGAGAAAAACGTAAAGATATGATATCGCTGTCACGAAAAATAGAGTTCTCTTTCGGGAGTATTTCCTGACGATCTTATATAGAATCCTTCGCCCTCCCCCACGTAAAAGCTTGAACGTTTCTAACACAGAGAAATAGATCCTCGATAAAGAACAAGTCGCCGCATAAAATATTTACTCAGTTTTCTATATATTTCGAAATTATATATTAATTCCAATTAATTGGCAGAAATAAAGGCATCCATCAAAATTAAATAACGAATATTGCCGTTATCAGTACTGCCACGCAGATCTATATTTACTGCATTCAAATATTTCACGATCATTCAACATGATTTCTAGATTTACTCTCTTGCACGTGTGCCGTACACGTTCGAGTAATTATGATCGAGAGTCGTTTGCACGCCTCTAAGCGTCCCGCTTGACACATATAGATTCACATGTAGCATGGGCGTGAAGCTAATTGGCGGACAAAACGCCCGGTATTATTCCTAGAATCGATCCCGATATATAATCGACGACAGAGTAAGAATTATACGACTCCATAATGCTTCATGACGCGGTCGTAAGCGAGTTGGTCTCTCTCGGTTAGGTAATGATAATCGTAATATTTCATTGATGGGCTGTAACCGGCAGACTGTGCGAACAAATGACGACCGTAAGACCATAAACGATCCTTCTAACGATCCTTGTCAATATCAGGTTGCTTCGTTGACGTCCTATCACAATGATTTATAGGTCCCGTAAATTGCTTTGATAAAATTTCTTTTACAGCAAAAAATTTATAAAAAGTTCATAAAAGATCCTCCATGTATCTTCTTATTCTAGACTCGATGTTATATTCGTATCTTATTCCATTCATTTGATCCATATTCTTATCTGGATCAAATCTTAACATGTAATATTCGAATTTTACTTTTAATAAAGAATTTCTTTAAATTACAATAAATGAATCAATTAGTCTTTAAGAGAAAATCTTTAACTATCTTTTAGAGAGAATAGAGGTCTATTTTTTAAATTTTCTTGTCAAAATGTGACATTGCAGTGGCTTTCCCATTTTAAAGATTGATAAGTCTCTTACAAAGTGATTATAAAATCTTTATGTACAGCTTTAAACTTTTTTATAACTTTATTGAGTCTACAAAGTCAATTTAATTGAAAACATTTTTTCTTTTTTATTATCACCTATGAAGTAATTTAATAATGCTTTATTCGAATCTGAGGTCAAAAATAAAAAAAATCAAAATGATAAATTCATATAATAGATAGAATAATAGACAAAATTTTTAAAAAATAATTTGAATACTGTTAAAACTCGGTTTTAGGGAGCTTTTAATTCCAAATTTATATTTTCCAAGTTTATTTGAAGTTCAGTAGTATTTGAAGTTCTTTACTACGTAAAGTATTACAGTTAGTACTAATTTTCAAATTGACTAATTTTCAACTTTTAAACTCTGATCATGAACTCAGCTGTGAGATTTAAATTGTTCTTTATGGAGGTTACTATCTTTTTTAAATTTGATATTTTCTGTCTACATTCAAACTCCAGAGATACCAAGAATTTTCTATAACCGAGTTTCACGATAACCAGATTATTTTTTGAAATTTGATTTTTAGAATTCTAAGACCAAAATTGAATTTACAGTGACCTCGGAAACCTTTGGAAAGCAAGAACTTCCATAAGTTACTTTGTTAGAAAGCTTCGGTCCTTTGAGGATCGAAGCTTTCTAACAAATAGCGAATTCGGTTGGACATACTCTAGTGCAAGTTGTTGTACACTAATTTAATCTGAGTCTAAAAGTGAAATGGAATTATTTTGAATTATAAAGTATATATTTTACTTAATAGTACAATAAAATGCATTGAGGATTTTATGATTTAATCCGTATTTTTGTGTATATTAAACACACATTTTTACGTTAATTTATGTACAATGCCTTTAATATCAACGCGTACTGAATACGTCCAATCGAATTTGCTAAAAGTAAGGTTAACAATTTCAAGATACAGATTTAAGATATGTAAAAGATTAATGAAAAAGTTTTTTGCAAATATTTAAATGAAACTTTGCAATAAATACAACGACAGAACCTGGAAAATGATGAAATTTAAACATCTCAAAAATGAAGTAGCTCGTTATCACGACAAAAGCGATATATTTAGCTGTGCAAGAAAGCCGCGTAAGGAACTGGAGCGAGACGCGAGCGTCGTGCCTGGAAAATACAAACTCTACTTTGTGCTTGCACGCGCGCCATTTGCCAAACGCTAGCAAATTTGGGACAATCTCGTGACAGGAATTAACGAGACTCGAACTTCCACGCTCGCCCACCAATGCTGATGAAATTTCGATACAATGATCCTCGCTTTCGTTCTCCTGATTACATTATACACTATCGTGTTTCCTATTACAGTCTCTCTATGTTCGTCTATAATTTATGTACGTGTGAGTATAATTGTGTGTCTATCAAATATCAAATCAATTTATCAATCTCTTAAATCTGTCGAATATTCTCTACTTAGGAAATGCTGCAATGACTTAGAATTTATATAATATTTGTGTCTGTTATGAATTAAATAACTAAAAAATTTAATTAATTATCATTA
>Ga0157364_1000539_pt1 | contig 26724 bp, 10 predicted proteins | sample AttsexASBM2_FD_111476 | JGI IMG/M metagenome (GOLD analysis project Ga0157364, IMG submission 111476) | Fungus gardens microbial communities from leaf cutter ant in Ribeirão Preto, State of São Paulo, Brazil - Atta sexdens ASBM2 | ecosystem: Host-associated > Fungi > Mycelium > Unclassified ... | reverse complement strand
TTAATTTCTTTAGATTTTATAAGTTTTCTTCGAAATTTATACAATAGAGAAATCTAGAATATTTCAGAGAATTACATATACATGGTCCCACAATTTTTTTAACAAGCGTGTGGATAGAAAAGTCCTCCATTTTGCAATTTTCGCAATAGTTAACGAGATATTAATTACTAAAAATTGTTTGAAAATGTGTTTGAATTTGTATTAAAAAATTTGAGAAATTTTCAAAAGTTACAAAAATATGTTTTCAGAAATTCTGAAAAATTCTAAAGTTATATAAAAAATTTTGAAAAATATTTCACCAGGAATGTTATAATATGAATGACTGTTGAACATAATGCAGTAGTAATAGTAGTAGTAATAATATAGAACGGTAGTGTTTAACAGAAAAACTTTTTCCGAGAACTTTTCTGAAGTAAATACTATAAAAAGATCTCCGCATTTATTAAAAGTTTTCCTGTACTATTGCTAGTTTAAGGGCGATGCCAATGTTGACATTGTCTGGAAAATTTGAAGGATAATGCGTCTGTTGAATTTATTTTGTGACGTAAAAAGTGCTGCTTTAAATATTGAATTCTTAAATTATTACATAAAGAAGAAAAATGTGTGCAAGTATTTAGTAAAAAATACTTTAGATTAATTTATAAATAAAAACCTAATACGAAAACCTACTACGAAAAGGAAACAATATAATAATGACAATATAATAATAATAATAGAGGGAAAGCCCCTATTATGAGATACCGAGTTTATTTTGGATAAATGCTAGAAGTCTATGGGCAGAATTTAAAAAAATAATAGGTCATTTTGAAGGGAATTTAATAAGCTTTAAGATAATGTTATATAAAATTATAATTCTAATTCCATTTTTTTTTTAAATTAAAGAAATGTAAAAAGTGAGCAAATCGTAAAGTCAAAAAATTGTGCTCCTAATATGAGATGCCCCGAGAAATCGATAGTAAAACGCAAAGTATATCAATATTGCAATTAAAAAACTTTATTTCATGTTTCTAAAACGCAAATCAACACAGCCAGCGTGCGTGAAAAATAAGCATAGATTACATCCTGCGATAGATTACATCCAGGACTCATCTTTAGATAATTGGAATTAAGCATCGCAGAAATAGGCACTTCATTCCGGTTGTCCTTTTTATTATTGTACAATAACATTTACTCTTTAGCAACGATTTTCACTATAACATAGAAGCATGAGTTATTTCATATTAGAAATACCCTGGGTATCTCATATTACGATTTCCTCGCCTTATATGGTTTTACGATCATCAAATCTAACTTCTGTAATTAAACAATTCAACATATCCCATATTTTTCTATTAGTACAATTTTACTCTAACACTATATGAAGAATTTATTGCCAAATATTTTTTTTTATTAAATAATAAACAAGGTTTAAAGGCTCATCTTAAAACTTGAAACAAATTCTAAAATCTTATTTTACAATGATTACAGGCGTGATCTAATAATGAATTTTCTACTAAATAGTTTTCAATCCAAGAGCAATAAATTCATGGCGGAACCAATAGATAGCCTTTTATCAGTTTAGCAGAAACGCCGCTATCTCATAATAAGGGACTTTCCTCTAATAATAATAATAATAATAAATTTCTATTCCGAAATCTCAGGATTAATTATATTGAGTGTTGAAATTGATCGACAATTGAAAGCTTATGTGGACATCATATTAGAAAACTTCTTACATTTTTAAATTTTTATTTTAGTTAATTTTAATTGATATGTTTGATATTAGGTGTAGTAAAAAGAAATCCATTATTTTTCCATTCAATTTCATGCAAAAATAATGGATTTTCTTTTCACTACACCTAATATAAAAATTTCAGATAAGTTTACTTGAAAACTCCTCGACACAGTTGATATAATATTGTCATGCGAATGTAAATTTTTATATATTTGACGTCGGAATATTATCTTGTTCATCGTAGATCTAAATCTCTCATCAGAGTTTTATTTAGAAATGATTTAGAAATCTTAAAATTTTGCTATTGTTTAAATATACAGAAATATAAAATTAATTGCGAAATTAGCTGTTGTGTTGAATCCTCGCTTAAATATGGTCAATCGAAAATTTTCAAGAATAATTTTCAAAAAGAATTCTGTATGGATCTTTCTGAACAAATTAATATCCATATTGCATTCGAGTTTTTTAATGAGAATAATATAAATAATTCGATATATCTTAAACCAACTTTAATAAAATAAAAACATATACTGTAATTCTATATTATATAATTGTATACTATAATTGTATATTTTGATTAAAAATATAAAATTAATTACGAGAGTTATAAAATTTATGAGTAACACAATTCTCTAATTTTTACTCGCGATTCTAAAAATGTATCTTTGTTTGTTCAACACACCGACCGAGCCAAAATACTTGAACAGCTTCGTTGTTTTGTTGCCATTCGGAAAAAGCAACAACAATAAACAGCAATAACAATAATAATAATAACAATTCGTTCTCCAGAGAACACGTCGATAAACGGCGCGCATCTGCAATGTCCCGACGCCGCTCGTCGTCGGCGTCGCGTATTGACCGTGGGGATAACGATAATTGTATTGTCGCATCGCTCGACGACGACTACACGACGACGAGCGAAATCAGCGTGAGCGTAATAATCGTAATGCCGACAATAGGCGACGCACAAAGGGAATTAGACACCTATATATATACGCGGAAGCGTGTTCGCGCGCGGGCGTCGCGACAGCCGTGCGCATGTCACCTTTTTATGCTGTCTCTCCCCGGCCTCACTCACTCTCTCTCTCTTCTCATGCTGGGGTTGGTTCCTCTCTAATTACATCGATCCCCGACCGCCATCCGATTGGTCCACCATCCAGGATCCAGCCTCCATCCGCTCCTCCACCGCCGCCGCCGCTGCCGCCGCGCCGTGCAGGTAAATCTCATGCGAACGTGAAACAATCAGATCATCCGGGAAACCGCGAAGAGAGGTACGGGGCAGAGGGAACCCCCGGGGTCCATGATGACGCCGGGATGCTGCGGAGAGTGTTGCCCAAGTTTTTCAGCCACCGAACATTTAATGGTTGCGGGGGAGGGGAGGGAAGGGGGGGAGCTTTGCAGAAGCTCGTTGCCGTGGTTGTTGTTGTTTCCGTTCTGTTGCTGCTTGATATCGTTTGATCTTTTGAGGAATAGAATACCAATGCGAATGTGTAAAACGTGATGCGCGAATTAAAGATAATTGAGAGATAATATCGAAAATAAATATGGAAATATTGCGTGATAAAACGAAATTAAAATAAAATAATTGATGTATTGCATTACGGCCAAAATAACTTTAAATTCATAATATTTTATGTATTTTTACAGATAATTTCCAACGGATCTTCCAACTCGATAATAAATTATAGCAAACAAATTAAAAATATAAATTTGAAGGTTTTTTTTTTAATTAAATATTTTATTAATTAAAAAAAAACAGTTTTATTATCCATTTAATTCTTTAAATCACATTTCGAAAAAAGTCTTTTTCAATTTTTTATAATTTGAAAATTATTAATGACCTATATTGAAAAATCAATTTCAATTTATATACCAAAATATCTGTCGTAAAAAGCGAAGGTAAAAGAATTTTCTATTGAAGTATTTATCGTAAAAAAATAATGCAATTAAAGTAGGGCATTCTATGTATCTATATTCTATATAAAATATCACAAAATATATATTTTAAGACAAATTTATCATAATATTATTATTTGATTACTTATTATTATGAAGATTATTATTTTATTATAAGTTTAATAAATTTCGCAATTGGATTTGTTCCTCTTTACTTGTGAAAAGAAAGGATAGTAATAAGGAGGATAGTATTTTAATCAAAGATTAGAATTGGAGGGAAAATATTTGAATGTAGTAATAATAATCGGCATTCATCAGAACTCATCGTTTCATTGCATGAAAATAGAATAGAATGAACTCAGAGCAATCTCGCTGTTCACGCTAAACCGCGCGCATTCTTTTTTTCCATTTCTATTCGCGAAAACCCTCTTTTCATTTTCTCGCGGAGCAACGCATGATTGGTACTGTGATTAAAGTAACTTATATTTTTCCCCTCTATTGTTTTTCTGAAATCACTTGTTTTTATTGTAAATTTAGTCATATGCTGCTTAACGATATAATTTTGCATATAAAACATGATTTTTTTCCTGAAAAATCTAGACATATCTAAATAAGATAGTTTATTATTTATGTCAATATCAAAGAAATTATTACGATTTGTCGATAATATTTCTATATATATAAAAATAAATATATCTATTAATTTATTATATAATTTTTCGGAGATATTGTGAGTACGATATTGAATAAGCCACTGAGTAGGATTTATTATTGACAACTGTAAGCAATAAATAGTAATTATTCTGTATGCATATATTATTGTTTACTTTATTATTTTTTTATTTGAATAATCTGTAGTCATAAAATAATTGTCGTCGTGACATAGCAATAGTATTTTAAAATATAATTAAAACAATATAATAATTAAGATAAATTCTAAAAATAACATGGTTTATCTTAATTTTGGTATGTACATGTATATTATATTAAATGTATATACACACAGAAAAATACATACTTTATGCAAATAATAATTATTTTGTTTTTTTTTAAATGCTAAAAACATTTTAAAAGTTCATATATCCGCAAATCTATCATAAATTCATTAGCATCAAATTTATTCAAAATATATACATATTCTGAATCTTAGTAAGTTTAATACTTCAATTAAGATTATTAAATTAGAACAAATTAAATTTACTTATTATTAAAGATGCTTCTACGATCAATTTTATATTAAAAAAAAAACACAATTCTTAAGTTCACAATTCTTTGTTTTAAGTTAATAATGAATTTTTCTAAAAACTTGTAATAAGTACATTTTAAGATTATAAAAAAATATTCTTTAGTAAAGACAACAACCGTTACTTAAAGAGAAGAAAATAAATGAAGTAATCACTTTTTTTAGCAATGATATTTTTCCGTTTTTGACAAATATACATTGTCTCTTGATATTTTTATTAAAAAAACAAATTTTTAATGATCAAAAACTTTCTAGATCATAGATTATAGATTATCCTCATAATCTTCGTTCATGGAGAAGTTGTAGGATCTCTTATAAACGCTTTAAGAAAAGAAATCGAGACCGCCACGGTGAAATCGGGAAATCCTAAGGGGTATCGCGTGTTTATCCGTCCACAGGAAGCGAAACTTTCGGCCGTACAAATGCGGCCGCACGTGCGATTTCGCATAGGGGCGGTGCAGCGTCGCACGGGAAAGGGAGGGTGGCCGAGGGTGGAGTGATATCTCCGGATGTAGAAGGGAGGTATCCCCCTACCTCCGATCCTTCGTTTCTCAGTCAGCACGAGGTGAGAGAATGGAGGACGGCCAGGTGATTCAGACGCGCGTGCCACCCCGCAGAAACTGACGTTCTTTAGCCCGCGGGATCTTCTTCGTCTTGCTGCTGTGCGAGTTCTTCAAACTCTGGAAAGTCTTATGGGATAGCTTCAGTTATGATCGACCGGAAAATTGTATTCCTGTGAAGTTATTACCGGGAGTTAATTCGGAATATGGTAACGTCGAGTGAAAATGAATTTCGGTCGGATAATAAAAAGGAGTAATGAGAGAAAAGTGAATTATGAAAGATAATCAGGTTTAAAATTTACGACAGACGGAAATTTTGTTTCGTAAAACTGTGAATTCCGCGTTCTAGAAATTTGAACAGTTTCGAGTTTCTGGTTTCTACGAACTGTGTCTTGAATGCATCGAGTCTATTGGAATAATAGTCATAAATGTTTTTTATAAGTTTAAATCTGATGACACTTAAATGCAAGAAATCCTGAATCTTTAAAAAAATAATGTTCCATATCTGAGAATTTACGATTCATTTATTTATGCTAGAACATTTGGCCGAACAGAAAACTTCAGTAAAAAAAATCTTTTAAACTCATCTTTTGTTTATCTGAAAAAATTTTACTTTTAAGAAAAGAGAGAGAGAAACAGAGACTTTTACTAGATTATTTTGCTTGGTTTGAAAGAAATATTGGGAAAATCTTTCGTATGAACGATTAAGTCTACAGATATATATATTATAGAAGTCTACAGATTATATATATTCATTAAATGTCCGCAAAGAAGACGAGAAGACCGTCATCGCCGCGACGTTTCTTCGCGCGGCTTTACGGTCATTTGGAGGCGACGAAGAAAACGGAAGATGACGAGGATGAGGATCACGCGAGGGAAAGTCTGGATTCTTCGCCAGAGATCACGGAGAAAACATCACACGAGCTTCTCGATTCACCTGAATCACATAAAATATTGCCTGTGAGTACAAATAAATCCTCCGTTTTTTAATATACAGACAGCAAAGTATCATTCTGTCGCTAAGAAAAATGATCACTCGATTGATTTTCTTTCTTTTAAGTTACGATTATTTTTAACAAAAATATTTTCTTGATAATAATCTTAAAACGTACTGATTATGAATTTTAGAGAAACTCATTAAACATTTTGTACTTAAAACAAGAATTGTCTTTTGAAGAATATCATAAAATCGATTGAAGAAATTTTATATAATAAGCAAATTGAGTTTGTTTTAATTTAATAATTTCATTGAATTATTAAACTCAAAGCATCTTAATTTTCGATTGATTTCTATAGAGTTCCTAAAACATGCCTAAAGTTCCAGAGACTGACTTTAAAGTTAAGTTTCCTAAACTTTTTTCGAGGAAAATGTTTTGATTGATGTTATGATCAGAAATGTGTGTATAATCAGAAATTCCGTTTGGTCTCACCAAAATGTCAATTTTTGTTGGTTTTAATTACTCAGAATATTTCTTTATTGTAATTTATTAGTATAATGTATTTAATATAATTTTAAAATTTTGAAAATTTCTGTATGAATTTATAACTTTTTAGACAATTTTATTATATAATTTCTTCAGTGTTTAGATACAAATTGGGACACTTCTCAAAAGTCTATATCTCTTCTAAAATTTCTTAACCTGTGAATTCTGAAATATTACAAAACTTTTAACTTTCTCATTCTATATTTCCGAAGAAAAGTTATAAAAACAAGAAGTTTAAGATATTTTTTTACAAATTTTTGTAAGTTTGAAATGTGAACAATTCTCAAAAAAATATGATAAGATGTTATAAGAATTTTGTCTAAATTTAATCAATGTTAGGATTAAACTGTCACTTTTCTACTTTTGTAAGGTGTCACACTCCAAGGACCTCGAAAAAGTGCCAAATGATGTCGCAAATAGTAAAATATTCGAGAACAAGGAAACGAAGAAAGATTCGATGCTCACAGGTGTGAGACTGCCTTTTCTGCACGGATTCCTTCCGCGAGGACCCGGCCAGACTTTTCATCTCACGCAGCTCGCGCACCCATCCACGTTGCCGCCACATCTTCACGTTTTGCCAAACCATCAGTCCATGGCCGAGCACCACTTTCAAGGATTCTCAGCCTTCCGTAAGTTCCTGTTGCTTCTGTATCGTAGATTTCAGTCCTCCGCAATTAGTTAACATAACTCTCACACGTGTCTTCTGCTGCTCTGGAAAAATTCTAATAAATGCATATAATCAATCGATTTTTGTTAAATCCATTTTAATAAAATTAATTTTAATCATAAATTTAACCCTAATTCTCTCAGATTTGCTCCGAAATTTCCTTAATTGATATTCGTTGTGTATTTTAAATTATATCTTAAAGTTAATGTAATTGATTAAATGATTTTTTTTATTTTGAAGATAAAAATTCGAAGTATAAAATATATGTAACTAGTATATATAACTTAAAATTATGTAAGATTATGAAAATTTAGCTTTAATTAACAAAAATTGCTTTATTTTTGTCGAGTATTTAATTTGGTTGATTTAAACAATGATTAAATAATGAAACTGTTAATTAAATAATTCGCGTTGTTCTGAATGCTTGCAAATATCAGGGATATATTTAAGATTGTTCGGATTTTAAATACTTAAAAATAAATTGGCCCTATCGCGAAGTTCTTCACGTAAAAATCTACAAATAAACTAGATACTGAACGACATTCATTGTCAGGTATTCTACGAATATATATCAAAATCTATTTTTCATTTAAAATTCATTTAAAATTATAGTATACATTAGGAGCCTGAATTTTAGCATGGATTTTATTTAATATTCTATGTGGTACCATCTATGTATGTATCTTTGGCCAAGAAACAAACACTCTGTTCCATTCGTGCAACCTGCAAGTTGCATAGAGATACACACCACGAAAATGCAGGTGACTGCATAACGCGTCTCCGAAAGCTCGACTCTCTCTCTCTCTCTCTCTCTCTCTCTCTCTCTGCATTTTGTATCTCCTTCCTCCTCGTCTCTTCGTAAGCTTAGGATCGAAAGGCGTCTTTGCGTTCGAGTATTCGCGAATCAGTAAGCAGATTTTGTGATGTATTACGTGACGCCCGCGCCGAGCGGACACGGCCACCGTCCAGACGGAGAGGATATTAAGGCACTCTTCTATTGCACAACAATGGCACAATTCCATACAGGAAGGATTTCAGGAGGAAATCAATTCAGACGCTCCTCTGAAATTTAACAAAACTTTCACCGTTTTTCCGCGGCCTGACTCTCTCCCAGCTCTCTAGAAAAAAAAAATGTATTTGTTCACTTATACTTTTCGCAGAAATATGGCATTAAAAAAGAGACACTTGAAAGGGAATCTTTTGTCTTGTAGAAATTTGAAATATTGACAAATTTTGAAATATCATAATTTTGAAATAAATAAAAAAAAAGTAAAAGGTTTGATACAAAAAGCATAGCTTTTTTAAGTACAAAAATAATTATTCGAAACACATTAAAATGTTGAGCAATTACTTATAGGAAACAATCCGGGGCAAATGATCGTTTTTAAGCGGATGAAGATATTTTTTTTGATAATTTCACAGAACTAAATAAATTTAAGAACTTTCTTATAAAATTCGAATAATCTCGGTTTTTTAAATTTCTCAGTTGTTTCAGAAGTTGTACGAACGTTGTAGAATAGTACATCAACTTACATAGAAATTCGATGAATATATTTTTAAATAAAGTATTTATAATTTATAATTATATTTATAATTAAAATATTTTAGAATTTTTCATAAAATATAAATATGCCCGAAATCAGAATTTCTGAAATATTCTTTTTCCTACAATATTTTTAAACTATTTTAATTGTGAAAATATTTAAAATATTCTACAAATATTTATGAAAAACTTTTGAAATATTAAAAAAAAATGGTTCATATAAATATTTCACGCTATGTGTATGGGATTTCTATTTTTACAAATGGGTTTAGAGATATTCTAGCAGATGACCAGAGGATATCGCTGCGGTGGAGGACGGGAGAGAGAAATTAACGAATTTCACTCTTCATCTGGAAAGTTTGACGCTCCGCGTCACGCCAGAAACATTGCGAGGACAAGCCGCACGCGGCACGCACATTCACTCGCGGGTTTTATCCCGCTTCGACACTTCGTCGCGATATTGTGATGAGATTACGAGACGCAGTTGGCCGCTCCTCAATGCGAGAAATACACTACCGCAGTATTCCTACTGAAAAACCCAACTCTTCTCCTCTCCCAAGTTCCCTTAAGCCTCACAAACCACCGATTCGATTCGCTGAATGTTTGTGTAAGTCGCGGCTTGTATCGTCGAGGAATCTATACCCGTTGATATCTGTGTGACGTATCCAGATTTGATCCCAGCGATCCCAATTTGTTCCAAACATCGAAAGATATTTTTTTCGTAAAGATACTTAACAGGTGTCGCAGCATATCGACGAACATTATACAGAAATTCTCATAATATTCCATAATATCTTATAATATTCTTAAGAATTTTTCATATTTTAAATTTATAAAGATTTCTGAAGTCTTAAACGGTTATAAGGTTCAAGGAGCAATTAGTATCCCATATCTGCTTTACGCCAGATTGGACGAAGCCTCGAGAAGCCTCAATTTCCGATATCGCTCTCTTTTACCAGTGCATCTTAATTATTCTATTACGTAACAAAGATGAAATTACAGCACGCCCAGATTTATTTCACGAATCCCATCAAGTGTGCTGAAAAACCAAAATGAGAATCAAATTGAAGTATTAAGAAAGCAAATCATGATACACATGTGACGAATTTTTTATTTTTAAATTACTAAATTTTCAAATTATTTTAAAATATTTAAATTATTTGTTACTTGTTGCTTTTTGTCAATTAATTTATGAAAATGATAAGCTTTTGTCACGTGATTATTCTTGTTTTACGCTGATAAAATTATTATCAATTGAACAATAATTGAAAGAACGAGCCGTATTATTTTTCCATCCCCATTCTACTTCGTTGCATTGCTACGAAACTCTAGCTTAGTACACACGACAGTTTGACGACTATTTGTTTTTCCAATTAATTTTCATCACTTTTATATAAGTATAAAAGTTATTAAGTGATTACATATACTTTAATATAAATCTAGAAAAAATTTATAAAGTTGTGTATTTAAAAAGGAAAAGAATAGAAGCTGTTGTTTAAGATAAATATGTACCTATGAACACTTATAGAAAATTTATTATTATTAATCTAAATGCTTTTTTTATTACAATATTATAATTTAAATATATTTAAAGATTACAATTAAATTATAATATTATATTTAAAAAAATATTTGAGATTAATAATATGAACAAATAAAGCTTGGGCATTCGGACATACTCAGACAGCACACAATAATATTTATAAATGTTTATAAGATTTATCTGAAATATTTTCTAAATATTTTTGTGGTTTTAGATTGCACAAATCATTAACATCATTCATTCATCACAGATCATTAAACATTTCTTGTAAATATTATGAAATGCCCAGATAGCACAAAAAGTTAAAAAAAAATTTAATAATATATCAATAGCAATTTATTTTCAGATGCAAAAGATGAATTCTTTTTCTGAAATGATGACATATTACTGAATAATTCTTTTTAAACTCTCTGTGCTATCTGATATTTATTGCAGCTGTGTGGTAAATGCTATAAATGAAAGTATTTAATAAGACATTAGAATCTAAGTAAAAAATAATTACTATAAATATTTTATTTATATTCATCATAAATATTATATAAAATATTTAGTCTATATTTTAATACTTCAAATAAAGCTTTATATAAAAAATATGTCTAAAATGTTTATATAACATTTCAAAAAATGAATAAAAAGTAATAAATATTCGGTGCTATCTGGGTACATGTCTAGTCAATGGAATCTTTAATCAGATACTCTTAATATTTCAAAGAAGAGAAATGTGCAGAATATGAGAGAATGATGTATACTAAAGATTAAAATTAAAAATACTTCAAAATCCTTAGTTCTGATTCTAGGAAAATAATTTATGACACAGATGTTTATATGGCTACATTTAAATCAGAATTCTATAGAAATAAAAATATCTCGTGCTATACATACGTAAATTTTGAACATGTAAAAGAAACTTTTGCACCTACTGGAGATTTGATATTTCTTTCTTCGCAGTGGCGCGTAGAAGAAGAAAAGAGGGCCGACCACGAAGACAAAGGACAACATTCAGCGGCGAACAGACGCTGAGGTTGGAAGTTGAGTATCGGCGGGGAGAATACATTTCGAGGGGACGCAGATTCGAACTCGCAACTTCCTTGAGACTTACCGAGACGCAAATCAAAATCTGGTTCCAGAACAGGCGCGCCAAGGATAAAAGAATCGAAAAGGCGCAACTAGACCAGCAGTACCGGTACTCACATTTTTATCTATTGAAATATATCTATATAATCTATATAATCTATCTAAAATCTTATTTGTATCTTTGGATTTCTTCTCGAGAATACTATTAAATGAATTCGTTTTTCTAAATTTTTAATCGCCTAGAAATTCAATCACATTATGAAACTTTTAATCTATTAAATATCTAAATTTTTAAATTTATGAAAATATTTCAAACTATATAAAAATAAGAAATTTCAAAGTCAAAGTACAAGACAAATACACAATAATGATATCGAATACACAGATAAAAGTTCCAAAAAAATAGCAGACTTCTAATATGCGGAGTACAAATAAATTGTTCAAGACTTTAAGGAAATGCGAAAGGAACAAATTGATGTTTTAATTCTCCAGAAAAAAACCTTACATTCTTGAAGTTAGGATACTTTATACTGCTATTATTTCTGAAAGTTACTTAAGCCACGCTAATCTAATTTCTCTTCGTTGAAACTGACATGGGAAAAGTAAGAGGGTCATATGGAACATGTGGCAATTTTCGCATAGATCCCACATCCTTGCATCCCACGCACGATGCATCCAGTCGATTTGTTATCTTGTCAGCATGATGTATCATGCTTTTCAATGCGACTATTAACGCGCGGGCGTTAGTTTCATCAGCTGTTCTTAGAAATATAAAATTATTCTCAGATTATCGGGGAGGCTGCGTTTATCATTGATTTTCGAAATTCTCATGTCGATGAGAGACATAATACCATAAAAATAATTTAAAAATAAAATGATTTTCCTTCTTTTAAATTATTCTTTTTTCTTCTCTTTCTTTTTTTTCTATAAATTTCAAAATATGAAAATTATTCTCAGGTCATCCCGAGCCCTGTTTACATTCGTGAATACTCCAATTTCCGAAATTCTCACGACGACGGGACTAGAACCTTCCTCTAAATATCCCAAATCGCGAGAGAAACCCTACCAACCATCTCACCTGAAATCACGAGTACAATTATTCTGGAGAACACGGCCGGCACGGTCCGAAAGAGAGACGCGTTGCCCGATGAATTCGGCACCCTTCGTAATGCGAGGCGAGGCGCCGAGAACGCCCCGCAAAGCACCGCACAAAGACCGAAATTTGTACGAGCTCCTCCTTCCGCCGTGGATCACAATAGCGGGAGACGTAATCCCACTTAAGGCTATTTAGCGGCGTATCGCATCGGCGTATCAACTCCCAGTCGAACCGCAGTCGAGCGCGTCGCATATTCGGGGTCCGTCGAATCTCGCCAACCCTTCGCTATCCTTGCACCCTTTGCACCCCTTACACCACTCCCAGTGAGTGCTCCCGGTGTTATTCAGTCGATATGCACCTGACGCTCGATAAACCGGATAAACGACGGATAAATGCATCCCCCGTGTTAACCGCGAGATTTTCTCATCCACTTGTCGCAACCCTCGAGCATTCACGCATTGTCCTCATCTTTTAATTTGCTCTAAAAACGTTCAAAGACATTCACAGGAGAATTTCCGGGGAGAGGATTCTGAGAAACGAGTGGACAGAGTTTTATTTCGACAGTTTCATTTCGATCACACAAAATCTTAAATAAAATCTTAATAAAATTTTTAATAGAACATTGACAAACTTTTCATTTCAAAATCCGATTCATTTCAATCATTAAGATATTTAATGTTGAACATTGAGAGTATTTCTGTTTAATTTGCACTTAAACGTTGAAAATTAGAAAGGTTATTTTTTTACATTAAAATGTTAAAAATGAAAATATTGTTTAACATAAAAATGTTAAAATTAAGTTATGTTAAGTTATCGTACTGTGTTTTAGTTTATACTATATCAATCAGAATTATTACCTGTCCATCATCTCTTCGATCGTCAAAGACCGTATAGTAAATCTTCATGTTGAATTTTCTATTTCTTCTTCCAGTGTTTTTATTATTGAAGGTTGACTACAATTCCGACGAACTTTTCTTTATTCATATATTACTCTGAATATATCTACATATCTAAATCGTCCCTCTTAACAGTCTTGAAATACGAATACTTTTTTCTTCCTGAATCCTTAATAGTAAACAAAATATTACATATTAATTTAAAAAAGGGAGAAAATGGGAAATCAAATATATGTTATAAATTCTTGGTCAGACTGATAAAAATTTTTACATAAATTGAAATATTTAAAAAAAAAACTCTGAGAAAGTCATTCTTACATCTTCTCTCAGAATTTTTTATATGCATGAATCCTGAAATATTCCAAGATTTTTAAATAAGATTTTATTCCTCATTTATAACTTCCGAAAATATAACAAATATTTCAGATTCTATAAGATTTTTATTTTCAAAATATTTCAAAATTGATACATATGCAGAATAATTCTAAAAAAGATGTAAACAAAAATTCTAAAAAGTATATAAAAAATTTTGAGAAAAATTTTCACCAGGGATAATGTTATAAAAAGCTCGATTACGTTCCAAATAGCTAAGGTTTCAACGGCAGAATCTCATAACAGTTTTCATTTAATAACCAGCCAAGCATTTAGAACATAAACGAGCGGAGAGGGCTGACTGCCGACACGCGATCCGCAGTTTAAGTAACGATTCCATTTCTTCCTAATGTTTCGCTGAATAAAAGCATTTATTTCAATTAAGTGGAAACGCCATTCATGAATGCTCCCTTTTTTACAATCTCTCTGAAGTGTCTTTTTTTATACAGTAGCAATCTTTGTAGTTGGAAAGTATTGAATATCTTAATTTAAGTATTCAACATTTACAATCATTACCATTTGTCAGAAAAATTTTCAGGAAACAGTTAAACTTTCTTGTCAAATCTCTTTGTGATTTACAGAAACTTCGCGGTATCGAACGGCCTGGTGAATCTACCGCTTTACAATGCGACAGGATTCTGCGGCCTCTGCCTGTACAAAGATACTTACGGATCGGTGACCAATCACTCCTGCATCTCCAGCAATCCCGTTGTCATCGACTCGTCCTCCAAGGATCAGCCACGTTATAGCAGCAGTAGCAGCGAGACATCTGATAATCCGCCGAATCTCGTGTCCACGACTTAATTAAATCCAACGTGCTATGTTCACTGATAAGACACATCTGACAATAAGTTCATTTTCCTTTTTTTTCTCTGTAAACTATGCGATATAGAAACAGTTTTAACGATCAATTTTCGGCGTGCATGAAAGGTGAAACGTTAAGAAAATCTTTTCTGGCGCTATATAATAAGTAATTAGAAAAAAAATTGCAATATTTATTGATGTCAAATATCAAAAGATATTTTTTTGTACCAGTTTTTTTTCTTAATTTCATAATTTTTTTAAATATCGTTGGAAATTGATTAATTTAGTTTTTAGAATTTTTCATGTAATTTGCAGAGTTCCTTTTCAATTGAATTTTCTCATTTGTTATTTATTTGTATGGGATGAAAGATAAAAAAAAAATCATGTTTATTTCTACCGATGTAGATTAATTTTAATCTTAATTCAAGTTTTTCTAATTCTTAGAACTTGATTTATTGGTAAAAATGAACTAAAACATTAGTCTTCAAGATTAAAACTTTTTAAAGCACGTCGAGAATGAAATCAATTTGGAACGATGAAAAAACATGAAACATTGTTAACAATTATTATCGAAAAGTCAATCGGATTACAATTAATCATATTAGTGACGTAACGTATAAAGTTGCACAATTATTAATTATATGATAATTATAATAAACATAAGATTTGAGCATGTTTTATCTGTAATGAACAAGCTTAATCAAAATAACGAGAATACACGAAACTGCAAAAAAAAATATATAGTTTAGTTATTTATTTAATTGTTTCGTGAATAATTCACAATAATTAGTGCAATGGGTTATAATATAAATATATCAAATAACTTTTTATAGCTGACGCATAAGTACAATTGCATGTATTTCACGAGAAATTTTGGAGGAGAATGAAAAAACACAACTCTGTAGACTAAAAGAAGTTTATTAAATGTGTAAAAATAGTGTTACAATCTAAATACATATAATATATTCTTATTATATCCTAAAAAAATCCTAAATTTCTTAATTTTTAGAATTTCTATAGTTTCAAGAATTCTTCAATTTCTAAAACTGTAAGTTCTTTATAACTGTAAATGCAAGAATTTTATTTCGAGAGATTCCGATTCAAGAGAGAAAGTAGATTCTTTTTAATTCTCAATTAAATTTTTAGCTTTTTTAAAATCTTTCAGTTTTCTCTTCATAAAAAATTTCGTATTGCTAAAAATTTTAATAGTGGAGACTGAGATTAAAAGTAACGAGTAAGCTGTAACACTTACATAAAAAACGTTATAAACAAAATATAAAAGCGTAAAAAAGAGATAGAAGTTTATAATATATTTATTATAAACTTCTATCTTTTCTTTACACTTGCATATTTTGTTTATAAAGTTTTTTTATATAATTGTTACAACTTCCCGTTTTACTTTTAATCTCTGTCTCCCCTATTGAAAATATCTTTTCAATTGTATGTATAGAAGCTTAAGAAAGCAGTCTATCTTGTAGATTTGAAATTAATAATTTTTGTGCTTTTTGTGAATGCAATAAATTTCTTATAAAATTTTAAAATATTTTACTAATTAATTATTTAAAGTTGTATGAGTAACTTAAAAAAAAATATTAAAAATTATTTTTAAAAATGTCTTCAATATGCGTATACAATAATTTTTCTTCATCTGATAAAAAATGTTAAAAAGGCTATGTTATTAAAGATAATATCTTCAATTATTTCAAGAAGAAATTAAATATTTGTAAAATAATAGCAAATTAAAGTCAGACTTCGAATATTTACTTGAAAATTTTTCCTTTGAAAATATAATATTGTTATTAAAATAATATGAACCGTTTAGTTTGAAATGTTGCCACAGTATAAACTGTATCCTTAAGATTAATATAAGCATAGCAATAAAAAATTTTTGAAGGAACAGATCCTAGATATTAAAATTTTAAATTTTATTCATTTTTTCAATCTTTGGATTCTTGGAACTTTTAGAAGCTCAGATTCTTAGATTTTTCTCAAAATTACCTGATTTCAATTAATACTTAAAACAATTTGAAAAAATAGATCGTTACTTGAACTTACCTCGGTCGGCAGCCTTGGAAGGACAGCGGCACAGGCACATCGCTCTCGCAGAGTACCAGCCCAAACGGTAAACCAGAAATTAATGAAAACGAAAGACAGCAATTAATACAGTGAAAGTAAAAAGAAGTCTCAATAAGAAACGCCCTGCCTGCCCTTCGCAAACGAGAGAACTTAAATAAACTAAGTGACAATGTTTCTCGTCTCTTTTTTTCGCGCCTCACGAGGACACAGCTGCCTATAAATTTGAACTTGGACTTTCCGTGTAATGAATTTACACGGAAAAATAAATCCATATGTCTAAATGTGTAGCTTTCAATAAATATTAATATTCGAGATTCCTGAAATTTCAATTGCTCATGATATGCCATGTAAATCTTGAGAGCAGTAAAGTCTCTTCGATAATGCCGGTTGTTACATCTCAACTTTAGATGTTAGCCTATTTGTTAAACTCATTTCTCTTTTAAAAAACTAGTATTTCATCGTATCTTATATAATCTTAATTAGTTCTTTTTTTTTATATTAGCATTACCTGTTTTTGCATGATTACATCTTTGTTTTGGAAATCTCGAGTTCTTAAAGAAAACCTTGTATAACCTTGATGAATTAGTATGAAAGTGTATCTATAGTATAAATCAATTATTTTTACAGGAATCTTAGGTGATGAAGATTTTTAAATTGAGAACTTACTAACATTTTGAATATCAAATTATTGATAATCATATCATATTATTGATAATTGATTTCCTAGATATCATAGTTCTGATAGTGTGATTCCTTCAACCTAATATGCGATAAAAATATCACATCTTGAATAGAAATGCTATATAATTTGAAAATTTCTCTACAAAGTGAACATAAAAATCATAAAAGAAGATATTTGAAGATCTAATTTATGAATTTTTCTAAAAACTCGATGATATAAAGTTCTGTCTGCTTAACATAAATAAAGCTTTAACTTTGTTTTTTTCTAAAATTCAAGATTCATACTATTTTTAAACTCTAGATCTTCAGACGACGATATATGAAAAAAAGCACATCTCTTAAAGAGCCCTCTTCATTTCTAAGCGATATATTTTTAGAGAGACTTTCTGTGTACACACACGAACACTGGTGAAGATATAAAAAAAAGAGAGAAGAAAAATATAAAAAAACAGTAACGATGCAACAGCTATACGAACGAAAATGAATCTCCTGTTCAACCTAAAACTTTCTTTGTGAAAGGAAGATGAATTAAATGGAATCGGCAATGTTCTTAGCGTTACACATGTGTTGCTAAACTTCGTGATTTTATATATGTATCATTGAACAAAATGTTTAAAAAATTTAAACGTGTTTTTTTTTTAATTAGAATGTTAGAATTTGTATAAATGATAAATTAAAATAAAAATAAACTTTAGTATGAAACATATACAAACTTTTTATTTAATATACATATACAAATGACAATTTGCAACACGGTAGATAATTGCCAGTCTTCAATAAATAATAAAAATAATTTATATATTTCAATATTAATTTTGTATAGTTTTTAATTCTCAAAGTAAAAATTTATTTCCACTTTATGTGCATATGCGCTCTTTCTTTAAATCGTGTCTCTCGCATTTTTTAAAAGAGCATTTGTTTTTATTTTTTTCTTTTTGTATTAAATTATAGCAACGTTATAAAAAATTTTTTTAATTTGAAAGATTCTGAATATTTTAGAAATTTAACTTTCTCGATATAATCTTAAAGCAAATTCTACCGATTCTTTTCCATTCATCAAACTTTCGCAAGTTCTCTTATTAATAACAACAATTCTGGTATACAGTGCACCAGATACACAACGTAGTCGCCAAAAAACATTGTAAAATAAGACTGTAATGTCATGCACACACTTGTTGCCATTTAACACCCTATAAAAATATATGTACATTTACGTGTTATATATGTATATCTAAGCAAATGAGTCGAAACATTCCTACCTGTGATTGCATAACAGAGGCTAGAATGGAAAGAGTCTAGTAAACACTAGTCCTGTCTGTCGCAGCCTGAGAATCCTTTCTCTCTCTCTGTTATTTTTGCTTTTTCCCTTTTTTTTCCTGTTCTTTCGCTCTTTCTCTCTGCTATCTGCTAGCTTCTTCCTGGCTCTCTTAACCTGATAATCTTCGTCACTAAATTTCAAAACTGCACTAGACTAACTAGAGACTACTCTAGTACTTCAACACCGCTCTAGATCTACCGAAAAGTGATGAACTAATTGGGGGATGAGAAGATTAGATTCGAAAATTATGCTTTAGATAAATACTTGAACTAAATCTTTAAGTATGTAAATCTTCAAACTAAAAAATTTTAGGGATTCATTATATCAATAGTATGTAGGAAAATTTTATCTTTTCCTAGCAGAAACAATTAAATTCAAATGAAATTTCGAATTTTTTGAGAAAATCAATATTAAAAAAAAATTAACTCAGAACTTGAAAACTTTAACAATCTTAGACTGTTAGGAAGACTGTAAACTTTTAAATTTTCCAGGTTTTTAAAAACTAAATTTTTTAAATATTAAAAATTTTTTAAACAAGTTTTTTAAATTCCTTTCTTATCACTCTTTCAAAATTCTTAAGATTTTTTCAGAATTCTCAAGTTGAATAGTAGTGATTCGAAATTCTTGATAATCTATCACTATCTAGAGCATAAATCTTTCTATAGTAGAAAATGGGTACGAAAAAAATTCGCAAATCGTTTATGACATTCTTCGCGATGAAAAAAAACTACAAAAGACTGGGATGGGATTTACGTTCTATACAAATGATTTAATACTGCGAATACATATTTGAACATTGACGCCTCGAGATATCGGTGGTATTTTTTTTCTTTTTCATTAACTACACAGTCGACAGTACATCTATTTCTGCCTTTTCCTTTTTTTTCGTCTATTGTACAAGTCCTACAAGTTGTTCCTTCAACGTGTACAAGAAATGATCCTATCTGTCGTTATTATCGTGAATAATTTTATTATGCAGCTTCGAAGAACTAAAAAGTTACATTATAAAAGAGATTCATGTGACAATATATAACTGTATTTTATATACATTTTGTCTGTTTCATAAAGTTAAGAGATTTATTAAGAACTATACTTTATATACATTTTGCCTGTTTTTCACAAAGAACATTGAAACTTCGAAGTTGCACGAGAAAGATATTCCGGGTAACGTTAGATAATTTACCCGCTACATTCTGATCCTTCGCAATAGTTCAGTCTGAGCTTATAGCCTATTGTTACCTCACGTCGCAAAATTAAGATATAATTAAGAAAAGGTTTCTCTTTTATTTAAGCCAACTAATGCTTAAACGATTATACAGCTTTGTAAACTAGTTTTTATTTCCTATTAATTAGTCCTAATTAATGCCTACAAAACGCTGATGAATATACTCTTCTCTTGCCATTTTTATCGCTACATGCACGCACTATATCTTTTTCTCTCTTTTCTTCTCACACATTTTTCCTAATATAAATTATCTTCTTGTATATATGAATGAATATTTTTCCTATCTGCTGATAAATATTTACGCGCAGATCTTTATAAAAAGGACATAAATATACATTTAAACGATAATACGAATCTTTATAATGAGTGGAGAAAGGGAAAAACTGGACGCAAGATTAGAAAAGAATAGGCATATAAGCCTCTCATTGCGAACTAACTGATGACTTTTTTTTTCTCTTTTTCTGTCCTGTATCCTGATTGTCCTGCCTGCCTGACCAACTTCCTGACAGTTTCTGAGTTTCTGCCTGTTCGTTGTCTTGTCTCTCTAGCCTGATAGCCTGCCTGCCTGCTCCGATACTAAACAGTACAGAAGTACTGACGACTAGAAGACAAGTAGTAGTAGTAGTAGTAGGAGTAGTAGCTTCACCTGAGGTTCAAAAGTCAAGAAATCTGTTAGTTAAACTCCTTAGCCTGTGCAAAGGACCGATTGGGTCGTGAGCAAGAATTTCCGAATCTTGGGATCTTTTTAAGGCTCTGGATTTCTAAAGACATCTCTTGGATTCCAAGAATTTTTAAATTTACACAATGAAAAAATATTTTACATTTTTATTTTATTGAATTTTGATTTCTATGAATATTTAAGAAAATCAATTCAAATAAATTAAGTTTTCTACAATTTTTTTAATAAAGATTTTTTTAATTCTACTATTTTTTTTATTTAAAAGATTGTAACATTTCTACATCTATACTCTTTCTAGATAAATTCTAAATCTCAAAATTTGTAATGGAATTCTTCAATAACAGGTGGCATATTATATTTAAATTTCTAAACAAATTAAAAATTCTTGAATTTCTGTGTTTTTATTTTGTCCAATTTTCAGATATTTAAGACTTAGGAATTTGTAAGACTTATATAATTAATGTATGTTTTTAGAATTTAAAATCAATGTTTTATGTCTATTAATTCTAGAATTTCTTCCAGATTATTTAAATTCTTAAATCTCATTAGAGAATATTTCATGGGAACAGCAATATTTCATTAAATTAGACTTAGAACATTAAATTCTAAAAAAACAAACTTTCTGGAAAATGTTCCATATCCAAACTACTCTGTGGAAGTTTAAAAAATATTACTTCAATTTGATAAATCACTTTCTATAAAGATCCAAAAAATCTCTTTACTTCTATTCTTGGATTCCTCAAATTCTCGGTGCCTGATATCCTGAGATTCTTAAATCCTTGAGAGACCTTTAGAGGTCTTAATATACAAATTTGTGTATTATTAATTGTGAATACTTGATATTAAATAAATTCTTTCAGGAAAAATCCTTCCTTTTTATCAGACTATAGCAAAATAACTAATCATCCTACAGATATGTATAAAACAAAAGAAATACTATTTTTTAACATCGGATAAAGTATCGTAAGATATAAAAAGTGAAAATATCATCTTGCTATTCTTACCTAAATTCTGATCTTTCAAAAACGTGCTAATTGCAAAAATAACAAAAAAAGAACGCCACTTGGATTGCTAAATAATTGAGTTAATTATATAGTCACGCTAGAAAAATAATGTAACAAGTATTGATATTATTAATAGGACAAACAACAATGACTAAAAGATGTAACTTTGCATTCTAATTGCATTGTTTGCACAAGCCCTAAAATTATGTGTGTATGCATATATATCAACAATAAAATAACTATTATGTCCTTATATATAACTATGAGATAATTTTTATGCTCTCTTATCTCTCAATAAATTTTTAATACATACACACACATACACACGCCATATATAACATATATATATATATATATATATATATATATATATATATATATATATATATATATACACTCACCGATTAAACGATTGTAACAGATTTTTTCTATGGTTTTCGGAATGCAGCTTACTCACCGAGCGATTGATTTTTACTTACGGATCCGTAAATAAGAATCAATCGCTCGGTGAGCAGACTGCATTTCGGAATTAAAAAAAAAGGTGTTGCAACCTTTTAGTCGACGAATGTACATTTCTAATTACGTTATAAATAATATGAGCAAGACATGTAAACTAATAAAATTAAATAATTAACAAATTGAAATTGATACTTAAAATAAATTAATTTATACAAGTTAAAGTTGTCCGTTAAATATATGTGTAATTCTAAATTGTTGTCATTTATAAATAAATATGTAATCAACAAAATAAAGAAAAGAAAAATATGAAAAGAAAAATATATATGCTATTTAATATCGCATACATCCGATTTCAAATTCTGTGAGAAATAATTTGACATTCCTAAAATTTTGCGATTGCCATAAATTTAAACAAAACAATTTTGAAATTATAAATCGATAACATTATACTGAAATAATTATAATGTTGCTTACCAGCGAGAAGAGTCAGCGATATGCTCAATGTTCTCTTAATATCTCCTTCCACTGCCGCCTCCACCGCCACCCATGTTTCCACCTCCAAGAGAATTACCGCCATAACCACCTTGGTTACCATAACCACCGCCGCCGCCAGAATTTCCGCCACCCATAGGGCCTGCAGCATCATAAGAAAAAAAAACTACAGATTAGCAGAAACAATTGTTTCTAAATCGCATGATGAAATAACGCAATAACTATGATGAAGTACATAAAAGTAGACTCACATTCAATAACGAAAAGAATGAAAGTAAAAAGCTTTTGATATTTTTTGAATTTTAATAATTATGTAGAAAACAGTTTAACAGGAAAAAACCAGAAGAAAAAATAATTATCGTTGAATTTCAAGAAGGAACCTTGTCCGCTGAAGGGCGGTAACCATCTGGAGTCTCCGGATTGACGTCCACTAGGACCGGAATTAATGCCATATGGTGCCGGTCTACCACCCGAATTGAAATTATTGCGCACTGGACCTCCGCCATAACCCTGTTGATAACCACCACCGAAGTTGTCATTGCTCCAATTACCGCCGCTGTTGTAGCCACCCTGTCCACCTTGGTTCCATCCACCCCCTTTAAAATACAGTAATCTTTTTTTTAACATCTCCATTATTCGAAATAATGAAACACTATTATGCTATTCCATTCTGCGGCAGAGACAATGTTTATTTTTTTTATTGTTAGTGTAATAACATTTCAATTATCAAATACTTTGTAATATTGTATAACATCGATATAAAAATAATTTTGTTATTATATTAATTTTTGTTCATGTTTTATGAACCTTTGTTTCTTCAAGTTTATTCTACGCTTATTTCAATAACTTTTCATCATGTTGTACGTTATTCTTTAGAATACAAAGTCTCTGTATTTTGCAATCACTTGACCCTGGCATCTTAAAAAATTATCAATATATAATTTAAAGCATATTACATACTGAGAAAAAAAAATCAAATAAACTCTTTAAATCCATATTTATACCCTTTTTCTTTACACATGAAGCCAATTCTCAAATGATATTATTAAATACATTATTAATGCAAGGGTCAATTCAATTCTAAAAGGAATAAGAAGACAAATATCTTCCAGCAAACCTTTACCTTGATTCTGATTCTCCCAAGGTCCATTACCCCCCCAACCTCCTTGATTACCTCCACCATATCCACCCTGATTACTACCATTGTTCCAGTCACCACCACCGCCACCGCTGCCGCGTCCTCCCCAGCTACCACCGCCTTGGTTACCACCACGGGGTCCTCTGCCTACACCTTGACCACCACGGCTGCCGCCACCACCACCACCACCGCCTCCAGAAGCAGATGCCATTTCTGCTCTGCTTAGAGCCTGTAATCGAAATTATTACGTTAATAAAAATATAAATTATTCAGCTGATTCAATCAGATTTATAGAAAACGAAAAAATAAACTGTGTAAAATATTTTATATCATATTGTATACAAAAACATTAAAATAAAATATCACAAATTTGAAATATCTTATATATATGATATAAAGACAATTTGAAAACATGTAAAATATTGGAAAAAACATTAAAAAGAATAAAATATCAAATGTCTTTTTGAAATTCTTATGCAATCTGTACAGTATTCTACTTGAATAGTGAACAACTTTTGAAGATATATTTTTTTTCACCTTTTTAACGTCAACATGCTTGCCGCGAATCTGATGATTACGTTGTAGACAGATCTTGTCGACAGGATCATAGTCATCAAATTCGACAAAGCCGAATCCACGTTTCTTGCCAGTCTCCTTGTCAGTCACTATGCTAATCGAGTTTATGCTACCGTAGCTCTGAAAATACTGTCTGAGATCTTCTTCTTCATGGTCATCCTTTAAACCACCAACAAAAAGTTTCTTTACAGTAGCTCCAGCTTCCGGTCGGCCTATTTCTTGCCTAGGAACTGCTCTCTTGGGTTCAACCACTCTACCATCTACTCTATGAGGCCTGTAAAAATTTTTTAATTTCTTATATAAATTCACTTTCTTATAACTATAATAGGAAATAAAATCACTTTTTTAAACAAAATTAATAAAAGAATCAATTTATGCAAAGAAATAAATTATATAAATTCATAGAAACAAGCATCTTTTTACAATCTTGTGAATCCTTTTTTTTTTACCTAGCATTCTGAGCATCATCCACCATATGAGCACGGGAATAAGTAATGAAACCGAAACCTCTTGAACGCTTAGTTTTGGGATCTTTCATAACCACCACATCTACGATCTCTCCCCATTGCTCAAAGTGCTTCTTAAGTGAATCATCTGTTGTTCTATAATCCAAGCCGCCAATAAACAATTTTCTAACATGTTCTGGCTCATTTTTACCATCCTGAAATATTAAACAATGTTCTAAATTACCACTGAAATTTCTTATACACAAAATAATTACATATAACTTTGCCTATAAATACAATATAAAGCATCTTCAATTTGTTCTTTCAAAAGAATACTAGCAACAATAAAAGTTAAAGGAGAAAAATTAACAAGATATTAAAATTGTTATAAAAATAAATATTAATTTTTCATTATATATGAAACATTTATCAATTTTATATCTAATATATTGTTTCATATTCTTTATATTTTGTGTACACACACACACACACACACACACACACACGCGCGCGCGCGTGCATGCATATCACATATATATATATACACATATATATGGTTATATATGTAGACCTATTGAAGAATTATGGACAAGATCAAACATATTAAAATATTTTATAACAGTTAAAACAGTTTTTTTTTTGCTGAATAGTCATTAATGAAATGAAGCTTGCAGCACATCCAAATATAGCAATAGTAAAGCAATCGCTTTTTTTTTTAAATTTCCTATTTATTTTATATTTGGATTCAATATACTTATCCAAGATACATATTATGGAATTATTTGAAAGATATTTGAGATAGATTCCAAGAAAAATTCGTTACAAATAATTCCATAATATGCTCTCTCAGATTTGCTCTTAGCAAATCTGATCTATCCATTTCTATGTAAATCAACTTCAATCTTGATTATTTACTCTTCATTTTTTTCTAATCTGTAACTAAAAAAAAAAGATAAAAAGAAAATCGCTTTTGTGATACCTTTTTTCTTTTTATCTTTAATTGGGCCTTGTTCTCAATGAGATTCACTTGGCCAGTCCACAAATCGAGATGTAGTAAAGCAAATTCAAAAATTGAAATGCAACAGCCATCTCAAAAAGCAAACCTGGCAGATAAAGACGACGTAATCAAAATAAAAATGGAATGCGCCCCTCAGATACTAAGCAACTAACTTACGATTACGTTTCAGACGAATGAAGGGACAATTGGTAATGCGATACAATTGTACGGTCGAAGCCGGCCACGCTTTTCAAAAATGTAATTGAGGTGATGCAGCACACGAGAAGCGAGATGAGACACATGTCCGACCCGCTCGAGTGATCTCACACTCACGAAAGACTCACCTCTTGTGATACCGTAGCGAACATCGGCATGGCCAACATTTTTCGACATTGTCGAAGTATACTTTAAAATAATACTCGATAACACGAGTGTCAGAGGAATGACCGAAGTGCTTCATACTGAACGACTAGCGATAAAGGATTGACTACAGCGAGGTAGATACTCACATCATGGTCCATCTTCACCATCTTGAGAGACTTAAATAGAATACAGAGTCCCGTGAAACTCGTAGAAGAGGGTAAAACGTAAGTCGATAGCAAACGACAAAAGGAAGGACGCTATCGCGACACGATCGATTTCCATTCCCTGCGCGCACTCATGTGAACCCCGGGCAAGTTGTCCAATATCCAATCATTTGCTCGAGTTACATTGGATCCGACGTACATCGTACGATGTTCT
>Ga0157364_1000538_pt1 | contig 26761 bp, 16 predicted proteins | sample AttsexASBM2_FD_111476 | JGI IMG/M metagenome (GOLD analysis project Ga0157364, IMG submission 111476) | Fungus gardens microbial communities from leaf cutter ant in Ribeirão Preto, State of São Paulo, Brazil - Atta sexdens ASBM2 | ecosystem: Host-associated > Fungi > Mycelium > Unclassified ... | reverse complement strand
ATGGAAAGAATCTCTTTTTCCCAAAATACAATACGATAATTGAATATATGTTAAGCTCACCAATTAAAAATCGTATGTGGAAATTATCTGTATTATAAACAGAATGTCTTGCCAATTAAACGTTTACAAATTTTTAATTTCCTGAGGATGTAGGAAATCTGACACATATATATTCTATAATAAAAAAAAAATCTATCCTCAGAAAGCTGTATAAACCGTAATATAGCAATAGCTGATGAGATATGATTTTCATTGCAATGAAAGTCGAATATGGCGTTGCAATTTTTATTTTATTATAAGTTATTGAATCCTACAAATTTCTCAGAGTTGTTCAGCAATCACCGAATAAAGGCAAAGCGAAGAACGCTAATGTAGCACTGCAAATTACTAATGTAGCCGTAATTACAGAGTCGATGATAAATCGACTTTCATGAATGGGAAAAGATGAACATTGCTGAAGGAAATTGAGATTTACACACGGAAGTTTATTCAGCAAAGTTTATCCACTGAACATATTTTTAATTATTAATTGTTTGGTACTAAATATTAACTTTTTATTAGCAATATTAATTTTCTAACACTCTAATTAATATACTTAAGCTTAACTACATGATCTGTATTATTTTTGACAATCTGCAATTTGGCTGATTGTTAACCATTTATTTTGTATCAAAATTAATCTAAAATTTTTTTATTTTTATGAAATATAATTTATTTTTATGAAATATAATTTATTTTTATGAAATATAATTAAATTTTTTGCATATAATTACATTGCTTTCTGTGTACGATCGTAACAATGTGATTGACAGTTTTCGGTTCAGTACATTAAGAATTGCATTGTCGAAGACGCGGTTCCCTCTCGTTCGACTATAAATTAATAATCTCAGCTCAACGTTGCGAATATCAATTTAGTGGCGTGCGATGCGCGATAAAACTGAAATAAGGGAGCCGGACGGTCCGCGACGGCGCATCGAGAAGAGTGCATACCTCTTGCCACCGTTACTGGCAGTTTCCTGCGATAACCCCAGCATTATACTCATCCCCGGTGAACGGGACGGGGAATTCACAATGGTCCACAATGACTGGGCCAACATTACGAATTAGGCTCGGTTACGCGTTTATTGCCGATTCCGGTTCGGGCCAGCGGCGTCGGTGCGTCCTTCCCCGCCGACGTCGAGGCGAATCGACGGCCGGGCGTCGCGCCGCTCGACACCGACGCCACTGCCGAGACGAGAAGTATTAGCATTGGTTAGCTTTATGGGGCGTTCAGTTCCGCCGTTCTCTCTCGGCTCTGATTCTGGACTCTGTGGCCCTCACTCATTCGCGAGAGTGAGATGAAGGGAGAAGGAGACAGAGAGCCGCCACGGTGCACAGATCAATAAAATCTGTCTGTCTAGAAAAGTAATGCCAAATTGGCTCTTCGCTCTCCCAGCACGTATAAACGCCACAAAGAAAGCGGAACAACGAGTGATGATTTAAATTTCATCGATAAGACGCCGATTTCAACATGAAATTTTGGCTGCTCGTGGAAAAAATATTATATTTATATCTGAAATATTATATTAATTATCTGGAAAAAATATTTTATTAATAAAATAAAATATTTTATTAAGAAAGAGAAGAAAGTTAAATGTATATTCTGTGTGTGTGAGAATCTCCTTGAATGAATAAAGAATGTGACAAAATTCAAAATATGATTAATTAAATTAAAAATAGAATAATAATCTCTTGAGGATGTCTTAATAACAAAAAATTAATTACTGTTGAATTTAGATAACGAATGAATATCGTGAAACACTTGCGATTTTTACCGAGTGCGTGTGTTTTTTGTATAGAATTATTAGTACTCTTTTTTTTCTCTGTTTCTCTTTCTTTCTTCTCATTCTCTCGTTGTGGTGACTGGCGAGAGTCCGAGAGAGGGTGGAAATTGGAGCGCGGTAATTATTAATCAATTTCCGTATTAATTGTTTTCTGGGCGGCGAGCTTAAGTGGTATGTTGTGTTCTGGTTCTTGGCAAGCTCTGCCCCGTAACCAGCTAAAGTGTCATGTGAGAAGATTAATTACGTCGCGGCTACGTTTTATGTGTGTCATACGAGCGGGTACTCTCTTCTTCGACCGCTCGATACGACTCGAAGTAGGCGAGGTCACGTAAAATCTGTTTTGAAGGAAATCACCCAGAAGGACGGTAAAGTTTTGAAGTACAGAAATATGACTGGCTAGAAAGATTCTGAAATGGCAACTCCCGGATCAGAATTTATATCAGATATAATCAATAAATACATATTATATAATATGAATATTAATAATCTACTATGTTTAATCCATTTACGTATTTAATGCCGCTAATTGTGAATAACCTTTCAACGATGTTTCATTGCAATATTAAAACAAATAATTGATGTTTTGTATTGTATTTTGTATTACAATGCTACATATTTTTTTGAAACGGGCAAATACTGGTTAATTATGACTTAAAATAAAGAGATAAAGGGTTGCAATACTTTTAGCAACTAAGCATGAATCCCGTAAGATGAAGGTCTCATTAAGCTTCCTGCAGAAGGCAAACATTTCTTTAAACAGACGTGACTCGCTGATCGTACTCAACAACCGTCCGGTTCCCTTCGTTGCGCGGGGAATGAATAAAAAAGGGGTACATGAAAATAAAAGAGATCCGCGGGAATGAGATTTCGCCAGTACTCCCATTCCCGAGCCACGAAAGAGCCAAGTTAGTTTTATTTTACAATCCATCGGCTGCAGCGACACGCAGGGGTGGTACCCTGGTCCTTCATCGGTAGCAGTCGAGGAATAAGAGGAAAAGAGAGATCGAAAGGGAAACGGGAAGAGCGAAAGAGAGACAGAGAAAGAGAGACGGAGGAATTCTTCAGGACGGTTGGACGGGCGTCGCGACGGGGGTGGAACGGCTGTCAACTAGTGTTTTAAAAGTTTGCGACAGCCTACAAATTGACTCGCTCAGTTCTTTTTAAAAGCAGCGGCAACCAACCACGTCCCGCAACCCGCTTTCTGTCTGTCCTCGACGCCAAGACCGTGTCGACAACTGACAAATCCAGAAGTATTACTCCTCGTCACGAGGGAAAGATAATTTAACAAAATATTGAGCAGATCGTTTAACAAAAACATTTGTTTTTTTTTTCGTCTTACTTTAATGGATGTATTACTTGCTTTAAGTTATTTTCTTTAGCAACAGAAAATTAATTTAATTTGATAAGTTGTGTTATTTATAAAAAAATATTTGTTTCTAATAATTTTCTGGAAATGAAATTATAAATAGAAATAGAAAATTCTTTTATTAACAATTTATATAACTGAATAGTAGATGTTAACAAAGTCTCGCATGTATATGAACGTTTTAGTTAAAATTAATCAAGATTTAACAAAATATTTATCTGTTTCTAGAGATGGAAAAAAGAGTAACTTATCAAACAAAATTTTAAATCATCTCACATTTACTTTTGAAATGATATGAAATTCAATAATATAAAGATTGCTCCTTACTTCTTTTCAATACATATAATAACAAATAGATGTTATATGTGCTATTATTAGAATATATTTTCTTGAAAACATAATAGATATGTTATATGAAATCGATACGACAAAATATCTCCAATAAATTGTATCGAGAGCTTTTCTCTATCATCTATTGTACATGTTTGATCACCATTCTCAAGAGTATTACAAAAAGTTGTGACCATTCTCGGACAAATCGACCTCTATCTAAAGAGACGGTCGATCCTGTATTGCGAATATGCTTGCGTGCAATTCGAATCCAGGAAGTTTAAAAGTATTTCGACGTAAAACGCGGCCATTTCTCATATTTTCTATGCAAGCACGCTCCGCCGGGGGCGCATTTGATACACTCTATTAGTTGCATCTCCCGACTGATTTATGAAGTTACTCTCCGCATTATTATACATTTCCCCCGTTTCGAAACTGGGATTTACCGCAGCGAAGTTTAGTGGCTCACGTATATTCCATTAGGCAAGGAAGATCAATAGATGTTCTGTCGGCTTAACATCTAAATTCTTAGAAATTTCGTATATAGCGTACGAATAAAAACATTAAAGAAATATGAATATAATATAATACGGATAAATATCATAATGTTAGAAAAATCATATATTTTTGGATCAAATATATCTACATGTCTTATTTGAAATTTATATATTCGGACACGTTTAATTAAATTTACTTTCATTTAACATGTCCTTATTAAAATTTTATATTTTATCAATTTTTTTTTTACGCGCATGTAATAATTAATCTTTACGTTTTATGTAAAGATTAATTATCACGATTAGTTACTAACAGGACCAAATATTTAACACATCAATCAATTGCTAAATACCAAAGCAAAAATTATATTAATAAAATAATATAATCCTATGAAAATCTTAGAGACAAAAATTTTTACGCAGTTAAACATGAGAGATGTGTCTATTAAGAAGGTATTTATTTATATTACAAAATTAGTTGGTTCATATTTAGTAAATAAATATGTATAGAACGCGTCTTAAGCGGCTCTTAGACGATCAATGTATTACACAATATTTGATATTGCACAATATTATTAATCGTCTAGAAGCTATATTGAACTTCTAGATAGTTTTAAATTGTTTAAAAAGAGCATTGATAATATTGTATAAAATAGTTGTAACATTGAGCGTCTAGGTGCCGCTTTATAAGTTATAATAATAATAATGAAGTATTAAAAACTTCTCAGTCTTCTTCTCGTATAGTTCTGTAAATATCATCCTCAATCCTATAAGTTCTGGCAAGTTTACCTCAAGCGGCAAGTCTAGTTATCAGGATATCCAGACAACACATTGAGACATAAGACGTCTTGAAGACGCCAAAGACGTCTCAAGTCTCTCTTTTGGATTTGGATTCTTTATGTTGTCTGGGTAGTTTTGGGATTGTTCATGTTTCTTCAATTGAACTTCCTGCTATATAGGCAGAATCGACGGATGCGATTGTTCAAACATTGAAAAATTTTGCGAGAGGAAGGACGGTGACTTCGGATTGCTACTCGTGGACGTTGATACAGTATTTAACATGAACGATTCACAATTTGCATCTCTACCTTGCTCGTTGTACCATTGATTTCGGGCTGCTTCGACGACTATCCAGAAATACACGCTCAACACTGTAATTATTATCAATCAATCTTTGTACAAAATAGGCATTTTTTTTTAGTTTAATAAATCAATTTATCTTTACGACAGATTTAATAACAAATCATTAAACATCATTCATAACGCTAGATGGATAAATATTTCTTTTCTTTTTAAATACTTTTGTTAAGATTTCTTTTAGAGTAAAGTTGCTTTGATAGTGATTCATAAAAGTATATCTTTTCGATCTATTTATATTATCAAATAATTTTCAAACTTTTATTTTAAGAACAAATTAGATTAATAGCGTTTGTTTATGTTTAATCAACAGACTTCACAAAGATAATTCGGGATATAGGTATATGTATTCAGAATTCAATTATCAGAATACAATATTTATATTAAATCACAAAAAAAAGGTTAGAGTACTTACTCAAATAAAGACTGCATATCGTAGTATACCAAAAATATAAGGTAGTTCGTTGATCATACATCATATGATTGCATAGCGACACAGCCTGATCTACTAGGCTACCCATTTGTAAATACATCCAAGGCACGGCAGCCGTATGTCTCTTCTGTGAACGTACGCGGAAGTTAGCGTGATCGTTAGCGAGTTGAGACAAGGCTGTTACGTGCCCAAAATACATCTCGCGGATAAAGAATGTTTGACGAATTTGTATTCGATCGGCGATATCGCTACGACCTTTATCGTAAGAAAACAATGAAAATCGTATACTTCGCTTATGAACAGAGTAGTGTAAAAAAAATTGTGTACTTTGCTATTAAATATTTTGCAAAGAAAGAAATTAAAAAGTTTGTAAAATTTCTCGGAATACTTATCGGAATTTAATAATTTCTAAAATTAACTTAGACATAAATAAATTCAAAATTAAATATAAAGATAAAAAATAAAATATATAACAAAGTTATCTCTCAAATTAGTTGAATAATCTTCCTTCGTGTCATCATAAACTAAACAGCTTTAGTATAACTTAAAATCGATTTATGAGCAGAAAAACTATTCAATTTTCTTTTAAACACTCACCGATAGCGACCCTATAATGAGGAATATACTCGCTGACAGAAACAAGACTGCATATATGAGAACACATATCAAGGCACTTTCCGCTAAAATGTACAATGCGTTATTTTGTACGTTTGTGGAAGCAATTCGCGTATTTAATAATAAGCATGTCAAGTCTTACCTTTTTTCTTTCCCACTACGTACTTCTGCATTGCTTGCATCCAATTTAATCCTAGTATAGCCCAAGTCTTGGCAGATTCGAAAAAATCATCATCGCTATCTCTTGAAAAAAACTTGCTTACCAACACGTTTATTAATAAAATCGAAATGGACTGAAAAAAGAATAAATACACGAAAAATTGAATGATTTACAAATAAATATAAAAATATATTTATTAATATAATGATTGATATAAATTTTCAAAACGGCATATCTTTGTACAAAAATATTTCGACTATTTAGGAATTATTCTTGTATTATTGTATTTTATTTTTTAATGAAGTAATACGAATAAAAATATCTCTAACATAAAAGTAATACAAGAAATTTCCCTTAAAATATATCTAAACTCCTTAGACTTAAAATAACATAGAAAGTATGATTAATTAATTTGATTTTGAATTCAATAATAATCATCCATTATATTGACTGCCTCGGCACCGGAAATATTATGTGCGTGCTTACATCAAAGGAGACTGAAGCAGATTTTATATTCCACATTGGACTTGATGTGTAATTATTATAACAATGTGACAATAATTATTGTAAACATTTTTCGATATCACATTTCTTTTCTTCGATACGATTGCATTCGATATTAGAATCTAGTTATAGATAATACGTGAATTAGACAACACCGCTGTACTATGCGAATGTATGAAAAGAATACGGGAATATTCTACTGAATACATGAAATCTTGAACTTACCATCGTATATGCTCCGATTATCCTCGTCGCGAACGACACACCAATACAACGCATCATGACGAAAAAATTATTCGTGTGATCGCTTTGCCTCGCGGATACAAAATGAAACCGGTTCTTACGGCGCGGGCGTCACTTTTCGTGTTACCTTGTCAGACAACACTTGCACGTTGTAAAAAGTGTAAACACACGTGGACAGAAGTAAATACACATTTAAAGCGACAATCTCCAAAATTAATCTCGTTCACGATTATACCGCGCGAGCGAGATCCCGGGAACAATTGTCATACCTGTTATAATTAACAGGAATAATTAACGCTGTTTCATCCGTCGAATAATGTGACGATTGTCAGACAAGAGCCTGATTTAAGCAGACGTTACGAGAAACAGAATCGTTAGAATCGTTCCGTATTGTTCGATGCTGTCGTGGTAAATAATATTGCTTAGGTATTACAAACTGGAAGAAACATAACATTGGCTGTGTTCAGCAAAGAAAGCAGCTTTGCAATTGTAAAATTCTTGAATATGATTGATTTATATGTTTAGATCCAATGAAGAACTAAGAGCAAGACCAATAATATTAAAGAATTTTACAACAGTTGCAAAGCTGCTTTCTCTATTGAACGCAACCATTGGTACATCATTATAATCATGATAATCAAACACATCATCGTTTTATATGTTTCTCAATAGAATCATTCTAAAAAAATTGCAAAGAATTTATCCAAAGGAAATTATACTTACAAATTATATTAAAGTACACTTTATCAAAATTTAAGTTTCGATATTATGTATATGTATATACGCGTTCACTTCGTTTTACATAAAAAACTAAACTTTGACTAATCATTTTAATTAGATTATAAAAATTCTATGTGTTTAGAAGAAAAATATTGAAATCTGAAATTTACATGATTTTTATTTCCAGAAAAAATAGGAGAACGTACATTGTATGTATAAATTACTTTATTTACTTATTTAACAATAAATAATAAACAATAAATAATAAACTTTAGTGTGAAAAATATGTAAAATAATAATAAATTTACACGTTTATACTTACTTCAAATTAAAAATTTATATATATTTATTTAAAAATAAAAATCTCATAAATTTAAGAATTTAAATAATATTTTTCATATATATAATTTATTTATATGTATATATATTCTCCATATATACATAGATACATATATGAAAATATACGGTGTATGACATACTATGTATATTAAAAGAATATGTATATGTATCTACATAATATGTTAATATATATATTTATATATTATATATGTATATTGACATATTACACATAACTATTATTTAAAAAAATAATATATAATTATTCTAATATAAATAATATATTCTGTATTAAGCATAATCGTACATTATGCAGTTCCACAAAATACAAATATATATTATATATTAATATAATGTTGTACAATTAATAATTAATGTCAATTTTGATAAAAGAAATATATATATATATATATATATATGAATTTCATACAAACACTATAGTCTCGAAAACACTGGGTCTGTTCTTTTTAATTGAACTTCTTGCACGATTCATCTTTCTCTTTTTCTCTCTAACGTGAAGAGAAAAGAAAGAAAGATGAGCCATGCAAGAATTTTAACTAAAAAGAACAGACCTACTATATAATCTCTGCTCCGCTCTGAGATACGCGCATGCGCCAGCATTCACGCAGTTCGCCACATGTTCTTTTTACGGCGTGATAGATGTTCTTACTTTACGCGTACTTTATTTTTCCGCTTATATATCTAAGAAAAAAGTGATTTGTGGTAAACAAACGTATTAATGACAATTCAAGACATGGACATCTGTTTAAATGTAACGGCGGGTCCAGCTGTTACAATGAAAAAGGTAGGTGCTTGGTTATGGTTAGATTATAGGTTAGGAAAGGTCTATAAACACACTGCATATGTGCAAAGAATTTGTATAGATTTTATTCAATTGCGTGTAGAAAATTGAAAACGAAAGAGGCTGATGCATAATGTAAAATAAATGTTTGTATTTAGAATACACTGAGAAGAACCAAATCTTTCAAAACCTCAATTAAAAAGTTAAAGAATCAGTCTTTCCATAAAGATGCAGTACTAAATAACAAAGAATCAAGAAAAACCATGGATACGCAAGAAACAGGGTACAAGAAAAGAATAAAACAGAAGTCATTATCAGCTATCTTTGCTAAAAAGTTGAAAGAAGCAAACTCTGACTGTCGAAACGTACTACATCCTCAAATTCCATCTAAAAATAAAGATCTAACGGCAAAAGCTGCAAAGCCAAAAAGAATTGAACAGTCTAATGTAATAAGCAAAAAGAAATCTGATAAGATTTCTTCTACTGTGAACTTTGATTCCATAAATGAATCAACTGTGTCTTTTACAAATGCAATAAAAGAACATATTGATAGAACCCCGTTGAAAAGGAAAGATAAATCAAAGGTTGAAAATCAATCAAAGAAATCATTTTCCACTATATTTTCAAATCAGTTAAAAAATCAGAGTGAAGCAGATTTATTAAATTCGACTAAAAAACATAACATTCCTAAAAATAATTTTAAATTAGACAAGACATGTAAAGTAATTAATGAATTACTAGTTTTAAAATCTGATAAGATTCCTTCTACTGCAAACTTTGATTCCACAAATGAATCAATTGTATCTTTTACAAAAACAACAAAAGAAAATGTTGGTAGAACATTGTTAGCAAAAAAGAGAGATGATTCAAAAAGTGAATCAAGGAGATCACTTTCTGATATATTTTCAAATCAATGGAAAAATCAAAATGAATTAAATGCTCTAAATTTAATACAAAAACATATTTTTAAAGATAATTTTAAATCAGATAAGAAATATAAAGTAACTAAAGAATCATCTGTTTTAAAAAACACAAAGAAGACAGATATCTTGAATAAAAAGAAAAAAAAAAGAAGTAAAAAGAAAATTGTAAATAACAACAAAGAATCGGACGAAAATCTAAAATTAATGCACAGAGCTAGTGGAAAAATGTCCTCTTTATTTGGTAATAATCCCGACGTACCAACCATAGGCCAGCGATTTGTAAAACCTGTAAATGAACCAGTTTTTACAGAGATTACTTTTGCAGATCTCAATATTCATCCATATATGGTTAGTATTTACGATAACAAACATTTGCAAAGAAAATATTTGCAGCAAAATAATAATTTATAATTCTTTTCACAGATATCAAATTTAAAGCAAAATATGAATATAACTAAAATGACAACTGTTCAACAAAAAGCGATCCCTCAAATATTCTCAAATAAGGATGTTTTAATAAGATCTCAGACAGGATCTGGAAAAACATTAGCGTATGCTTTACCCATTGTTGAACTCTTACACAAAATTAGACCTGAACTTAATAGAAATAGTGGTTTATTGGCTCTTGTAGTTGTTCCAACAAGAGAATTGGCCTTGCAAACGTACGAGTGCTTTATTAAATTGGTTAAAGTAAGTTAGACGAATAAATTTTGCATACATTAGCATTTATTAGACATATCAAAATTACATTTTAAATAATTTTAGCCTTTTACGTGGATTGTACCAGGTTATATAGCTGGCGGGGAAAAGAGAAAAGCGGAAAAAGCTCGGTTACGTAAGGGATGTAATATATTAATATCTACTCCTGGTAGATTATTAGATCACATAAAACACACAAAAGCATTGAGATTAAATGATGTTAGATATTTCGTGTTAGATGAAGCTGACAGAATGCTTGATATGGGATATGAAATGGATATTTCTGGGTAGGTTTCATATTTTTTTTATTTTGCAAAAGGAGGATTTTGCATATTAATTTTGTATGTAAATTAATGCAATTGTTATTTAATATGTTAATAATAAGAAAGTATAAATAATAACGTGAATATAATTATAACGTTTAGTTATAATAATACGTTTTTTTGTAATTTAGGATAGTAAGTGCTTTGAAAGTATCATGCTCTAACAATGAAAAAGAATACGACGCTATGAAAATATTTAGACAAAATAGTAAGAAGATATTTACAGATGAAGAAATTGAAGAAACTTTAAAGGAAGATGATATGAAGTTCAAAACAGAAGAAAATAATACTGATAGCAGTAAAAAGAAACAAATATATCATTCAAGCGACGATGATGATAGCGATCATGCCGCTAATAGTATTGTACTATCAAAAAAAAGGAAAAAAGATATAAAGCATTCCGGCATAAATAAAAAATCTGATTCGACAGTAGAAAATATTCAAAACGTCAAGCAAAATTATGACAATCAATTGAATAGACAAACAATTTTATTGTCTGCGACTTTGACACAAGCTGTTGAAAAATTAGCGGGTCTCACAATGCACGATCCAATTTTCGTTGACGCAGCTAAAAACAATTTAGAAGTGAGCGGGGGAGATACTAATGCGATTAATGAAGACCTAATAGTTCCGCAAAGTGTAATTCAGAGTTACATAGTCACTCCGCCCAAATTAAGAATGGTCACTTTAAGCGCTTACATCGCCGGGAGATGTCAGGTAAGAAAATCTCCATATTATCAATAACATAGTATTGTTGCGTTGATTTAAGATTAGTGGGCAAGTAGCATTTTCCATTTTTTTTTTTCTATAGACTCCTGGACAGCATAAAATACTGATTTTTATGGCTACGCAAGATATGGTAGATTATCATACCGAAATTTTGTCTTCTATTCTTACGAAATCAATAGACGATGATGACGAAGACTCCAATCCACTGGTTGATGTAGAATTCTTTAAACTACACGGTAATATGATACAGAAAGAAAGGACAGAAGTTTTCAAAACTTTCAGCCAAGCGAAAAGTGGAGTACTATTGTGCACAGTAAGTTTTATCGATAAAATACTTGAAATATTTACGAATATATTGTGAACGTTGAATTTTTATTCTTTTGCACATTATAAATATTTAAATTTCTTTATTTATTTACTCTTAAATATATATTGCACGTATAAGATGTTTTACTTGGAGCCAATATATATATATACTTAAAAAAAATTAATTATTATATAAATAAAAATAAAAGCGTATAAGAGAGATGGGAGCGTTGAAAAATTAAGAGAGAATAGCGACGAAAGAATAACAACGAAAGAAAAGCCAAGAATATCTGTCGGCACTCCCTGAGCTGTAAATTACTTCGTGGCTTATTCTTTCAAGAGGGAATTTAATACCTCTGGACCCACGCTGTGTTCGGAGGTTAAAAATTATGCAGACGCATGAAACCTTTGTAATGAGTATAATTACGATCATTTGTCTGTTCTCTGTATTGGTGCTTCACAGAGTAATTGTTTATAGAAATCCAAATTTTGCAATAACAATTTTTTCCTATTATTTTTTTTGATTAATTACTAATAATTACTAATAATCTCCTGTGAGACCCAAATCGCGGGACTCTCCAATAAAATCTTTGATGGGAAGGTTTCTTATTCGAATCGAAAAGTAAACGCAAAATATTTACCTGTTTGTGATAGATCACAGAAGTGCTTGTTCCACTAATTGCATTCCGCAAATAGCATAATTAATCATGACGCGATAATGTTTGCGAAGTAACGGATAACTTTCTTTCTCCCCGCTGCTAATTACATTCGTATTACATTGGCCAAATTAATCTGATGTCGAATAACAGAGCAACTTTCTGATTCACATTGAACTCTCGGTGACTGCTTTAACTGCCGTAATTACCGGTGAAAGCGATCGATTTCGTCATTAGACGCGGGGATAAATTGTCGAAAATAAAACGACACAGCGAGTCTCATTTCTTCATCGACCAATTTAGATTTTAACATGAAATACTGTTATAGCACTTTCACGTGTCTAAAAGTATCGCAGATATCGGAAGAACGCGTGTAAAAGAAAGAAAAAAAATATTAAATTGCGGCAGGCTTTGCAAATTATAAACTTCACGATCGGCGTCACGCAAACAAATGACAACTTACGCATCGTGAAAATTAATTCTTTTCCATCAGGCGATTTCTTTCTTGTGAAATCGATATCCGATTCGAAAATTTTGAAGTTTCGCCACGGGCGCCTCTCGTTAAGCTCTATATTTTACAATTAATTAACGATCCATTCCTTCGAATTGCGCGTATAACGAATCGCCCTATAAAGAAGATCAAAATCTACAAAATTGATTCTGAATATAACGGACATTCATTCGTTACACTTTATAGCTTTCTTTTCTCACAGTTTTATTCACTCTGGGATTTCGCATATGCCATAACAAAACAAAACAGTCTCTGACAAAACAAACTTTGAATAAAGAAATTACTCGTGTGAATATACTTACTGTGATGAAGCGAGGCAATTATAATATATAGAAAGACTAAAATTATGATCAAATATATTTTGTACTTCTTTAGAAACATACAAATATATGATGTTATTTCATTATTAAAAATTCTCAACATTTTATGACAATATAAACATTAATCAATTTATATATCTCTAACGTTTTAATTATTCTAGTAAGAAACTAATTCTCTTGAATTATAATATTTATTATATTTATATATTATTTTTTACATATTTTTTTTAGTTGCGTTATGCTAATATAGATTAAAATAATCTTTAACTTCATGATTCTTGATTATAAAGTATAAGGAATATTTATATATTTTATTTTTATATTTCATCGTTTATGTTTCTATAGAATTATCCTATAAGATCATTTTTAATTTTAACATTTTGAAAAATCGAATTTAATCAATTCTAAATCTACAACATTTACTTTTGTTGATTTTAAATATTTAATTGCATTTAATTGCATTTAATCATAAAAACAAGTAGATTTATCATTTATTAAAATATAAAAAATCAAAAATATTAAAAATACGTGAATAATTATGCTGCTAAGAGCATACTACGAGTTTACTTGTTATTAATAAACCGATGAATCCCAGTTGCGTGAACATATTGACATAATTGCTAATGTTGGAGCAAGCACAAGAGGGAGAAGGAAGAAAATGGAATAATTTATTGTGTACTTAGAGAGACATCGGGCATATTTAACTTAATGTTGACCAACGGAATGTGCGATGGCAACCGCCCACGTTTTACGGCGTCGCTACTACGTAGGTTTTACGGCCGCGTTATTAATTTTCACGTTGAAAAGCCACGAGGGCATCCGCGGCCGGAATATTCCGCGGCTCTCAGCGGTGGTGGATCCGGATCCACGATGTGATCTATGGCCCAAGTGAGATGTTTTGAGCGGGCGATCCGTTCTCGATCCCGCGGCTCACGATCCCCGGTCCCTTTCTTAAACGATCGTTTGTCTTAATCGCCGCCATCGATCGCTCTTCAGCAAGCCGCTCTCTTTATGTGTGTTGAAACCGGTGGCAGGTATCGTGCGCTTGTAGCGTTTTAATGTGCCAAATGCAGTTGCTATGTTTATGAGTGCTGTACACGTAATTACTTACGTTAAATTTTAGAGAAATGTTCTTTAAAAATTAATTAATTTTAAGTGATAACTTTAAGTGATAACTTAAACCATAATAATATCATTAATTAGTTAGTGAAACTAACTAAACTAAATTAGTTAATATTAAATATTAAAAAGTTCAACTAATTTATATTATTTTTTTTTATGTATAATAGACATTCTGGAACTATTTTCACTATTCGTGAAAATGTAGGTTAATTATTAACACTTGTTTTGTGTTTTTGTAACACTTTTCAGTTTTGCGCGAAAAGGAAGATTTTGATAAAATATTTAACAATTTTAATTATATAAATGTAGATTTAAAAATAATTTTGTTTAGATAATCAAAATAATTATGTAGGATGCTCAAACTAGTTGCTGGAATATTAAAACTCTTTGTAGCATCAACTCTTCGTTCTACAGTTATGTTGATTATCTCACAAAATTATTTTCAGATCTATGTTTATAAGTTAAATTTTTAGATATTTTTCATACACGAACGGAATGTTGTATAAAATTCCAATATTACAGGTCGATTTTTCTTTTCATTCAGTTTTCTCGTTTTGTTTTTCATTGATATTTTTAATCGCACGAAATAAATAGAAATTGTTTTATCGATATTCATCAAGCGATAAAATGTAACGGAATCATGGGGCGAGTTCAAGAGATTTGGTCCGATCGACATTTATTTCGATTGGTTGGGGATTCCTTTCTCATACTCTTTCACGCTGGCGCCCGGATCGCGCCGTCGTCGACGTATGTTGAATTAATAGCAGGAAAAGATGTAATAAGAATACACGGATGCACGTCCGTATCGTGCCGCGAAAGAATTCCGGGGTGCCACGACGCCCCCTACTGATGGTCTGGGATTAGTCCTCGGGGCCCGTCAAGCGGAGAGGCCCGGTGAAGCTTTCGCCGCGGTAAATCATCGCTAGCCGAACGTCGAAATCAGGGCTGTGCTCAAACGTTCGCCGTTGGGGTCTCGCAGCGGGCGCTCCCGCTGCCAGCCGTGTGCATTCACGTCGCCACAAAACGAGAAATCGCCGCGGTTTGTAAGACATTTGTACCAGCAGGTCGCAGACTCGCCGTTGCCGCTCTTGTTCGTGGAACGAGCCACTTCTCGTAGAGTCGGAGAGCGATAACTACCGAGAACATTGTCTCGGACAAATTGCAGGGAAATGACAAGGTTCTGGTTCTCATCCGAATTGTTCAATATCACATTCGAGGTGCTTTGTACTTGCTTTGTATAGATCTAGAAAAGATCTGAAACTACATCTTTTTTTATAGGATATACGCGTGATGTAACTTATAAATAACTACAATATATTATTTGTTGTAAACGACAAATTTAGATTATTTTTTATTCTTATGTTCAATACAGGCTCTTTGGAAAACATTTGACGTGCAAATTACCAATTAAGTCCAGAGTGTGTAAGAAAAAATATTTTTTCTTTTCAATTGTCTAGGATGTCGCAGCTCGAGGATTAGATATGCCGAAAGTAGATTGTGTTGTTCAGTATACCGGTCCAATTTCGGCTAGAGATTACGTTCATCGAATCGGTAGAACTGCGCGCGCAGGTTGTTCCGGTACGGCGACAATCTTCTTAACGCCCTCGGAAATCGAATTCGTACGGATGCTCGAGTCGAGGCGCATCAGAATCAAGCAGCAGGACATGAACGATGTCCTGGATAAGCTACTGAGACCTCTTTCCAAGCACAACTCCGTGCAGGCAGCGGCTGTCGCCCTCCAAAACGATTTCGAAGATTTAGTACTGGAGAATCGGCAACTTGGTGCAAAAGCGTGTAAAGGTAAGTGCAATATTTTACGATTCGCGCTACGTAATAAAAGTATATATATTTTTTCTTTGATTTTATAAAGTTATTAGTCATTTAAGATTTTAAACCAGATATGTTGCCTCGGAAAGAATCGAAGTATCTAAAAATTTAGTTAGATGCAGATTTGAAAATAATTTTATTGAAACATCAAAATAATTATGTGGATGCTTAAACATTGATGACAATATTACAAAAAATTTTAACATTGTAACAATTAGTAAATGTCCTACATAATTATTTTGACGGTTCAAACAAAACTATTTTCAGATTTATATCTAATTAGATATTTCAGCATAATCATTGCTTCCGTATGTATGAATTTGGTAATACTATAACATCAATTGAATAATACGATAACAAGGCATTTGTTGTGTTAAAATAAATAATTATATAATCCTTTTCTAGTTATTAACATATATATTTCTACGTATATTTTAAAAATGCGCGTACAATAAAAGCTTAAATCTTTGCCTTCGTGAGAGGCAAAGTGTTGATGAGGAGTTGCGAAGGATGAGTGAACATCTACTTTGACGCAGTTGGATTGTAACGAAAGCGAGCTGACTTTCAGGGTAGACTAAGCCAATTCCAGCGAGCACCCCACTCGCATATAAAGCAACCCCTACGCGTACACGTTATGGGGCTCTTATTCCGTCTCCCTTCACATTTGCCTCGTTCGCCACTTGGATATTTACATAGTCTACGAATGAGGAGGGATGATCCTGTTTGCTATGCTATGGTTACTCTATTAGGGTCGTTATGGAGAAGAATTTATTTGCTGCAATAATAAATCCATTATACCCGGTCTAATACTCGTGAAGTAAAGACATTAGTCCTCTTCACATTCACGATGATTTTTTCCCCGCAAATCTATTTGCTTTTCCATATAAATATCGCCGTTAACTTGTTGCTTTCTTAAATCTTCTTCTTGATTATTCAGCTTATTTATTCAGCTGAAGGTAAACTTTGTCGGTTATAAATACGAATATGTATTTAATTCTAAATTTTCTGTTATCAAACATGAAAAGCTTTAGCAAATTTCTGCTTGTGAAGCACTAATAGTGACATATATAAACGAATTTTGCTTAGAAGATTATTTTTACGAAAGTGCATTAACGACTGGCGTTACGTCAATTGCCATAACCGCACAAACGACGAACATTTCCAAAAAGGAAATTCGGGACCATTAATCTTTTTAAGAGGTTTTCAAGCTTCGAAATTATCCCGCATCAACCAAGGCTTTACACGAAGGTTAGCCACGGTTTTTGAGCGCTTAGCCGCCCCAGATTTGAGTGACGTTACACAGCTAACCACTTGACCGTTCCTCCGCACGTACTGAGTGATTGATAGATTAATTGCTGCCGCCGTTCGTGACCTCGGTATTGCACTTTTCGCATGAAAACCGAGGGAGCGAATGAGAGGAAAGCAGGAAGTGGATAACAAATTAGTTAACATCTTTCGATATATCTACTGAAACCATTTGCGTTTATTGTCTGTCATTCGTTTGTTCTAATATATGCTCATAGCGATAAAAATAATTCAAAATGTTTGGGGAAATCTCTTGTAACAAAGACGACAATAATATTGAAAAATATTTTTATTGCGAAATATTTTTGTTTATCTCATGTATAATAACATATTATATTTGTATTTGCTAGTATTGATTATATTTTTCATAGATTTTTTTTTACACAAATAAGAATTATTTTCAGATATTCCAATATTTTTTTTATTTGCAATTTTATTGCAATTTTATATAATCATGCATTTAATATAAACTATTTTACATTTTATACAATTAAACTGAAAAAAAATCAGCTATACTTAAATCAGCGTGATATCAGACATAATACAAGGCAAGCATAGGAATTAAGATCGTAAAAACGTTCGTACAACAGAAGCACAATAGAAAATAGCGCAGCACGTGAACACATTCTGCGTTCTTTGCGACAATTCCGAAATTTATTTAATTCGCAACTGATGCGAAGACCGGTCGACGAGCAGAGAAGTGGAAATCTCGCTAATTCGTAATATTATCACCCCAATAGAGCCGAACAGTCTTCAATAGCAAATACAGCTCTATAGAACAACCCCCGAACAGCGACCCTTGCCACTAACCTGAGAGATTCATCCCTCACTCCTATAACCCATATATACGATTTGAGTCTCGTGTCGGTCGGCTATATTCCATTCGTCATAATTCTCTGTAAGTATTTTCTTAATATTATAACTTAACAGAAATAGCATATAATAATTAGATCGTAGATTTGATCTTATTTCAATTAAACTTACTTGATTTAAACTCAGGATAATAATATATGTAAATTTAAATACTTGGTATATTTAATACTCGTGCAGATTTAAGATGGCTTTGAATTTCTCTATATTCTATTTTTTATCAGTTTATAATCGAGATTTTATATAAGCACTTGTATAAACAAAAATTTATATATTTTTATATAATTTTTATTTTTTCTAATTATTGTCGCGACAATATTGTGACGATGCTGAGCTACTCGTCGCGAGTTAGATCGAATTTGCTGTATATCGTTCGCGCGCCTTTCACAGAGGGTAGCCGACACAATCCAACCACTGAATGTGACTTCCGCCAAAACCACTTACGCTTTGTGGCGAGAGACTCTTAACAATGCGATACAGGATACAAATACAATAAGACGCAGTTACATCACTTAGGAACAATGCTACCCCACTCTTATATCCCCGTTCTTCCCGCCACTCTAGCTTCTCAGTTAGACACCGCCCCCACGTGTGATTTATGTGCTAAATGGAAAAAAACATTTCTCCCTTTTCAACGCTGACACCAAGCCACAAGAAAGACTCCAGCAGTGTTTCTTATGCGCAGAAGGGAGGTGCCGAGATTGGAAGCAGACGGAAATCAGGACGGAAAACGTTGAGACATCAGTCCTATCGCGAAAGAATTATGAAAATTAGAGATACTTACTTATAAAAATTAGAGATACTTAGATGAAATTTCCACTTCAAGTGTAACTAAATCTATTTGGCCATATATAAATCGTGTCCATTATATGTTAAAAAAAAAAAATAGATGCCACATCTATACACAAAAATACGATAACATTTAATTTATTTGAAAACCGACGATTAAAAAACATGAGATATTTTTTCCTGTTTTGTATTTTATTCCATTATTATAACCATTTATATAGACGTTATAGACTACGGTCTACTTAATGTTATAAACATTCTTTGATTAATTAATAAAATTTTTTCTTCTGATTTATTTAAATGATTCTTCGAAGTATTTTTGTAACATTAAATGGACCGCACCTGTAGTGTAATAATCTTACGCGAAATATCTTCGCTGCTAAAACAGAAATTTAAGCAATTTGTGACGTTCAGTATGAACAACTGGAAGCCAAATTTATCCTCTCTATCGAGAGATTTTTCACACGGAACCAACGGTGTGCATATGTCGAGTTCTCTTAGAACCACAGATCCCCCGGGTCTCTCACCCGTGCGCACAAGCAAGAGACGTTAAGAAGGGACGCGAGGGTGACTATTAGCTGCAGCACTTGACTCGACTACCCCCTCCTCACCGTTAATGCCTCTTAATAGCCCGCCACGGGGCGCGCACACACCCCACGGAATCGCGCAGTCCAACCCCCGTGGAACCACCTAATGGAACTGCGATTAATAAGGGCGCACTACATGTAACTGATCATTACATCCGAAAATTGCACGTGACCTCTTAAACGTAGACGAGATAAGTGTACTTGACGCGGCATTTCTCGATTTTATCCGCATTTTACACGTACTCCATCTTGAGAGACTACACGAATTTAGTGTTTTATTATTAATTGCAACGCACATTTGCGTAATAGTTTGTAATGAGTTATGACAAAAGTTGCGATTAATTTGAACACATACACAATACATATTTATTTCTCTCATAGAAATATAGAATAAAAATAAACTACGCATTCCTATGAAGTTTACACTTTAGAAAGAGAGAAGTAGCTTGAAGTATATCACTCTCTTTCTTTCTCTCTTTTTCTCTAAAGTATTAAGTTGAAGAGAGATGCGCTGATATGTTCAATTCTTTCTAACGCAATACAACAGTTAAGATCAAGATATGCAATCTACTCTATACTTATATCTATGATTTCTCTAAGCACAATTGAAAGACTCCCTGAAAAAACGTTGTAATTATCATTATTATGAAAAGTAATGGAAAAACGTTACTTGGAAAAGCGTTGCATGTTTTTTTTTTATTTAAAAAATGTTAGATGTAACGTTCTTCTGGGAAGCCCTTCAATTATCGCATTTAATAATAATAATTGTGGTACACACATTTTTTTATCGTACTTGACGTGTCTACAAATAATCTGATGCATATACGTACATATCTGCAATTGGGAACAATGAGTAGGTGAAAAGATAATTGTTTTATTTTACATAAAAATCTTTCTTTTCTGTAGCCTACGTCTCCTGGATGCGTTTCTATTCAAGTTATCCGCGCGATATACGCGAGATATTCAATCGAAAGGCGCTTCATTTGGGTCACTATGCCAAGAGTTTCGCGTTGAGGGATCCGCCACAACGAATCGGCGAAATCGGCAAGAAGCTATACGAAAAAGAAATTTCGAAACCCAGGCATAATAACCGTTTATCGAGCAAACTGTAAGTATCAGGATTTCGTTTCTTTTTTCACTTGCGAGATGTGAATATGTTTCACGGAGCTATCGCCCGGATTAATCTTAAGGCTGGAATGTATGAAAATCATCGAATTAAGCAATCCATTCTCAAAGTCCCGTTTGTCCCTATCGAGGCGTCACGTATGGGCATTTCGGAAGCGCACACTTCGCGTCACGCACAGTTGCGATAGACAATATGCTTCCATTTTGGGAGAGGACATCACGAATGGTCCGGCTGTTGATCCGCTCAGCTGACGTTTCAGCCGCGCGATCGCGAAGCCTATCGTCTCCGGAGTGACGGTATTAATGACGGATTCACGCGTGGCTTGGCGTGTTAACCGCGACGCACATCCACTAGCCCTCCTCTCTCTCGCCACCCACCCTCGCACGCATACAGGCGTAGGGTACGTACACCGTACTGCACTACGCCGTGTGCGGGATAGCTCGGCTCCTGGAGAGGTTGGACACATCAAAACTGTCGCTCTGTGTCATCCGTCATGTACGACGAACGGGCGGACGTGTTCTACGGTGGCTGGCAACCATAAGCCGTATGGCTCTCATCGTGTTCGTCCTCGTTGTGGTCCCCGTTCTCCCCCGGACCGCGTTCCCTCCATCTCACTCCATCTAATTCACGTTCCTCTCGCTCGCTCACGAGACAAATGTATCTCATTCCTTCTCTGCCTTTCTCTTTCTCTCTCTATCTCACGTTCTACCTTCATGCGGTGTGCATTTCACATGGCACTCTGCTGGCTTCTGCCCTTCTCCAGGCTTCTCTCCTCTCTATCTCTCTCTATCTCTCCATTGTTCATAATTATACAATACGGCTATTAAACAGACTGATGCGACTGCCACTTCCGGTCGTGGCTGCGCCATTTACGGAAACTACGGGACGAGCACGAGCCTCCCTCCTCTCTTTGCCCCCGTCGCGTTGTTTCGTCTCGCTCGTGTTCTCGAAATCCTGAAACTGTCACCTACCTACCCGTTCGCATACTTCTTCCCCGCTCGCGTGTGTGCCCTCTTGCGTGCCCTGATTCTTTTTTACACGAACGTTTCTCGCCCTCCATTATTCTACTTTCAATATTTTTTACTGACATAATTTTTAATACCATATAAATAAGATATATTTTACTACAATTTTTCTATTTTTCATTTTAAATATGAATTTGTAGAGTGCAATTAGTTATGAATAAAAATATCTAGTCTTATCATAATTAAAATATTTTATCTGTTGCTTGCAATGTCTTTTTTGATTTATATATATATATATATATATATATATATATATATATATGCACAACATACAACACACTTAGTCTATTGCTCTTTCTTTTCACGGTCGCAAACGAGCCAAGTCCAACTACCACAGGCGCTGTACTTCGTAATTTCTATGCCAACGTCCCTTCTACTTCATGTATCACGTCGTCTACATCACGCGAGTACCTTTCGCGTTTTTACCGAGCTTTATAATTCCTGTGTTCTCCGGCGATCATTTGCCTGCACTGCCATATTCATGTTCTTCGTCTCTCTTTTTCTTTCTTCCTCTTCCCTTTTACATCGTCTCCTCTACGTGCCCTTTTTTTCGCGTTACGCGCGGCGAATCTTTTTCCCCGAGACCGGCATTACGCATTAACGTGTTTAATGCGATTTGAATGGGCGTGCTTTGGGTGAGCACGACGGGCAACCGACTGGTGCCCTCCGCACGGGGAGAGAACGAGTCAGTTTTAATGGGTGAAAGGCGGGCACTGAGCTGACGGTCCAATGGATCGAGAGACGACTATGGTGTACGCCTCTGTGGGTGCGATTACCTATATGTTTGTGTGCGTATCTTAGCACAAGTGCGTTTGTCCATGTATGTGTGTGTGAGATGTAGTTTCACATCGTCCTCCTTACACTTTACTACAGGACCTCTATAAGACCGACGAAAATTTTCAATTTCGGTACTTTGCAGCTGGAAGTGTCATTCTGTGACTTGGACAGATAGAATACAGTCAGTATTTTATATTTATATTTTTTCTCATTTTTTAATTTACAATATTATTTAATCGAATACTACTATTTATCTAATTTCAGAAACAGCTTTACTTAAATTAGTCGAATTAAATTATCTAAATTACTTTATTTAAGTTTCACTGTTTATATATATATATATATATATTTTTTTTTTTGTTCATGAATGAATATGAATAATATGATAATTTTGAACGATATTTTTTCATTTCTTTTTTTTTATTTATATTATATATATTTATTACTTTATATACAATTCTATTGTAATTAAGAAATATGTCGATTACTATTACAAAATTAATAGCGAAACTTATATATGAAGTATCGATTAAACGGGAATTGCTATTACAGACCATAAAACATGATAATGCGTATTTCGTGCGTGACTCTCAGCGGTGGACAAAAAAGTAGTGGCGAACATGAAATTTGGTACGGCAGTTGGTGGAAGCCCACCTCTGTTCGTCCGCGGGGTGTATCGTCGCGTTTTGATGCGCGCGCGCGTCCTGTTTTCTTTTTTCTTTAACTTTTTTTTGCCTCAATTTCCGATTACCGCGCTCTGTCCTCACCACATGTCGTTTACGTCGAATTATCGAAAATTGCGGGTTAGTCCTAATGTGAGAATTAAAGTGCGGCTACTCTCGCTTCCAGATCTGATGGGGTGCCGCAAAAGAAGCAGAGGACCGGAGACGACGATGAGAAAAGAGCGGGGTTGTTGAAGAGGGTCAGAATGCTTAACACCTCCGAATACGATAGCGGCCTCGAACCCCCGAAGAAGCCAAAAAAGTAATCCCCGTGCTTCGTCGGCGATTATACATTAACTCGATTGTACATATATGTAAACAGGAACAGCGATTTCACGTCTGTAATTCGTTCCCTGTGAACTTGCATGTTTTTAACCTTGATTTGTAAATGTTTTGTTATAAACATTTTAACCTATAATTTACATTTATTTATTATTTATATTTCCAAATATTCAATAGCTTTCTTTTTAACGTTTTTAATATGAAGAAATATACCATCTCTCTGCAATTTTCTTGCGTCTATTATGACGATTAAATAATATTTGCCATTTTTACTATTTTGAATATTCCGATGGGATTATTTTTTTTTATTAAATATCAGGAATTTTCAGGTTTGAATCCTGATATAAATAACATAATAAGCAAGATATAATTTTATATAACGTACACATTAAAAATTTTATAATTACCTACTTCTTTTTACTTTGCGTTTCTGATGTCATTTAAGATCATTCCTATAACGTTTTTCAGTTTTTCTGTAATAGTTACTAATTGGTGGCAAATACGCTGCGGCAAAATGCAGTACGACGGAAAATGTCGGGTTTAGGGAAATTAACTGTAATAATATCGCGCTAATCGCACGGTATGGGCGGCTACGTCGAATACGCTTTCGCGATCACGAGATCGTGCAACGTTTTAACTCCCTTTTTGCTGCCCGACTCCGCTTATCTCATTCTCCTCACGATAATTAGCAATCGCCTTCTGATAGTACATACTTACAAAACCGCCATTTTGCCGGCGTCATAACGATATCACGCTAATTGCGCTTTCGTTTCCACTTCAATATACCTTCCATGTGGTCACGAAATTGCGAGTTGCTCTATTGTTAGAATCGAATTCAACGGCCATTAAGAATGAAAGTATTTTATACTTTGCAATTTGATATCTTTATTACTTATTGTCTTCTATCAGAGTATCTCAAAAAAGGTTTGACAAAGGTCTATATTTATATCAACTGCTATTTTAATTACTTTGAATTTGTCTTTTGAGCCTTTAAGCCTCTGTTTTATTTCTGAATTTTCTATTCAGGAAATTTGTTTATTATTATAATTCAATATACACAACTCAAGATTCTTAACTTTGTAACGTTCTGATTAATGCATTTTGCATTTTGATGTCGAGTTCAAGTGCCTGACTTTTTTTACATTTAATTTGATCTTAGTGCACTTTGGGGTCGGTATAAAACCGTGCTAGCAGCAACGTTGGAAAGCTTATACTGCATACATCACGTGTAACACCTACGTATACGTGCTTACATGTGTATTGCGATGGAATTAGGAGTTTCGTCGCCGAGGCTAATTTGCCAAAGGGTGCTAAAGAGCTAACGTGTCCTGCGGTGCTTCTTTCCTGGCTTCCTCGGACTCGATTTCAGGTAGTTGCAGTGCAAGGGTGCCTAAGAGACACAACATATATACAAATATATACATGTGTACATCACAAAGGATCTCGGCACGTGATTGCACAGCTATGTGCCGGCAACGAACGGGAACGCATTTTTGCGGTGAAGGGAGAGAGAAGGGGTTAGCATCGGACATGGGGCACATCGACGAAGGGGGCCCCTTCGGAAGAACCCTTCGTGGAGTAAGAGCGGCGAGAAGACGTCACGTCGGACGATGGAATGGAAGAGGGAGGTGCGGGCACGCGGAAGGTATGATTAATACGCGAGCATTATTTTCGGATTTTTTGCCGCGCGATCCGCGAGCGCAAATTGCTTGCAAATAAAGGCGGCGTCGGACGACTATCGCCGCCGGTAGGACGGCAGCGGCGGCGGCGGCGATGGTGGCGGTGGTGGCGGCGGGAACGACGGAAAGGAAGTCACGGAAGGAGGCCGAGAGGAGAGCTCGTCCCGAGCTTAATTTAATTTAATTATGCCCTCTTTCTTCGCTACCAGAGCGTCCGAAGATAGATGGCCACGGAATCTCGCACATCTCGCCTCGGCACGTTGCACCGCCCCGTGCGAGCGTAACCGCGATTTCCGCGACATAATTCGATCTCCATCCAAATTACGTGAATCTCAAATTAACAGTGAAGCCTTTGGACTGTTTGGTTTTATATAAATTCCACAAAATTTAGAAAAGAGAGGCTGTATTCCTCAGAAACGATTATTTAAAAAATATATATATAATTTAATGAAATGTAATTAATATTTATTATTAATTAATATTTATTTTTTTTTATCTATTCATACAATATTTCTGATTATCTCCGATCAATATTTTTTATAGCGACGAGATTCTATTGATACAGCTGCAATAATTTTTTTTGCTAATTGTAAACAAGAAGTAAAGCAATTCTTCAATTGAATGTGCTTTACCAAGGAACGCTGTTTCGTTCTTCTTGTTGCTTAACGCGATACGATCGCACGCCGCACTTTGACGCGTCCGATTCGCGTTTCGCCACATTCGCGACGGCACGCGATTTAATTCAATCGCGCGAGTTTCCACGCTGACGGATACGTTTTCGAGCGCCGCCTAGAGCGCGTTGTTACGCGGTTTGGCGCTTAAACGCCCTACGAATTAAGGCGGACGTGTGATTGATCGTGGTGATAAATCGATCGTCTTGGGCAACATCACGCCGACATATGTTTATCGCGCGATCTGATGAAAAGCCGCGCATTCGCAATTTAATTTAATCGCGCACGTTATTTCGCGCCGGCGACCGCCGCGTGCGCACATTTTCGAAACCCACCCAAGTGGCCATCTGCGAGCAGCCGCATTAGACGTGCGAGCGGAGCAAAGAGTGCGATATTTATTCGTAATGCGCATCGCAATTCGTCGTGCCGCGGCATCAGTCATAGTCATCGCGAGCGAGCGTGCGCGCGCTCATAATGAACCGTACGATTAGGATATCCCGTTCATTCGTTCGTTCGTTCGTTCGTTCGTTCGTTCGTTCGTTCGTT
>Ga0157364_1000537_pt1 | contig 26763 bp, 11 predicted proteins | sample AttsexASBM2_FD_111476 | JGI IMG/M metagenome (GOLD analysis project Ga0157364, IMG submission 111476) | Fungus gardens microbial communities from leaf cutter ant in Ribeirão Preto, State of São Paulo, Brazil - Atta sexdens ASBM2 | ecosystem: Host-associated > Fungi > Mycelium > Unclassified ... | reverse complement strand
TAGAGGAACATCAATTATTGATAATATTAATAATTTCTCACGAAAACGATAAATCGATAAATGAATTAATTACAAACTCAGTTCGCTTTTGAATTTGATACGATTTTTTTCGATTTATAAAGGTGGAACATTTAATTTATTTCTATGGAAACGTAAATTTATATGTAAATAAATCTAATAATAATTAATTAATTTATATATAAATGAATTTCTGTTAAACTTAATAATAAATTTTTTGTTCAAACAAAAATAAACTATATATTCTTGAAATTAGATTTAATGTAATAAACTGTTTAATAGAGTTAATTTAAAACACGAGGAATAGATCAATCAATATGTATTAAATCGTTTTAGTCTATAATTCTCATCACAGAACATACATAGGATACAATTTTTATACGTACTGTAATAATAAAAAATACAATACAAATTTTATATGTACTGTAACAAAAAGTAAACCATTAACATGAATCATACATTTATTAGCAAATTCTCTAGACCTAAAAAATAGGCTTTATTGACTTGAATGCATCAATCAATATTCATATCTTCCATTGTCTTTCATTGTCTTCCTTTTTTTTTTATTGAACTTGCGTTAGAAAAAAGAAGGCAATAAGCGTAAAGTTAATGACACACAGAAAAACTTAAGCAGTAAGACGTAAGCAATAAACGAATCCAATTACAGTAGAAAACGTAAGGCAATAACATAAATAGTAGCAAATTCAAAATGGAACGTACAACATTACTGATTAAAATAACGTCTCGCGAAATTTAGTGCTTCAAAATCGATAAACTTTTATCATAGACTACGTTATGATCGATATTTAATCATGAATTATTTCTTAATTTACTGTGCATGTGCAACAATGCATTCATACTCACTGACAGAATTTCGAAAATAAAGCTTGTTATATTGCACAATCAATTAATAACGCATTTTTGTGTCTTAATTATGTGACGGAGTATTAATTGTGAAATATATATTAGTTAGAAATTTATTTAAAAAATGGCAGAAAATAGTTAAATTATCTAATATAACATCAATAATCTAATCACATCCTATTGAGCTACTCAAATCTATAAAAAGCGAATGGCGAAAACGAGAAGTGCAAAATTCCGATTGGTCAGGTCGAAGCGGGCTTCGGGCTCGTTAAAACTTGCCTTATTAACATTTTCATGCGCGGATGCCTTACAAAGTGTTGAGAAGTTTATTTAAGTAAGTGAACGAAGATTGTACCGACCTGAATGTTAGCGCTCGTTTTAGGGGGCGAACTTTTCGTGCACGGTGAATTTTACACGTAATAAAGCTACGTTTTATTCACAGATTATTATAGAATTGTAGTAAACCAGGTCTAGTAATTAAGACTCAACATCATTTCCTCGTAAGTGGTTTCATTATTTCATATTTATGATAATAACAAGAATAAAAGGAAAAAATCAAATAACGTTATGTCTACAATAGTTTTCATTTTGTTAGATAAAGTTTTGACAGGAATATATTTGGAGGAAAAGTTCTTATCTTTATAAAAAATCCTCTAACAAAGCGAATGTTACATATTTGTAAAGTTCATTTTAAAATTAAATTCGGGATAAATTTAGAATAAATTCAGAATCTGTGCATATAATTATATTTATAAGAAATGAAAATGGAAATGTGGGCAGCATTGAACACTGAAATATATCACCTTCTGATTATCAAAAATACTATATGCTGATATATATCGATGAATTCTTTACTTACAAACTATTTTTTAATAAAAGTAATAAAAAAATTGTTTTTTAAAGTGATAAGACGATGCTGTCCTCAGAGGATTAAAATAAATGGGCAAATATTAGAAAAAAGAAAATGTATCAAATATTGTATCATAGATAGAAATGATTCCCTAAAGTATTTGAAACTTTGACGAGAGCAGCGCATCTCAACAGTAGTGGTTAACGTTTCAACATGGACATTAACACGGACATTTGGTGGACAAACGCAACCCGAGTCTAGCATGTTAAACAAGTACGTCCATTAATCAGAAACGAGTCACAAGTAACTTGACCCATGCGACGGCAGTGCCATAGGGCAAGCTTCCGACAGTGAAGACTGAAACCGTCGTGTTTCCCATCTTTCCCTGCACATCTTTCCATCTCCTCCTCGCTGGGTCCATTTGTTATGTCTAGGTGACACTCAATTATGCCGCGCAAAAGGGTTGCGAGGAGCCCGAGAAAGGCGTCGGCTAACTAGCAAGGAAAGTTTCCCTAACAACGTAGTTTCGTGTTCAACTCGCAACTCCAAAGGGAAGATGCGTCGAAGAGAGACCGCAGTTCGATGCCCTACCACGAATCCGGTTCCGAATTCGAAACTAAGTTCGAAGACATACCTAATGTATCGGTACGTCGTCTGTTTTACGTTCGAATGGAATGCGCTTGCTCTTGACGGAAATGGCGATTTGTTCCAAATAAATTATGTGTCGTGACCAAAGAGTAATAACTTATCGAATTTACTTTACACTGAGAAAAAATTTATTAATTTATTTTAATAAATATTTCTTTGATTAGTCCTAGCGGAATATTTACTTACGATAAATAAATATTTAGATAAATAGAAAAAATGATAGTTAAATCAAACTATTTCTTGTATTTAATAAATATACGTTTATAGTAAACATTCTGCTATTAAATAAAAAAATATTTATTAAAATTTAGTAAATTTTTTTCTCAGTGTACAAATATGACCAATTCGTAATTTAAAAAAATTTTCTATCAATCAAACAATAATAGAACAATATTTGAAAATGTGCTTAGATGTTAACTAGCTCTCCGAACATTCTGAAATTCAAAAAGATTTAAAATCAGAATCAGACTCAGGGTTATAAATATTGAAAATAATTGAAAATAAATGTAGTTACGCGTCTATTCGATATGGATCTATATCCTGTAGCGAGAGGATAATCGTGGTATTTTTACACTTTGCAGAGAAGGACCACGGTCGATATTAAATTCCGGACGGAATATTTACGCGCATAAAGCATTGCGTCCGGTATCATTTTGGAGTTGTTTCCAATTAATACGCGAAATGAAAGCGGTGCGCGAATGAAAGAGCCGAGTAGCGTGAAACAGCCGAGTCCAGCCGGGATGGAATAATATGAGCAAAAAGAAAGAAGGGAGACCGATAGAGATAGGTATGTCGAGTGGACTGTAGAACGAGTATTTGCTCGTTCGCATTTAATATCGAAATCGGCCAATCATGCACGGATGTAACGAAATGCTTGAATTATTCGTGAGCGTGACGAGAGGGATAGAATACAGATGATGGTGAGAGGGGTATGTGGCGAAGGGAATGTGCGTAACGAACAGTAGAGGATAGTAAACTATTTTTACTCAATATGTGCGAAAATCATGGTTTACATTTGATCATGAACTCCTGCGTTGTAGGCGTGTTTTACAGTAAAGAGACTTTATTGTCTCTCAAAATTGTTTCGTAGGAAAATAGAGGCTGATTGTACAGAAATTTAGATGAAGTGATATTGCTCCAAAAAAAAAAAAATAAATAAATAAATAAGAATCTCTATCAAGATCTAACTTTTACTTGAAAAATTTTATTATAATCTCTTTGTTTTTTGTTATTGAAATATTACCAGTTGTCAACAAAAAATATAACGTATCTCTAGCATGAAATAATATTTTGTTTTGAAATGTGTATTTCGATATACATACGTGTAATCAAATAACTCCTACAATGAAATAGTTTGTCGTAAAAGGTTAAAGGTAAAATAGAATTATATAAAATATATTATTTCGGAAACTTTATATTATTGCTCATAACATGAATAATAATACACGTGTCATAAAATACAATTTTCGAGCATTTCATAACTTCTCGTTGGAGGAGCCGCGTTTTTTATTAAATCGCTCATACCTTCAATTAAAAGCTTGCTTGCAAAGGTGAATATAAGCTACAGAATAATATCGAGATTTTTCCCCTCTTTTTTTTTTACTAAATATTTACCCTTCAGGAAATATATGAAAGTGGAGTGTATAAGCGTACGTAAATACCGGAACACGAATGTTTCAGAGAGGTTGTGTTACACGGAAAATAGCTCGGTAACGGTTTGACGAGAGCCACAGGGTACGGGAGCGAACGGGGAGAGCACTGCGCAGGATGGATGTAATTAAAGTGGTGACACGTTAGCCGTGGGGTATGTCTACCCCAATCCAAATCCCGCGCAACCCCCGGATCCTTGCCCCTCAAGATAATTCGGACACCGTGTAATCGATACGTCCTCTAGGCTGACATACAGACAATTTCAAAACGGATAATTCGGGAGAGTTTCTATCTCGTCTGGGTCGCTCTTCGAGATCGTAAAATCAGTTTTTCAGTTCGTTGTCATGTCAAAAAGAAAATGTCGACGACGAGCGAATATATATCTATGCGTACGATCTCATATAAATATCTCCTGCATAACCGATTGTATAAACTTGGATACGATATGACCGTGCAATTTAGCACAATTCACATAAAAAATGCGTTTAATCGTGGCGCATTTTACATATTATTTGACATGGAATGTTTGCTATTCTAAACAGAGCTATAACTCGTGTCGCATGTACAAGTTTATCGTTCATGTGTGCATATCACAGATTCATTCTATGCATCATTTGTGGAAAAGCACGAAACAGAAATGGCCTATGAAATAATATCTAATTACAGCATAAACTATTGTTCTTAAATTAATTAGCTGAATAAAAAATTAAATTCAAAACTGTAATTCAAAACCGGAACGGAAATATTATTAGTTTCTAAAAATTAAAAAATAGTTAACAATTTTTTTATATAACATGCACGTATAAAAAAAAAATTTATATAAAGAAGTTCATATTCTTCGGTAATTATTATTTACTCATATAACAAGTCACATGAAAAATATATAAATTCATTCATACGTAAAAAAATGATAATGAATTAATAACAAAAGTGAGTGCATAAATGCTTAGAACAAATACACAGATTATTTTTGAAGGCTGTTCGAAGCTATAAATTCTTATTCCAGAAACAATATATTCTCTTGCCTAAAAGATAAACATTGATCGATCTTACATAACAATTCCTCGCACAACAGCGTCTCGCTAGAGTGATTAATGTAGGATTTAAGCCGATCACAGGGAAATCGATTAGTGAATCGACTAGTGAATCTAGTGCATCTAGGACCGTGAGGATTATGTTGTGATTATTGCTGAGCCATCTGTGGAAACGCTTTAATGCGCTTTATGCAAATTTCGCGCACAGCCACCCCCAATTCAAGATTATAAAAGAATTACGCATCAGAGACTGTTATACATTGATGAACATTGTTAAACTATTCTCATTAATTATGTATTTAATAAGGACGCGATTATTAAATGTAAATTAATAATTACAAATCAATTATAATGCATTATTATATAATAATCAATTCAATCATATGTAAAATTTTATGATTTTTTTCCAATCTTTATTGTCAATAAAGTAATAAATTTTTTTATTTTAAATTATAAATGAGAAATTCTTCATTTTTTAAGACAATTCTTATAGAAAAAAATCTATCAATTAATTTTGATATAAGATAAATGTCCCAATAGCTGGATGTTTAAGCGTAACTTGTCATAAATAATACAATTTATAATATTAGAAAGATTTTTGTAAATATTTATAAATATTGTATATTCATTTGAAATTCAAGATTCTTTTAAACAAAGAAAAATTATTTGAACCTACTTATAACAATTATTAATTAAAATAAATAATAGAATGCGTCAATGTATTAGTGGCTGGACAGCCAGACGTAATTGTTCCAGTGTCCGACCACAATTAGAAAATCAGTGCTAACAGGAAATATTAATATAAATAAATATAATGACAAAAGACAACTATAATATAATAACAAAAAACTTCAAATTGATGATATCTTCTTTTCAAAGAAGCATTTGAGACAAATAGTAATTTAAATAAATAAAGTTTTGTGTAACTGTCCGGACATTTACACAAAAGTTTATTTATTTAAGTTAATATTAGTCTCAAGTACGCTTTTCAAAACTATTTGTAATATTATAATTTAATTGCAATCTTTAAATGCAATTAAATTATAATACAGTAATAAAAAAAGCATTTGGGATTAATAATAATAAATTTTATGTAAGTTTCCAGATATAGATACATGTCTGGAATGTTTATCTTGTGTATAATTAATCAGTCAATATAACGGCGCGCAATTTATAAAAGATGTATTTAGAATTTATATATATAAATATTATTAGATTTAACGCCGGTAGTATCGATCTTTTCCTTACTTATTTGATTTATACACATAACTAGATTAATTTATTATTACATACAATTAAATTTTTAATAATCATCCTAATTCACTTTATACTATATATTGGATATGCTTAGCATATTTTAATTCAGTAAAACCGAATTTATTGACACGATTCTAATATTTAAAGAGATTTATTATGATGCAAATTTAAATGAAATGTTTATACATTTTTACTTTAAAATTTAAGACCGTAATAAGAGAACTTTATTATTTGTGCGTATTATGTTAATGTTTTATTCATTCATATCCACACTAAATAATTTATCGCTGCTTTGATATTAACTTCTTTTTAAAACTATAAAACATGCTTGCAATTTGCAGATTAAGACAATTGTCATTACTTACCATTAAGAAGTTGGAAGCTTAATTTCGTTATTGTTAACCATAAGCTCGTATAAATTTATAGTGAATACTCACCTGAAACAGAGAAAAATTAGAAATTAAAAATAGCAAATATGAAAAACATTTATAATAATATTGACTGGGGTTATATAACAGATATTTAATTTTTATTGTCAATTATATAAATATGTCCATAAATTGTATCAGAGGTGTAATTGTTTTATTTTTTAATTTTTTATGTAATAGTAATTAACGCGATGAAAGATAGTAGTGCGAAGGAATAAAAGTCGTTTAAAGGAGGAAAGCGGGAGTTGTCATTAAGTATTAGAAGAAGATAAACGTAAAGGTGAGATGTTAATCATGGCTCGACATCTCATTATCGTTTTGATTAGCGCGTGTAACCGTGTCGGTTTCCGGCTGCTGCGGTTACGAGCTCTCTACTCGAAGATGATCAAAGTTCTATGCTTTGCTCAGGCACTTCACGGTCCAGAAGTTGTCTTAATGAGCAGGTCAAACGTTCCATTTTAGCGGCATAATCATACTATGACGAATCAAAATGTAACTGACATCCATAAATTAACACGGCGATTAGATTTTATCACCATGCAGATCAAAAAGTACTTTATCAAGTTAATGTATTTCGATATTACGAACGATATAATATTGAATGCTAAGATAAGAATATCTTTTCAGCGTGCCATATATTATTAAAAGAGATTCTAAAAAATTGTTATATAACGTACACATAAAATAATACAATAGATATAACAATAGATAATAATAATAATAGATATTTGTAATCGATTAAATAATAACAACGGATGTCTAAAGAGAGAGAAGCTGATATATTTCTCATGAATCTACGTTAAATACGTACATGAGAACGCGTAGGACGGATTTCTCTACGCTCGCATGCCGCTTGTGCGACAAATATTTTCTGCTCCAGCAGATAATCCGTTTCCACGCATGCCTGACCCAATTCAAGATACGATCGTGGAATCTGCGAAGGAGTCGACATTGCATTTACCTATAAGGTATCGATGTATTTCATGTGTACGTGGCACAGGGAAACCGTTTCGCATTTTGTTTCGCACAATACACAGTAGATACTACTGCGTCTATTGCGTCTGCAGCACTACAGTAGTACCGATTCCCCAAGCAGATTTCCTACAGAAGGGTCTGTTAATTATAATTCTATGTCGATAATAAGGCTAAGCCGCTTAGGTAGAGTACGCAATGAGTTCGGTAGGATCAGACACAAGCGAAGCTCTGATCGTCTAATCGTCTTTGATCATTTAGGAACATTTATTGGTATAATAGTACAAGGTATTAATGTCTCGAGGTTTGTCTGTGGGTTTTCTTTCATCCATAATTTTCTCAAATTTTGATTAAATTTTTTCTGAATGAAAAGATATCGAGATTTAAAATTTTTTCGTATAGAACGTTAGAAAAACGTTAATTAGATAAATATTTCTGACTTCAATTATTTTGGACAAAAATCTTGCTTGATTTCTTACTGCATCGTTTACTCAAGTTTCACGTTTCTTACGTTACGAATACTACAACGCGGTATATACTCGAAACTTTGGTTTTTACGTGTCTCTAATTAACGGCACCATGTACGGTATTCTACAATGCGTAACAATAGCTAAATTGCATGTACCTTGTAAATTGGCGATGTGAGAATTAAAGGATAAAATTGTGTAGTGTGAAAAGAAGAAGAAATCGATAAGCTCATATTTTTCAAATTGAAAAAGGAGAATGGCGGGAAGAAATAATTTTGAATTATGTAAACTTCACAATTATTTTCTATAATGTCGATATGTTTCGTTACTTTCAATATACAGATATAGCCTAGCATATTCTAAAGGGGGATTTAGGAGATTCAATCTCTTCGAAATTTTTTTTTATTTTTTTCATTTTTAATTATAAAAAATATAATTTTTTTCTTTTGATTATAACTAAATTTTTATTATCGTATAAAATATTTATTCTCCATTATACGATCACCTAATTTCTGTAATTTATTTATTTTAGTCAGAGCTTTGATAGAATATTTGATACATAAGAACAAGAATTTTCACAAGATTTTTAAGCCAAAAAATAGAATATATACGGAGATATTATAATGAATATTCAAAAACCTAAACAAAATTCATTAACGCAACAAAATTATTGTTTATGTAATAATAGAATAGATAAACTTTGAAAAAAATCCTTGATATATCCACATCAATAATTAACTTTGGACTTCAGATTGTTAACCAACATACTTATTGATCCGTTCGTGAATTCACATCGATTTTATAGATATTTTTTTTTCGTCAACACCTGTAAAAAACGATTTCGATAGTTTTACCTAAACAGCGATAGAAGGCATTGCGTCATTAAAGAAGTTTAACCTATTCAAGTGAATGACGATGAAATTGCGCGCGTATCCACTTCGTCGTTCAGGCAGCGTTTAATGGTTAATGGAGTTCCAAATCAAATTATTGCTAATGAGTAAAGTTGCTGAGGGTACCACAGAGCGCGCACGCCACTGAAGCGAATACTGCCTGCGAATTATACAGAGTGCCGAGCACTTACAACGTGTCTTTCGTGAAAATTATGCGCGAGTGTGCCGTCGATAGAATCTTCCGCGAGTGTGCTGATTTGATACGTTACGTGATCACACACACACACACACACACACACACACACACACGCACACACACACACACACACACGCGCGCGCGCGCGCGCGCAAATACATACATACATACACACACATACACATAAGCCATGTCGAAACAAGAAAACAAATTAAATGCTTTCTTTACACGTCGATGGTAGTGCATAGCATTTATGAGCAACGTACATATTAAGACAAATTCTATATGTGGAATAATGATCCACCTCGCGAATCTTGTTTTCGCGTAGCTAGATGGTCGTCGCGTTGTTTCGCCGGAAGATTCCAGTTAGGTTGCTTTCCTAATATACAACGCAATATACAACGCGACAGATTCGCGACCTGGAATTGGCAATTAACGCTGTCACCGGCGTATAATCGTATCTCGAGAAACGCGTAATTTATCGACTCAAACTCCTAATTGGCTGCGGTGTACGTCATGTCGTTAGGGAGCCGCGCACAACTAATTCCCGCAGTCTAACTTCGACATGATGTACCAGCAACGTACTCAACTAGGCACTATATGAACATGTAGCCAGTACGCACATAGGAGAACCTGATTCTCACCTTTCCGCTGTACATCGTATAAACATCTGACACGGGAGTAGATTCCCCTCGTTGTTACTTCCGGGCCAGCAAGCTCGCCTCATTAAGAACACGCGTAATTACAGTCTAAGGAAAAAATTGCCGGCGCTATCGTGTCTTACCTACGGCACATCTCTGCTCATTAATCCTGTCGCTAATGGCAAAGTATATGTTAGAAGCAGATGTGCGCTTAGGTAACTTTGAATAATTTTTCATTGTGAAAAGTACAAGATAATAATGGTTATTTTGAATTAATTATTCGGTAGAGAACAGAATCGCGGGCATTGCTGATGACGAATTCTTATCGATTTTTAACCTTTAGGTACACAGAGAGAAAGATTTATTTGGACTCGTCACTCCTATTTACATTTATTTCATTGAAACAATTTAATTTTGAACGAAATTTTATTTAATTTCAAAAATTTAGTTTGAATGCAATCAGTTACATTTCTTGATGTAAAAAATCGATTTGGTTGGACTATTCCAATGACTACATTTATTAAATTTAAATAAATCTTTTTCTCTGTGTAGGTGGGATGCTTGAAACATCCTAAAAAACTTTTATTTTAGTTAATTTACATTACTTGTATTCTTATGAAATAGAAGAATGTAAAAATGATAAACTTTAAGACATCTGGACAATATTTTTTTTTCCCTTTTATAAAACAAGGCTTTTTAAGATAATTAGGTATTCATGTGGTGCTATGGCCACCTTTATATCTACTTAAAAGTTAATGATTAAAAAAAAATAGATATTAAATATCTATAAATTAAATCAACTTGTAACTCTGAAAGGTCTTGTTATTTTATTCTAGTTTTTCAGAAATATTTTTTTGCAGAACGATATCGTTCCAGAATGCATGGTAGTATTGTGAAATTATATATACAATAAATTTGAAACTTCTCCACGATTTTTCCATTCTGATCCGAATGTATCTCACATAAATCGTTACATCGCGAGTCTACAGTGCGCTTGAGCGTACTCGTGTCAACACACGTGACACGACGCTCTATTCGGGCCGCTACACGGACGATCGGTTCATGTCTCTTTCATGAGGCGGCACCGTAATAGGTTCGACGTGCGGCAGGGGTGGAAAGAAGCACGACGCGTTTACATCGCGTTGTTTATACCCCTTTTTCTATGGGTGGAAGGAACAACGGCCGTGGCGGTAGCGGAATAAAGTTCCACCGTTGTTTCTTCCGGGTGAGTACATCGCGTCGTTAGAAAGGCGTCCAACTGTCTGGAAGAGGAAGAAGAAGAAGAAGAAGAAGAAGTAGCAGTAGAAGACAAAGACGGCGGTACACCGTTGCTCATGCCCGATGCTGGAGACGATGCCTACCAGCCGCGTTTTGATCAGGTCGAAGGAGCAAGCGGGATGAGAGGCTAAAGCACGGACGGCGAGGTGAGGTAAGGTGAGTCGAGGTGAGGCTGTGGAGCCAATCCCCATGGCAACGGCTTCACTACGGATTCCATTTACCTATCGCTATGGAAACGCGGGGTGGCGCTCAAAGCTGTGTAGAGAAACGGAAAGAGATGGATGGAGATAGAGAGCATTAAAGTGAAAGAGAGCGCAAGAGCGCGAAAACGATGGGGTGGAAAGGAGAGAGAAAGTGAGAGACGGAAACACACAGAACATCGAAGGAGAACGAGGGATGGAAGAACGTGGCAGAGGGATGGTTAAGGGAGTAGTCCATGGTCAGGAGACTCTACCAAGGTAAGGGACCGAAGTGGTCGTCAGAAACGATAACACATCAACAGATATATCGATCATCCATCCTCATGGCATCTCACACGCCATTCGATACTTCAAAACTGTTGCCTCGTAACGCCTTTAAAAAATCGATCAGCTTCTAAATGCGACGTTCTCTTCTATTCTTACGTGTTGCTTACAAAAAAAGAGACTTTTTTTTATAAATGGCGAACAAAATTGTACTTACCATGCAAGCTAGAAATATACTGCAACAAGTTCCTATTAATAAGTTTAACAAAAAGTATAGAAATATATAAGATAAGAAAAATATTTTTTAGAGTGAAAAAAATAAACTTTTTAAATATATATTTTTAAATATAAATTTTTAAATATATATTTTATTTTATTTTTATTTAACTAAACATTGCTAAAAGCATCGGATTAATTGTTGGAAAGCGGAGGATTCTTTGATAACAAATATTACCATTTTTGCATGTGCTCATGCATAATATTAGTCGAGTGTTTATTTAAGGATCACAGCATTCTTGTTACTCTATACAACGTGAAAGCCTAGTAATGTGATTTAGCATTAATTACCGCTTTCATTGCATAAATTCTAAGTGCATTACCGGCAGTAACTGTTGATATTCCGTGCAGCATTTTAAATAACTAACCATTGCATTTTTTCTCATAAATTTTTTCTCGATAGTGATATTTGTAATTCTGTTCAATTAATTCGTATAACGCACAACTGTAAATTTAGATATAAATATTTCTGCATGTTAATTTCCCGATTCTGTTTACGTAACCCAAAAATGGATATTTTTATTATACATTATAATTTACGGCTTGTATTTGCGTCAACTTTCCTGGAATCGATCGCGAACGCGATTTAATAAATTTTGGTACACAGGATCGTTGGTAAGGGTGTACGTGACTTGCTACAGGCACAGGGGATTACTTGGAAAGCGTTTCCTGTTATATGGGTCGTGTGCACCTAAATTTTACTTGAATTTCAAAATAATTCCTTGTCGCACGAAAATGGATTTACGTGTTGATGAAAAATAATATACCCTCGATGAAGGTCCATTCCGATAAATTTAATGATAAATTTTTAACTAATACAGTGCAGTGGCCTATCGAGATAGCTTGGGAGTTATTAAAACGTGTATCGAGAGAGTCACTTGAATATCGTGGAAATGAAGCGAAATTTGTGCCTATTGACAGAATAAAATTACGTCAATATTATGGACGATAGAGGAAAAAGAATCATCCGACACGATCGAATTGCTGGTAGGCCTACCGATTGTACGATCCTCTAGGGATTTTCCATGCGGCAGTACTTCATCCCCCTTTACTTCAGTAGCACGAATAGAATCAGCTCTATGTGGGGCTGTAAGCGGATTGCAATGCGGAATTGAAGTTGGCCTCGCTCTATACTTTGAAAGTCCTGCGAGGGAGTCGTGCCTACGAACTATATTGCTATAATGCCAGACGTTCTCGCGGACCTTTTAACCCTTTAATTGCTACCCGCCGTATTCAACGTCGACAACCGTGGAAAGGTTCTTCAAAGTAAACCACCCAATCACCGCCGGCAAAACGACTTCACACGCCTTGATTAATCACGAGCAACCGAGATCAAACGGAAAGCAGTTATTATCGAACGCGTGGGTATGCCTTTCCTACAAATCTCTTCTAGAAAAAATTTCGATAGATAAAAATACTTGTCAAGATATAAATTAAAAAATTGTTCAATTGAGAAAAGACATTGGATGTCAAAGAACAATATTTGCAATTATTGTAAATATACTGATACAAAAAAATCTTTATTATTGAAATCATTTATAATTAAAATCTTCTATTTTTTTTATTAATATATTTTTTTACGCAGGATTTAATTTTATCGGTTTTGTTTTTCATTGCCTCTTATGTTTTTTGTATATCAAGAAAAATTTCACTAAATTACAAAGAACTTTGTGAATATGACTTTTCATGATTTTGTAAAAATAGAAAGTAAGAAAATAAGGAAAGAATCTCGCGCAGCTTCGACAAAGATTCGATGGGTTTATAAGAGCATTTAAGTTATTGGACTTTCCGGCTTGCCACCTCTCTGCTTCTCCGCACATCTCTGACCAACCTTTCGGCGGACACCGGCGACAACGAGAAGGGTTGAACGTAATTAATTGCGATTTCACTCTTTCCTGCACTTAATGCGGTCCTCGGTCCTGCGGTCGTCCTTTCTCCTACCTGCATCCAGTTAAATCGCAATTACTCAGAGACGCGGCAGTTAGATATCTAGAAAAGGGTTTGCCGTAGGGCGGACAGAGACAAAGCGACAAAGGAGAAGAAGGTTATTTATTTCGATCGTATGAAACATGTCATGCCTATTTCTTTAAATTCAGTTGAATGTTATAATTACTATTTTTTCATTCTTCAAATTTCTTTTATATTAATTAAGCCGATAAATCTTTAATAAAGCTCAAATCAAAATTACGATTGTGTGGAACATATTTAAAAAGCGAACAAGTTATCTTCAAAATATTGACGTCACGATTCTTCGCGCATATGTGAGTGTATCATTTCTTTTTTTTTTTTATAAAAGAAAGAGGAGCGAAAAGACAAATTACTCCGTGCTCTCCTTTTGGAACAGTTGCATCCTCGGTATGCCGAATTAATCGCACGGGTACCACCTTGCATCCTCGCGATTCGAAAGTAAGGAATTTCGCTCATTAGTTAGCCGCGTAATTAAAAAGCCTGCGCGTCCGGCCCAAACAGATAACGAAGAAGGAACGGGGCTAGAAGTTCAGCAACCCTTTCTCCCTTTAATTCCCTCCCGTCCCTTCCGTCGCTTCCGCCGCCGTACACCGAACGGTTTTCCATCCTCGAACAATTGCTCGCTCTGTGCTTGTCGTCGCGAAGGAAAGACAGAGAAAGAGAAACAAAAAGAGAAGGAAGGGAGGAAAAAAACGAAAGTACTAAGTGGAGAAAGGGTGGGACTGAAGGGGGGACGAAAAGAGGGCGGACCTTTTTATAATTGCAAAGCGCTCGCCGCTCGAGCAAAGCGGGGTCTTTTGAAGCGTAAGATCAAGGCGATCGGAAGGGAGAATAAATGCGAATAAATCTCACCACCCACGTTGTACAGACTGTGTTTCGTCCATCGATGAACGGTTAAAAAGCAGCACATTGTCGAAAAACGATCGAATTCGGAATTAGAGACGTTGACATTTAAATACCAGTTTAAGATCAATATGGCAGACAAAAATTGCACAAATTAGAACTTATTTGTCGCGATTAAAAAAAACAGATGTTGAAAATCGCAGTATCGCAGGCATAGTTTTTTAAATTATATTGATCGCGTTTAAGACAATTCTCTTGATTGATGATATTTCTCTTGATTGAATATTAATTGGGATGACATTAATTTGCATCGAATGTCTCAATAAAAACTGATGAATCAGCTATTTTTTCATACTAAATGAACTTTATTACTTCAGCCCCTAAATGTAGAAAGATGATTCACTCGACTGAAGGTAACGCTCGTGACGTGGCCGGAAATATTGGTCATTGTTAACCAGCGCTTATTCGGAGAGCCACACTCCAACGTCCGGTAGACGGCAGCATCTCTGATGCTGAAGCTATGCTTGCAGCGAAAGCTTTGGAGCTTGTATCTCGTGGCGCCACCCCTGAGAAAAGCGCGGAACCCTTTATCATTCAGTGTTCATCAACTTCAGGCTTCGTTGAACAATACAAAATTTTTTTTTGCAAAATTAAATGTAATTTTTACACCAAACGAAGTGAATGAAACATGTATTAATTTCATAATTTTTGTAGGTGAACGTTGAATCGTGTATATACAAATGTAATAATTCTCTTAAATATATACGTTTCTCTTAAAGAAATATTAATATAACTAGGACAGAATTTGAAATATTATTAAAAATGGATCAAATTCTTTGCAAGATTATATTATCTTTCGATAAGTATATCTAAAGTTTATTTTTGTTGATTTAAATTAGTATCGATCTCAGTCGTGTGTTCTTTACTTATAAAAAGAGTTTTATTTATAAAAAGAATTTCAGTTAATTATAAAGTCAATGTTTCAAATAGTATCTCTTTGTTTTTTCAGTTATCTTTTTTTAATAAGATTTCTGCTAGTAATTGGGACAATCAAAACATTATTATAAGCGACTTTGAAGAAAACACATTGATCAAATTATTAACAAAGATATCTAAGAGAATACAAATGATAAAACATTTATGCGATTAAATATACGATGCACGTCGCTTAGCAGTTTACATGGCTCTGGCGAAAATATATCCCGAGATCAACGTCTTTGTCGACGGACGATGACGTTGCGCAGGATATCCGGTCGTGATTCAAGGCCACCCTCTTCCAGCTGAGCACCCCTTCCTGCTCCGTTACCTACTATCGCATAGAGAGGGCGACACGAATCTCTGGCTTTCTCACGATCGATCGTTCCGCAAGGATAACTGATCTGCACAGTCATTTAAGCTTAGCGAATTCATAGACCCAAACTTAATACATTGCAAATATTTACATGCATTTACATATCGTATACATTCACATATACATGCTTTTGTAAGTGATAGTGTAATAAATATTTGAGAAAAAGTGAAAGCAACTTTTAACATACAACCTTTAAGAATAATAAAAAAATAATGCATGTTCGATAAAATGAAATAAGATAACAAAAGCTAAAGCTCATTGTTTATTTATATCATTTGATTATAAAAAGAAAATCAATAGCAGTAATTTTTTGATCGTCAAGCTGTAATAGTTTCTGTAATAGTTATTATAATTTCAAATGTTTTATCCATCGCGACGAGCACTTGAAGCTTGTTACAATAAATGGGATTTTATGATCAATGATGTATAAAAATTGAAGTAATACTGAGGGTGGAACGGGAGGAGGCAGAGGAGTTCTTAATTTTCGACATATGCAACAACATGCAGACATGTGTTTACATATAAATACTTAAATATATATAAAAATACGCGCAATAAGAATGTTGTTGAAGTTATATCTATACTCATCATCACCACGTTGAAATCATTAACAATTTAGAGCAGAATATTAAACTTTTATGCATGGAAAAGTCATTCTGCGTTACCAATATTCAACTGGCACTAACGAGCATTGCGATCAAATTTCTTATTTTCATCAAGATTAAAGTTCGATTGCATAATATATAGCTCTAAAATTTTTATTAAAATATTTGCATTTTTCTCATATATTTGTATTATTTATGAAAATTAATTATTTAATAAATATTATAAGTTACAAAGAAAATATACGCTGAACACCTGCTACAAGCCATATATGTTGAAAACATGCATGTGCCTGTAGTATTTAAATCATTAATATGTTTCGCATTACGCTTTGAGGTTTTTGTTAATTTAGATACAGTTTGTATATTTAACATATGATCAACATTATGAGTATCGAGCAAAGTTTTATGCATTTTATTATGATGATTTAGAAGATACAATGTTATTTTCATTATTTAATAAAATCACATAATATAAATGTTATTGAGATGCAAAATATGATAAAATATAATGAGAAATTAATTTGAATATATGATGATTATTATTGAAGCGACGAAAAAAATTTTAACACGAAATTAATTTCACTTTTGTAATTAATCAATGATATCTTGCAAATTAATTGCGCGAGGTAAGTAATTGTACACCTGTTAGAAGTACGAGGGTTCTAATTCTCGAACGAGATCAAGATCTCGTTGAGATTTTTTTACTTGAAAATGATGACGATTATATCGATTGTGTATATCACGATCGAGTGGTAAAGTTGGCTAGTGCGTATGTGCGTCATGACGGAGGCATATCATTTTTCAAAGCACTTGTATTACACGTGTTTTCGTGTTGTATTACAGTTTTTTTTTCGTAACACAAGTGTGAAGTTACATGCAAAAAACATGTGCAGCATTCTTTCATGCATAGGACGCGAGCTAAATTTTCAAAACATCATAAATCCACAAAAAATGAACGTAGCAAAATGCAACGAAAATTGATCTCCTGCATCTTGCATTCTGCTAGTATTTGTGTATAATGCATACGCTGTTATTGTGAGATATATGATATACATCATTTAGGTGAGAATTAAAATGCTAATCTATAAAATAAAACATAAAGAAAAACTCCACAGAAATATTTAATTAAAAACTGCCTCAATAGTTACATTAAAAATATAAAAAATCTATTAAAAAATGTGGTCGTGTTCCATATCGAAAATATGACGTATTAGTTTTAAGTTTAAAACCATCGCTATTGGATATCATATATTTTAATACTTAATTTTAAATAAATCAGAATTGGTAGCAAATAACTGATAGTAAATAATTAACGACATATGATATAACGACATATGATTCGGAATTTTTAATCGATGCATTTCTTCGATAGGTTCAATTTATTTTTATGACGCTAATATATTAATTCATGCAACCGTGATTTGCAAACAAGACAGAAGAATAACGCTGACAAAATCAATGTGACAAAAAATGAAAGGAATCAGGTGCTTCAAAAAAATATCAGATTTGTATACGCACCGCATCTCCGTGCGATTAAATCAAACGGAAAGTTCTATGCTGCTATTATATCTCATTTATACGAATGAGCCTTTTCAATGAATAATTCAATTGATCTGCTTTTTCGATGGAGGATCTCATTACGAATGTACTGCGTTCTTTTTTTTTCTTTCACGACAAGAGTAAAAGCTGGCGTATTACTGCTCGTAAGGGATCTCTTTCTACGACCCATTTTACATTTCGAAGCTGTCTGGAATGATATTTTGCAAGAGTTATTTTTATAACTCTTCTGTTTACGCATTACAGATGTGTACGTTGCATTGTTACATCGCTGGCCGAATCGATCGCAGTGCACTATCACAACTGCGCTTTCATTGTAATTGCGCTGTTACAATCTGTGAGCGCGAGTATAAATAAGAAATAAAGAGCGCTGGGAAGCTGAAGCAAGTGCGAACAATGCTATTGGATAGTATATCTACTCAGCGTGTCGCTTTCCTTCCTCTAAGGAATAAAAACAGAAACGGGCAGTAAGAGAGAGAAAAAACAATTTTATTGTCCCTTTAGAAAGAAAATTCCACTTGTATTAGTAAGTGGCAAATATAATAGCAGTGTAGACAGTAAAGTATCGCGTATATTAAAAAAGCTTAATAAAATTTTCGATCGCGAAGTCTAATGAAAGAAATTTAAGAGAGTTTACCCAGACCAGCTCATACAAGACAACTTTTAACAATAGTAAAAAATGAATTTTAAAATATGATAATATTACTTTTGCAATAACCAAGAATTTATTTGAAGAAAGTAGCACAATCAATAAATTTTTTTCTTTCTGTAATGTCAAAATTCTTTATTTTAAATGAATTTTTTTGAATAAGAAGTATTTTCGTAGATTGAATTATTGAATGTTATAACATTAGGAAAGATTTATTACAAATACAAATTATAATATCTTGCTCGTAATAATTTAATTTAATGTAAAAAACATGAAATAAATAAATCTATTAACTCACTAAAAGCGAACAATAATAAGGATGTTAAATTAATACTCCGGTATAATTCGTTGAAATTTAAACTAACAAAACAAGTTTCTGTCTTATTTGATTTTCCTCAGCCGTAATAATATCAGTTAAATTAATTTTGTTACAAAACATAACATAAATAAAACTATTTGTTAAATCATTTATTTCTAAATTAAATATTCAAAATAATTAATAAGATTTAAAATACAAACTAATATAGCATAATATAGGTAAAATCGATATATGAATACTATAATAGAGTTAAAGAAAGTAACATAATGTCATATAAAATATATAAAAGCTATAAATAAATTATTAGTTATTACTGTTAAAACCATAAAAGTAAAAATACAATGTAATAATGAAAAGAGCCTATTATTTCAAATCTTCTATAATTAATTGTAAATGTATAGATTCCTTTCCTTTGTTAAATATTCGAATATATAATAAGTAATCTTATTGTTAATCAATGTAAAGAGATAATAATTATTACAAATATGAGCAATACTTGATAGAAAATCAAAGCAGATAAAATATTTAAAAATAAATTAATCTTAGTTTTTAATGAATATATTATATAGGGTAACTCCGGTTATATGTCGCATCTATCAATATCTTAATTTATTAAATATTATTTACTATATTTATATTAAACGAACTATATCAGTAAAAACTTTTGTAATGTCTACTACTATGAAAAAAATATTAGAAAATATTTATTTTTTAGATTAAAAAATAAATTTTTTGAAACTCTTGCATTTTTGCCGTATATCCCATAGGGATGGGATATATGGCTACTCATAGAGAGAGGAAGGATATGTACGGTTCATGAAAAATTTACAAATAATGCATATAAATAAAATGTATAATGATATGAATTTATAAAATGTGTATATAAAGTTTTATTAAGAAATAATGATAAATATGTATATGAAGTAATAAATAATAATTATAATACAATCTTCCTACATATATTACAAGTGTTATGATATGAGGTACATATTTCGTATAATGCATTTATTGCATTTAGTGCACTAAATTCAATCTGCGCACTTTGTATGCTTTGGGCATAAACCGTTTACTAAAAATGCCGTATATCCCAAACAGGTATACAAGACAACAAACTAAACAAAGATTACAAAAGCAAAACACTTGTATTGTGCTACACATGCTTTACTATTCCATTACACATATATATCAAACGAAATAATCACTAAGTTTTTTACACAGTAAATCATTTTATGTAGATATAATTTATGATGACATTACTTATTACAGTGACAAATCGATTCTATTTTTTCTGACTTCTGCGACATAAATCCCAACGCGGCGTATTTGCCAGAGTTACCCTATTATAAATTGGAATTAATTTAACATTTTTGTTATCGCTCGTTCTAATTAATAAAATAAAATATATTAGAATATTACTTTACCAAATTAAATCGATAGATACAAGCAAATGAAAATGAAATTAGCACAGCGCAATTCGCATGAAATGGTTTTCGACATCCGCGAGAAAAGACTCAATGGACCTTGGAAAAAATGGAACGGATGATATTCGCTAACGTTTTAGTGCTCATCGAGCGACGTTATTCGTCATATCGGACACACGTTAGGGTCAGTCGTAAAATGTCGATCGCCGGGGATAACGATAACGTCGTTCGTTCTACTTTTTTTTTCTCTTTTTCTCTTTCTCTCTCCTCGGATTCTCGTCTCCGCCATCGTTACCGCTCGTCCTCAGTTATGCCCTCGGTAACGACAGACACGCCGACGCCTAAGGGCCGTTCACATTTACGAGCACGAACGGAGACGGGAGATATCGGCGGAGAAAATGAGTTGGAAAAGTGCGACGGGAGCACCCCTGGCGATCGTCATTGCTTGACCCTTCTCGCAGTCTTTCACTCTCATCGCAGACACATATGTATGTACATACATACATATACGTACATTCGCGCGTACAGATCTACGTGGATGTGTACGAACGCCGATGGCGGTTAGCGACAGTCGCTTGCCATTTCGATCCTATAGAGGCAGAGACGGAGCGAAACCCCGGTAAGTGCTCGATTGCATTCTCATTCTCTAGGGAATAGTTACACGGATTACATTCACTGTGGTCTGATAATTTCCGTTGAAAAGCGAACGAACCTGACGAGGACCTGGTTGTACTAGACGTTGATTCTGTGCGACAACAACGTGAGATTTTGCAATGCACATTTAGCGTCAAGAAGTAAACTGTAAAAGTATACTACATGATAAATTAACAATTCTCGCAATTCTACGTATTATATACAGATTGAAGCGTCTTTGATTTATCGGATGTCATTAGAGATAGTTCTGGGCAAACAACTCGACTTCCTCCCGACTTTTATAGAGCTCCGTTACATTGAAATTCGGTGCGAGACGCTCGACAGTCTCCGATGTAAAACGAAATCGATCACTATCTTCCTCAAACTCCTCGGTGACTCGTCTAATGCGACTCGAAGTTTTCCACTTCGCGATTGCTATATACGACACCAAGTTTCGAGCGTTTCGAGCGTTTCGAGGTCGGGATATATGAACATCTCTATAGGGATCTTCTAACTGGCTCGACAAGATACAAGTTCATATATTTTATCTGGTTCAATTTTGAGTTTCAAAAACTGAGTTAAATTAAATTAGGTAATTAAATCGAATTAGGTAATTTGTAATTTATTTTATTATTATCGAAAAATATTTTCGATAATAATAAAAAAAAATTTTTAAATATTAGAAGAAAACATTCCTCAATTTCTTTTAGCATTTAATCGAACATCGAACATTTTATAAGGGATACTTACTTTCCAAATTAAATACAGATTAAAATAAATTTATTTGGAATTAAATAGCCTCCGAAGATCGGAGGCTATTTAATTATTGGAAATAAATTTATTGAAACCTGCTGCATTAAAGATAGCTTCTATTTAAAAAAATATCCATAGAGAATATTAAAAGTTTTTAAAGAGTTCTTTAAATGTTTTATGTAATATAAAAAGTCCCTTAAATGTATAATATATAAAAGATATTAGTATATACAATGAAATAATATAAAAAGCAAATATTAGTTGCAGACACATTACGAGAGAAGAACTTTTCATAATTCGAACATGATTCATATTTTTCGTTTCTCCGGGGAAAAAAACATTGTTGCATATCGAGCTCGATGTTTCATGAAATACGTTAACACATGTTGCTGCGCGATACACCTCTCACACTTCCATCGCGTTCGTTTCTCATTCATTTTTTATCCCGATTCGCGACACCCCAAGGGTCGCAGCTGCACTCCATTTCGAAGAACAATCTCTGCATATTTGAAATCTATCCGTGACTTCGTACATTGTACGTATGTAGAATGCGCGAATATATGTGCGAGAGTATACGTGCGGCATAGAAAGACACGTATGCAGAAATTGGCCGGAACTCTGCCGGAGCCCAGCGTCAATATATTATAGAAATTTATAAATTTTCGAACACGCTCGCTCGAAAAGAGGTCGGGATGCGGTGGTGGCAGCGGTGGCGGCGTTGCTCCTTTAAAACGGCGCGCGAGGGCAGAGCGACGACTATTTCTGCCGTTTTGACTGGTGAAATTTTCAAGAGGCCATCATTGATTTTACCCCCCTCGCGCGTCGAGCGCCGCCCTTATTCCACCCTCCGCGCGTCGCGCACCCTTCTCAACCCGTACCTCGCATCGATCACCCGTACTGTCCACGCAAAATAACGATTAGCTCGAGAGCGCGACGTGTTCCAGAGACGTTCGTCCAGGTCGAGTAACTCACGTCTCTCTCATGACGAGTCAAAGATCATGGACACGCGACATTACGACGATGAAGTTTAACGCGAGCTTGAAGTTTAACCGAAAGCAGAAAAACTAGACAAAAGAATTACTTGGATTCATATTTCAAAATCGATTTAACTTTCCATTATTTTTCGTAGCAAGTAAGACACTCATACAATATTACTTTCAATTTTATTTTCACTAAATATACACAATTGAGAACTGTTATTAAAATTCACAAGCAGTTAATTTCTGTTGAAAAATTAGATAATGATACAATTTTTAACTATTTAACTATTTATTTTTTTACATTATGAATACAACATCAGAGTTTAAATATTTCTAATATATTATTTGTAATTAAAGGATAAATATAATTGATTATTAGCTTATAATATGAATCAGATTATTTATCGCATAATGTCTGTTTAATTTATCTGTTTAATTTTCTTTGGTAAAAAAAATTTGATGGTCTTTAAATCTTATTTAAATTGCGGATTGTTATCATATTATATCTATATGTAATACTTGGACGAAATTTAGAGCTACGTTTACTGCCCACCCGACGGAAGATTGGTCTGTCCATAATTCAATGCACCCCACTGTTGACTCGGGAAACGAATATATACGTATAAGCGAAACGCACTCACGTCATTGGAAAAGGAGAAACACAGGAACCGAAGGGCGAAGCAGCAGCCGCGCGTTAAATATTTAGAATTGTGAGTTATGATACCGCGTGTATAGGCGTCGCATTATCGGTAAAGACATCGAGTCCCAGGTGCGTCCTATGTGTTTACGAGTCTCCGAACGGTCCAACTTCAGAAGCGGCAAAGCCCAGCGGGAACTTCGAAGGCTATGTTTTGCCGGATATATCGCGGGTCTGCACCAGGTGTACGGTGACTCCTAAGGCGTAGTATCCTTCGGATCTTGGTCAGGATACCTTTTTTTATTCAAGTAAGCTAAATTTTTCCTAAACACTATCGCTCGACGAAGACGCATGCGTCACGAGCATCATGTGCGTTATGTAAATCAAATTAGAGAAAAGGTTTTACTAACTTGTAGAGTTCTCTGTTATATTTTAATGAATTTTTTTCATGATAATGTTTAATAATATCCATCTAAACATTCTTACGAAAGAATTTAGATTTTTGTTTAGAATAGAAACATAAATAATAGTAAAAATAAAAATAGGTTGTCATTTTTTGATAAGTGAAACATTAATGAATTAGAGAGAGAGAGAGAGAGAGAGAGAGAGAGATTTGATGATTTTCAATGGCAATAAAAGATGTGAAGAAGCAAATGAGAATTTTGATACTGAAAAATAACATCCTTGCACAAGAAAAAGGTAGACTATAGAGATTCGTTGACGCGTTGATCATAAATATAATTTTTATGACTTTGGCTTTCTTTATGTTGTTTACGCTAAAATAAAGAACGAAGTTAATTCGATCGTTAAAACGAAGTTACGTTTTTTACACAAGCTATTTCGATAATCGAGCTACAGAATAACATCGAAGTTAAATAAAAAAATACACTTTTTACGAGCCTTGCTTTCATGTGGAAAATATTCGATGTTATCGTGGTTTTTATTAGTTACAGTTTCTCTTTTTTAGAATCTATGAAAAAAGAGATCGTGGAGATAGTTTTTAAAAAAAGAAAATCAATATTTGACTGGCGGAAGTAGTAATAGTTTTTGAGTGTAAGTAAAGAGAGGGAAACAGAATCGAAAGTATGTATATCTGACAGTATGGTAGATTAACATGCTCATATGGAAAATGGATGATACTTAATTGCGCGACTCCATATCATAGACGCGAGCCCTATATTAATGGCGACAGGCTACGAATACGTCTGACCACCGATGAGGTTGTTCGCTCTGCTTCTCGCTTTATACCTGTCAGATCGGCCCTGAGTAACGATCCGGCAGAATTTCAGTGCCTCGGTCTACGAAATGGCGTGACCGCGAATGGATCGCGTCGAGAGGAAAATATAGAAATGTAAATTGCTTCTTATCACCATAATGACGTGCCCAGTCACGGAATTATCCAGAATGCTGTATCAATCGTTCGCGAATATCGCCGTAACAGTGGCGGAACATTTAAAGACCGTGTCGGACTTACGACTTAATTAAGGTACGATAAGGTAGTATTTATGTGGTAAAACGATAGAAGAAGTTGGGTAAAACTTAAGTATTGGAGGGGTAATCTGTTATACTATCAAAGTGTCCACGTACAATGAAGATAAGTTTATCTCAGCAGCGTGATGCAGACTGGAGAGGACGTTGCTCTGTTCTCGGTTTATTTCACCTCTCTCCGAGAAGCGAGAAGGAGGTTCCGGGAGGACTACAGCAGTCAAGGGACGAGTGATTTATTCGAAGTCGCGTTTCGCAACAACCAACCTTAGATTAACCGAATTACTGGATTCCTGGGCCGGCATGGATCGCCGTGCCACGGACCAACACAGCAGCGGTATTCGCTGTCGCAACTGGCGACGGAGCCGAGCTACAAGGTAGATTTGTCATTGTGCCCCCGGTGTTTAATTAGAGGGAGTATCGACCAGGCGGAGAGGGTCGGGACCCTGAGTTTCATGGGGTGAAGGCGGCCGAGAACTAAACGAACGAGAAGGCAGCGTCGGAGGGCACGTCTCCAGATAGGCCCCTCACCTGCAATTACCCAATCGCATCACGGTAATGGATTACCGATTGAAGAGGAGCAGAGAATCCGGTTCCCTGTTCAATTCGCTCGCCGACGTCGAGATATCGACGGAGGGTAGCGGTGATGTCGGGGTACAGGATGAGGGGGAGTGACCGCCGTCTTGCCGCTCGCCGCGCACCAGGGGCAATTTACCTCGCCAATCTATGCCACGTAATTGGGAATTTTATAATATTTTTGGAAGCGAGCCAGTCTCGGCCGAGCGGCAGCCGGGCAGGGGGTAGTGAGGAACGGGGTAGGACGGAAACGACGGGAAAGAAAGGTAGAGAAAGACGGTTGCGGAGGTGGGTTATACGGTTGGGATATCGTGGAGGGCCAGCAGCCTCTAGGGAAGATGGATATCCTCTTTTTGAGAGCCGCAACGCGCCGGATGAAAAATGCACACGGCTAAAATTCACCGCCGCAAAAAGGGTGCGAGCGATTTGGAAGCATACCAAATTGTAATCGTCGGAAATCGACGATTAATTTATCACGGAAATGCCCCCTACCCGTCCCTTAAAGCGCCGTCCCTCACCCTTCGGCGTTTTCAACTATTACCATTCCCATTTTTACGCGAGTTGGAACTATGGCTATCGCCGTGGAATGACTCCACCTCCTTGTTCCTTGAAACGAGAGGATTTGCGGTATAACCGCAGAGAGACGTACGCTATCAATCGGCGAATCGAAAACCTTTCACGAGTACTCTTCCCTTTGTAATCGCATATTGTGCAGTCATATTTCTCGTAAGCTCTCCGTTTCCACCGATATCACGTGTTAAATTTGGACATGGCGAAGTTTTAAGAATTTTTACGCATGGAAGAATATTATATATATATTAAATGTTGCATATCTCGTTGGATTACAGTTCATTGTCGTGATAAGATAATAGTCTGTACACTCTAAAAAATATCAATCTAGATTTAACATACGGTGTCTAATATAATTCTACTATGTTCTACTATTATTAATATCAACGTGATATGAATTTAACACCATGTTTTAAATCCACATCATATTGATGTTAACATCAACATGATGTAGATACGTTTACGTAATTTCTTATCACCCTG
>Ga0157364_1000536_pt1 | contig 26777 bp, 18 predicted proteins | sample AttsexASBM2_FD_111476 | JGI IMG/M metagenome (GOLD analysis project Ga0157364, IMG submission 111476) | Fungus gardens microbial communities from leaf cutter ant in Ribeirão Preto, State of São Paulo, Brazil - Atta sexdens ASBM2 | ecosystem: Host-associated > Fungi > Mycelium > Unclassified ... | reverse complement strand
GTGCGTGCGTGCGTGCGTGCGTGCGTGCCTCTCTTTGTCTTACGCGCTCGCGTGGAACCGCCGCGATGTCTTTTTCTTCCTGCTCTTCTTGCGCGATGCTCCCTTCTTATGCGAGATCGTAAACCGGAGCCACGCTATGTGGGAAAGCCCATCAGCGATCGTATGTGATCCCTCGATTAGTCTGAAAGAATATCACGAACGCAGAAAGCTATCCAAAAATAAACTTTGACCATAGTCATCTTTAGCTCATCGTATTAGTTTGTAATTCAGAATTTGACAGATGTAGCCCGTTATATCATAATTAATTAATACTAGCAGGACATTTAGAGGGAGGATGACGGCGGATGTTATATGGAGAAAGATACGAAATGAAGAAGCCCGCATGGCTGCTGGCGGCGGACGAAGAGTGAAGGGATAAAGGGCAGCAGTGGGAGGACAAGAGGCGAAACTGTGCTGTTCTGCCGTCGTCTGCCCGTTTCAGCGGAAGGATCACAGGTGCACTGTTTCCCAGGGACCTGCGGCGAAATGCGAAACGCGAACTCGCTCGCGCTGATGGAAAGAGAGAGAGAGAGAGAGAGAGAGAGAGAGAGAGAGAGAGAGAATCGTGACCTACCATGATACACACCCCCGTATATACTGTACGTACAATACGGCGATCCGCGTCCTTTTCACTTCACCTCCCCATTCCTTTCGCAGAAATCAGCGACGAGAGAGAAAGCAATAATTCTGCAGGGAATCGAGATAGAAAAGAAGGGAAGAGAGAGAGACAGAGAGAGAGAGAGAGAGAGAAAGAAAGAAACGGATTGGAGGGTGACAGCAACAAGCCCTGGAGAATGATGGATCAATGGAAATTGGTTTGCGTGATGGTATACAGGAAAAATCGAACAACCAACGTGCGCATACTCTCAGACGAAAATTGATAGAACCTGCGTGAGCGGTGTGCTATACGAAGCAAGGGGGTTGAAAGGTGAGCAAGTTTAAGCGTTCAGAGGATACGTGGTAAAGCAAGTGATGAGATAACATCGTCAGGTACAATGCCCCGACTCGAAATACTGTATTGAAGATCTAATAAATTTATTCAACAGCTACAATTATTTTGCACGAAAGTATATACTTTATTTCGACTTTAAAATAACTACAATATTGACTCTGAATTGTAATATAGTCGCGATCAATTTGCACAGGCAGTTGTTAACGATTTGTGGCAACCCAATCGAATGGGTCAGGTATACATGTATATCTACTCCAATCAGCTTTTATTGTTATTTAATAGCTGCGCAATCGTTTTACGAATACGATCCAATAATTGAGGAACGTTCGACTATGTCGATTAAAGCGAATTTTCTAGTTTTTCTTTCTTTTCTCTTTGTTTCTCTCGATATCTATTATTTTGATTGTACATAACTGGATTCTCGTAACATATTATTTATATTTTATAATATAAAATCATATTGACATAAAATTTTATATAAAAAAATCGATTTTACTTGATATTACAGCATTATTTTTAAATAAGAAGAGAGCCGTAATATCTATCGCAATAAATTAATCGAGGTTTTTAAATTTCATTAACATTTGAGAATTTTTGTTAAAAAATGCTCATTAGCATCAAAAAATGATTAAATTGCTTGTACAATTTAATAAGTAATATTACTGATTTTGCTCATAAATGCATTTTAAGTCCAGAAAATTATTTTGGCACGCGATATGCAGAATTAGAATGTATATCACACATATAATTCACACAAGAAATATTTAAACACCAAGCTTGATCCGCTTTGACCGAATATAGGGATGCGCTCAGTGAGCTCTTTCATCTGTTTAACATATTCCGTTAGATCCTAAAATGTAGGCCAATCAGATGAAAGAGCTTATTGAGCGTTCTGAATGCATCCAGGCTTCTTATTTAAAAATTTGATTTATTTATATCGATTTAAAAGTCGTTTCATATTATTTACAACGTTATTCTTATTACTCTTTCGTTTTAATTGTCGTTACAATTCTGTCCACTGTCTGTGATAACCCACCCAAACAATATCAAAATAACTTGTTATCCATCGACAGTTACATTACCTTCGTATTGACTCCTTTCCGTTCCGAACTTTTACGCGGGGGGGGGGCGGGGGGATAAAAACAGTCGTGGTTCTGTTTGCCCTACTAATTTATTTTTCTGCACACTGTCGCGTGCAAGTTCTTCACTCGGTCACTCGCAAGTTTTCACATTGGTACAATGTATGTACGCGCACATGTGTATGTGATATGTGCATAAATGTGTGCGTATCGTTCGATGTAACATCGAAACAGCCAGGGAAAAACGTAACGAGATATCTCGCTGACGAGAGCTCTGTAGAAATATAATCGAGAGTATGGAAAGAAAAATAGGAAACGCGCGCCGCGGTAACATGTTTTCGTTGAAGAGGTTTTATCGAACGTGAGACGCCGCGGCGAGATATCGAATTAATATTATATATACATTCGGATATACCACATTCGGAGCATATTCGGATATATGCGGCGCGGCGAAGAGACGTGATCGACGGACGGCTGCCTAATCGCGCTTTAATGCGAAATAAAGTAAACATTGGCTGTGGAGCTCGCGTTCGAAAATGCAAACGTCATTATGACATTAAACGCTAAATGGGGCGCGCAAGGCGGATCTTGTTTATGGGCCAACTATCGAGGCTGTTTTACCCGCTAATTTCGTATTTAATTGACACATCTACCGCGACGAGAGAGTAGACGCGTCCGATGCAGTTCGCGTCCACCCAAACATTCATCCCATTCTCTCTAACAAGGGCGATATATACGTTGCCCACGGCTATCCTGCGGCACAGGCGACATGTAATTCGAATTTGAAATAGGCAATTAATTAACCGCGTGCTGCACGCACAGTGATCTCGCCGCGCGATTCGGCTACGCCGAATTATAACACGCTCGTGGCTATATATTTATATATCCAACAAGTCGCTTTATAATATCCGTCTGATTCACGCATTTTCAAATATTAAATTTTTGTTAAATCCCGACGAATCGGGTGTAATACCAAAAAAATGTTATCGAAATTGAAGCGACGTGAAATCGAATAAATATTGAAAGAGTTGTATATCATATGAGTTTTAAGCCTTGTGTTATACGAGATCTGTTTTTTTTTTTTCTTTAACTGACTCGCACTTACACAATTTTTTTTCTCTCCATGAAAAGGAAAAGAAGAAAAATCTATCTATCTTACAAGAAGTTCAGTTAAAAAGGACATATCTATAATTATCTGTATGTACGGAAATAATGCTAATGAATCTAAAAATTTAACTTATAGATACGGATCTGAAAATAATTTTGTCATCAAAATAATTATGCGTAATTTAAAATCTATTTTAAAAATTTTCATTCAATTTAATATGTTTAAAAAATAGAGAAGGTAGAACAGAATTTCCACGAAATTGGTTATTCTTCGTCTATATCTTCGAACGTAGATAAGCAAACGGTGCAATTAAAATATCATTGGACGTCACGTTAACGTTCTTTCCTCGAACTGTTGAAATTCTTCCGATCGCAGTGCGGTGTCGAGTTTCCCCAACCATAAAATCCGTCTTGAAAACTGCCTGCGGTAGCCTAATTCAGGGCCTCCGGACGGGCCCGAGAGTCGCGCAGTGCAGCGCATCGACGGAAGCGAGCGGAGAGTGTCGATTACTCGAGGGCCACCCGCAACGAGCGGTGGCGAAGCGACGCGTCGCGCGCGTCATCCGCGAGGTTGGTCGGGTGTTTACGAAAATTACGGATGATAATGTAAGCATTTTTTCACGCTCTTCAACGCGGGTGGGTGCGGACGGGCCTCGGGCGGTCCGGGTCGCATACACGCGGTGTCCCACTCCCGCGGGGCTAATTTTAGGGTGCTTCAACCCCCTGGTTGCTACGTTCGCGAGCGCGCGCCGACACCGTGACCGACGCGTTGTTTACACGTACGTGCGTCCCAGGGAATTCCGACACCCGGCTTCCCTGTGACGCTGTGTGTTAAGTCTTCGAAGCGAGAGAAACCCGCTGCTTCTCAGAACTGACGGCCGTGTTACGAGCCGGTATCTGCAGGACTGTTTCCCATTTCTTCACTCGACGTGGTAGCGTTAACGAGGTATCGTTATTCCTCGATAAATTTCTCGAGTTCGAAAATATCAGGGATCTTTGTCTTTGAAAAATATATTCAGAAAGTATTGTAAGTAATGAATAAGAGTGATAGGATCTTAATTGGATCTTAATTGGAACATTATCATTATTGAACGGTATCGCTATTAAAAAGTTCTGTTGGAATAAAAATCCAGAAAACAAAAACGCTTTCAGATCAAATTTAAGATCTTCACGCTCTTCTCCAATGTAATCTGTCAGCAGGATATATCGAGATTTATACAAGTCTAACCGTATTATAAATAATAGCGGAACAGGATTACGCGCCATAGAAATGTTTGCGCAAGAGATATCTTTAAAGGATACAAAATGCATTATGCGCTTTCTTGGAACGCTGGCGTGCCACGTAGATAGCATATATAGGTGCAACCTATTTTGCCCTACGTCTCTTTAATAGACGAAATACGGAGCATATTCCCGGTTTTATACACCAAACATATTGGCGTCCTCTTCCTCAACTAAGCCGCATCAAAGGCGGGTCGATTGAACCATTATAGAACCCTATTGTAATTCCATTTGCCAAGATACCGCACGTCGACCGATGTTCTACCGTGATACCACGGGAGGCATTCGTGTACAATAGCATTGCGTAACAACGTACCCGCTATTAACAGTGTTCGATTTACCGTAAAATCCATGAACGCATCCGCGAACACACGTTCTCGGATTGATCCCCACTGGCCCCGAGGCCCGTTGATCATTTTCGGAGATCTGAGCTTGTCTTCATTGGCTCTAATGTATTGCCAACAGATAGAAACACGTGGCACTTGTATTTAAGTGATACGTGAATAAACTTCCATATTCTAAGCTTACGTTTCGATACATCTGGTGCACATCTTCGTTGGGACTTTAATTTTTGACTATCATTTTTACAGCGAATTAGAAAACTATCTTTGTTAAGTATTTGCAAAGATTGTTCATCTTGGAAATGAAAATGCGTCCGTTTAAATACTTGTCTGATAAAAAAGAAAGCAAAAAACAGACTTGATCCGACGATGTTACGGGGGCGCGCATTCTCTCTCTCTCTTTCTCTCTCTCTTTCTCTCTGTTTCTCGTTCGGCGCCCCTGATCGAATTGAGAAACAATGATCGGCATTGTATCCTGTCGGATTTCTCGGTTTTCGGCCTGTGAGAATGGGGATCCCTTAAGATACGCCACAATGCGATCGGCTGCGACAGCAGGAGCTAGAACGCGCACGACCGGGCAGCAGCAATGACTTAATGCTATTTGGGGTATCTGCTCGATGCACATATTGTATACGCTCGCCTGTGAATGGAGCAACGTAGAAAGCGAGAGAGAGAGAGAGAGAGAGAGAGAGAGGAGGGGGGGGAGAAGCGAGAGATTGGGGAGAACGAGCGGCATCCGCGGAATTGTTTACTACTTGCCGCGAGCCCGAAATAGAGAGCAATTCTCTTGTTTTGGACATTGAACTGATGTTTTCGATACATTCCTCCGTTCCGATACGCTAAAAGAGGAAAAAAATTGAGTTTTTCGCGGCGTTTTTCCGTGCACCGAGCATGGAGAGGTTAGTGGGAAATATATATGGCGAGGAAGATTAATTCTCCAAAGTGCGACGAAAACGATGTTTGAGAATGGCAGATTACATTGTGGGAAGGAAGGTAAATCATTATGCTCGGGTAGAGAGCTTGTATTTCATCATAAATCATTATTCGTTTAAAAGTGGCAGACGTCCAACAAATTCTGAGATGGTACACGCGTGTCTCTCGTACAACGGATTAAGTATTAATAATAGCACAGTGTAGTCGCCAGATACTAGTAGGGTGTAATTACGGTAAGAGAGCGGGTGAGTCATTTCTTATTTTTCTTCCACCGTTGTTCACAGATCGCGTACTTTTACAATATAATTCTACATTATAACATCTACATTATATTGGAAGAAAAAAAAATTAATTACCGTTTTACGTTATTATTAATAAATCAGATAGAATCCTGCTTTTCCGCTTTCGCAATATGAGAAATAGGATTACGACAGCCGTATGAGCAATGCGAGAACGATATTTCCAGCCCAGTTATTTCAGTAACTCACATAATAATCTGCATAATTAATCGTCGCGTAATCGCGCGCGATCGTTCGAAAAACGGCGGAAAGGAGTTAGCGAGATTAAGGATCGCTCGATCGTTGCGCGCGGAAGGGATGACGAGAGCTTCGAGGGGGCCGACGGCGGACGGTGATTTAATATTTTTCCTGTTATGAGTATAAGCTCGCCGGTTTGTTCTGAAAACAACGTCGGCTGCCGCGGTTCGTCCGTGTCCTCGCGCAAAACCACCTGCACGGACGAACGAACTACCGCGATCGCCGTTCCTCTTCCCCAACCCCATCCCCCAATCCTTCCGGATGCGAAGATCTTACTTATTTACTTGCGCGTTTTATCCGAAGTAACTCGCTCCTCGCAATCTTACGCGTATAGTTCTCTCATTGTTCGTCATTACATCATACGTACGGAAGTGGAGTTGCAACACCCTTCAGAATTCGTTGAATTGCATCACGAATTGTTTTCCCGTTCGCTCGAATGATGTCGTGGCCGATCGTTCATTGTGCAGTATATTACGTAATACCTTGCATCTAATCCCGTCACAAAATTGTCAATATTAAATGTATATATGCATTTAACACACAGAGTTGTGTGTTCAAGTAAATGTATCAAGTAAAAAACTACAACTACAAATATAAGAAAATCAGATTACGATTAATAGAGAAACCTAGAAATATTTTTACCGTTAAGTATTACTACGCTAAATCAATTATTGCCAAAAATGCGAGATCTAACAGCACGCGGGACGCTATACACTTGCAGTAGAAAAGAAAGAGCTGCAGCGAAGAAAAGACGAGGTCTACATTCTGTGCGTCTGCGCGATTATTTCGAGAGTCAAGGCGCCGAGACGTGTCCGCGGCTGTGACGGATGTCGCTAACGAGCTCCGCCGACGATTGACAGAATATTCTCAGTACGTAACAGCGAATATACCTATCTGCGGTGCGTGGAATCTTTGACACTTCGCGAGCCAGCGAGTTCCGTTTGCTGCCGTTCTCGCGCCGCAATATTGACCATGCATTTCACTCTAACAGCTAACATTAAATAATTACTGCGTGAGAGTGCAAAGGCCGGAGCACAGATCTTTGCATAAGTCTTGAAACATAATAGGGAGTATAATAGTAAGCCTTAAATCTTAAAAAAATCAATCATAGTCGAGTATTCTTCTTACATTTAATTATAATTGATTAATTTCTTAAAGCTTAAGACTTATTACACATATTGTATTTTGGAACTAACGTATAATGTAAAGCACATATATATATAAGAAAATAAAAAAACAGAGTCTCTTATTTCATGGAAAAGAAGGAAATGAAAAACTTTGGTCGGTTTGTTTTTTCTTATTCATTATGCCTTATGCCTTATGCAAGACTCTGTATTCCCCCTCTAACATAGACAACGACGTTATCGAATTTTCAGCGTAAAAGTGCGTTTGGAAGTATAGAGACTTTTCATGAGACTAGAAGGAAATTCAAATTTGCAGTATATTTAGCGAAAAGATGCAAAGGATCGGCGAGGTGCCAGACATCCTCGACGCGAATAATGCGCAGGAGGTGTTGAAGTAGGAATGCTAAGTTAAATATACGCGTAGGACGTGGAGGTAGAATAAAAAGTACTCCCTAGCTCTCTTGTTCGACGTGTACACTTTGAGACCGAAGGAAGCGTAGGAAGTACTCCTGTGCGATATAAAAACCTTCGTTCTCTCCTTGTAACGTTTTTGCCTTTTATCCCTGATGCGAAATAATATCGTTCAATGAAAAGGACGAAAATCCTTGATTTAAGTATCCAAAAAGAATTCTAAGCTAGTGAAGCCGACAATGGCTTTTATTCTTATTCGTTCTATGATACGTTTTGAAATGTACGTTTTGATCTTTACTTAGCTCTTTTCAGCAACGCAAAAAATTAGTTACGCATTATCGCTACGGATCGATGAATTGGTATCTACATCTTTTAATATTACTATTGACGTCGAAAATGAAAAAAATATTTGACACTGAGTCAATAATTTTTGTGAGATGAGATCTTTAAGTAATTCGTTTTATATATTAATGCATAACTAATTTTTTGTTGGTGAAGAAGGCTGAATGTAAAGGTCGAAACGTACATTATCATAGAACGAATAAGAATAAAAATTGTAGCTATTGTCATCTTGCTAGCTCGTTTGAATCTGTTGATCTTTAAAATTATGATTTCTTATTGCTTTGCAATAACTGTACAAGCGTTTGTTATAACATTTAACTTTTTAATACTCAAAGATAATTCTTGCCATTTTTTATTTAATACGAGCATGATTCTTCTTCTTATAAATAATTTTCTTCTTATAAAACAAAGTTTTCATTATAAATAATTAATTTTAATTCTAGAATTATAAATGATGAGTTATCTAACGTTGGTAGAAAATCTCTCTACTGCAATATAAAATTAAATTCTCAGAGAAAAATTTATCGTAGTTTAAAATTTCAAATGTTTAAGACTAAGTGTAAAGTGACATATAATTTGTATAAATTGCATACGAAAAAAGTGATAAGTTATAATAATTACGAAAAAATTAATAGTGACGATATGTAAACAGACATGATATTTCACGTGGTAATTAAACTGTCAGTTATTATATTCAAGAAGCATTCAGAAGGTTGTAGAAGTATTTTCTGATCTAGGTACGCGATAATGTTTCGCTAATGATGACAGTAACCCATGTTGACTTAACCCGTTGCCGTGATGGACGTTGTAGTATATTAGGAACAGCATTTATGACAGATATGTCACGCGAATATGTCAACCATTCGTAGCAGAAGATTGCGTTAGGTGAAGTATAGCTTTTGCAGAATAAACGAACCTGTATCACAGCCTTTGCAATGGATTTGACCGCTGTCTATTGTTATTTAAAACTAAAGTGCACCGAACAGTGACCTTAGCTTAACATTCTAATAATAGCCCGGATGATTAATGCTAATCTATCGTTCAAAATACATTCAGATAGTTTGCAAAAGAAGCCTTTCTTATCACTTTCGTTATTTAATTCGTTTTCATATATTTATACTTTATTATTATGTTTATTATCGATTAACAACCTACTTGTGCCTCGGAATTGAAGATTAAGAGGATCGACTTGGATTGCTCTATCGATTTAACCGTGGATCTCTCTCCTCCGGAAAAGAGTTAGTTGGCGGGTCAATAAATAAAGCGTCAGACGTTCGTAATCCAGTGATCGCAAGCTTCTGACGATATCATGATTTCCGTAAATTATAAGATTTATTCCTCTTTCATTTTCCTAGTTTCATTTACAGACATGATTGATTAATTTTTTTCTGAGTCAACATAAAAAAAATATTAATGTCTTATCAAAACGATAAGTAGTATAACAATATCAAAGTAAATAGCGATGAGCATACATCTTTTCATTAATTGTACTTAAGCCTGAATTCTTTCGATTGCGGCCAATATTGTTCGAAGGCCAAACACGACGTTAACGAGACACTCGAGAGAAGGGAGAACTCAGCCAGCCTTTAAATTAAGAGATAACTTCTCATGGAGGAAGCTACTTGGTTGCCGACCTGCCGTCTCGTCGCGGCAATGCTAAAGGAATACGGTCGGCGGCTTTTTGTGGAATCGCGCCGTGGCAACTTTTGCGAGGCCCGCCGTTGAGCGGGCTCGGTGAACCGCGCTGCCAATAATAGAGCAATAAAAAAGCTCATTGGTCCGCCGTGGTGTGTTTCAAAGCAGTGGTAATGGGGCATGAAAGCTGGCGTGTCTTTATGGAAACCAGGAGGCGGAGGAGCAGGAGGAGGATGCGTTCTTGATGGGGAAAGAAAGGAGCCGACGAAAGAGAGATGAAAACTCGAGGGTGGCGCGGGACATTCGTCTTCGGAGGCGTTCAGCCGTTTGATAGCAAAACCTCCCGACGCGCGACGCACTACTCTCCTCTGCTCTACTCTCCAAAAGCCATAAGAACCCACCGCTAAGACCGAAAGCAAACTGTCGACCAATTAACCCTTCCAACCCTCGCAAATAACTTTATTGTATATAGGATAGAAAATCAACGATAAGTATAAATAGCAGCCTATTCGGACATTTGAAATTAATTTATATCAATATACGCATAAATCAATGTCTAATTGATAAAATATTGACATTGTTTCCCACTTCTTTTTGTTTTTCAAATTATTATTTTACATTTGGCGTTAACAAGTAAAACGTTATAAGGCTTTTGAATAAATAATTCTAATCACTTTAAAATAATATTTTTTTAAAGTAACAGGAATTAAATCACACATATTATTGACTTTCGTAAGCTATTATCCAATCATTTCTATTTTTATATATTATGTAAATGCAATTATCTGTTAATCATTTTAAAAGTGATAATATTTATTTTCCGGGGATGTAAGCTTACATGGATTTCACGGCCTTCATTCGCTTCCTATGTCTCCTGCGGTCGTCGATCGTAAATCGGTCGTTCGCCGCATTTCTGCAGTTCACTGCCGGACGAGAGCAAACAGGCGATAAATCAGCACATAAAATGGACCGGCGATCGATGAGTCGACCGGAAGAATAATACTCGGGTGTGCCACTCGATGATGGCACCGTGTGCGTGTGGTGCCAAGCCGTCTGCTAGTTACCTCGGGAAATGAGAATAAAAATAAATGCGGCCGGTAACGAATTTTAACGACGGGAACCCGAGAAATTAGGTTATAGAGACGCACGATGGCGAAGCTATTCAAGATTCTACTCGAATTCTAGATTTTTCATAACCTTCTTGTGCTCTCCGGTTAATTACATTATTATTTTTAATCATTCAAATCACGTTTCCTGCGAATCTTTCGACATATTTATTGTTAATTTCTCAGGTACCTAAGCAGGTTTTGTTGGCACGCTTATTTACGGTATGAGGACAAAATTGTTTTGCAAATACAGTTAGCAAACCGTTTACTCTCCTGTGGTGCGATTCGTGAAACTCTCGGGAAACTGTATTTCCCGTCAATATTTTGATGCATGAGTCGATGCATCGTCGTATAAATGTATGAATAATAAATGTCGAGAATCGTAAGAAGATCGGACGCGCATTGTCTGTCCTTAACCGTGGTTGAAAATCGAGGCACTCTTGAAGTCACCCACGTGGAGTTAACACTAAGTTCAAAATCATCGTCAGCATACCCGAAGTTGCGGTGAGGCGTCAAAGCGACGCTCGAGAGCCTCGCGAAAAAAGCAAATATTTAACGGGGTAAGGTGAAATTCCACCGAAATTCTTGTTCTCGCGTTAGACAGCCTGGCTGCTTTACAATACGCCATATCAACATTAATCATCTGTCACGTTTATCGAAATATCATGATACTGAATATGATTTTTTTAAATATAGAATTTTTATCTCACATGAGAGATACCGAAAAATAATTTCATTTCTCTTACAAGCTTACAAGAAAGGCGATTTTCTTTCCCTAAGAAAAAAAGATAAAAATGTTTCGAGATAAATATAATTGAATTTTAAGTGATCAATTATATAATTGATAAATAATACCGTTTTTAAATGTTCATCTTTTCTTAAGAAAAAGAAAATGCTTTCGGCAGCACGAATGATAATGAATTTTTTGTAACATAATATTCAATCAGTATCCTTGCTCGAAGCGGGGGAAGATAAATGATTTTGTAGAATAGACTTGCGAAAATCATGTTTTGTTACTCCTCTTATTAATCTTTTAATCGCAAAAAGTTGAACAAGATTTATCATCGAATTACATAACGCACAGTTAAAAGATTAACTTTATTAGTATTGTTAATTTTAACCGCAGTTTCGTCGTTTACTTTTATATTTAAAGGACTAGAATGAATCAATAACTTATAAATCTACAGAGAATTAGGTGAACTATCTTTATTGCAGTAGATAACAAAAGCTAAGAGGAAGCGTAAATATCACACAAAGTTCCCTCCTTTCTCGTAGCATAGAGGAACGTAATTTTCGTGATATTTCAGTACCGTTAACTCTCATTATCAACCGATCTACTATTCTTTGACACGTCGACAGAGGAACGTACCCGTTAATATATACCAACACATCTCACCGGTCCGCGCCATTATCGGGATCTACCTCCTCTTCTACCTCGCAGTCGACGCTACTCGCACGGATCATCTATATATCGCACGGTGACTATTTATACAGTAAGCAAAATGCCTGCTTCGGTATACTCGTAATTCGAACGAACGAACGAGGAGGAGCGACGGCTGTCAAGAAGTGAAATACCATCCGGTCCACTTCGCGCGCTCGAGTCCTCCACTCGAGATCCGAGCTGGCCCCGGGTAGCCCCGGGCAGCCTCGGGGCCCGGTGTGGCTGGTATTATGAATGAAACCGCGCAAAGCCGGTTCAGTGTGCGGGCCCCGACCCCCGACTCCGAAGTCCGAGGCAGCTCTGAGCGAGAGGGGTTCCTCGAGGCCCTCCAGGAGGAGCTCAATGGAACTGAGAGAAAAAAATTCGTGTGGTCATTTTTCGAAGGCAACAATAAAAACGCGTCCCCGCCTCCCCGCCGCCGCAGCCACCGCCGTCGTCGCCACTTCGACCTGCTCTGCGCGCAGGTTGCTGCGTCACAGCCAGTGACACATCCTGCGGGATTCCTGCGCATCGAGAAGAGCGCAACAATGGAAGACGAGCGGCGACCGGAGAGACGATGACTGGTCTCGTCGTGGAAGATCGTGGAAGACGACTCACGCGCGCACGGCTATTTATGCGATATCATTCCAAGGGGCGACACGGGGCCCCATCGCCCGTAAACAATGTGACCTTACGTGCGAGAAGTGGAGATGCTCACGCGACTCTCGAATCTCGATGAACGTTAACGATCGACTGTCCTCGCACGATCGGACGCGACTGGATCGCAGGCTCCTCTCGGGGTCCATTATATCAAATCCCAATTTTTTTTATATCGCATTTTAATTCATCTCGTATGAAAGTCGATGGATCCATGTTGAAATTGTTAGATATCTCTCGAAGCTTTCGAATTCCTTCGCGTTGTCAAATCATTATTATAGATTCTTAAATTTTTACATCTCTGGCTTGAAAGATGATGTAACTTTAGCTTCAACAAACGGACAATAAAAGTTGGGCACAATGCCGAGGAGGAGTGAATGGCTCTAATTTTATGCCCGATGTGTCTTCATCGACGTGACGTACTTTACCTTAGCGCGGATCACAAAAAGGTTAACATGAACGCGAGGACCATTAGTCGGTCGATCGGAAGAGCGTCGTCACGGAGGTTCTCGATCGATCATGCGATCTGGGTGCGTCGCAAGTGTGTGATCCAGGCACGAATCCGAGAGAATCTGATGTCGATCCATCGGTCAAGTCGTTGACACCTCGACACGGGCGCGAGTAGCGTGTCTGGTGTGTCACGTAAAAATGCCGTTCTTCTTCCGTAATACAGGAACTTTACCCGAATTCGTTGACAGCACTTCCCCGCCCTGGCACTCATGTGGCACACGAATTCTCAAAGATTGGACACGTACGTGGCATTCCATGGGACACTTTACGAACACATGGCTGAGAATTTGTCTACCTATATATAGTCGTCGTTTTGTATTTGCCGCCAACTATCGCGTTTTCGAAAATCTACACCTAGAAATCTATACCTAGAAATCGCGATTCCTCAGCAAGCCTTCTAATAAAAAGACAAACTCGATGTCTTAATTCGTTGCCGCATTGCGAAGCATCTGTTGTTTTATCCATTGTTTTAAGTTAAAATAACAAATACGCGGAATAAATGTTTATATTTCTAATTACATACTTATTTAAAAAAAAATAACATATTTATAAATATAATTATAAATTTATTGATAAAATAATGTTTTTACTAATTAATCGGGGAAGGGTGATTTTTTTAAGTAACTGGATTATCTTATTATCGATTGGTGAGATACACAGTTAGAAGTCACGGAATGCCGATTACTTCCTGCAATCTCGTCATTGAGCTCACGTTGTCGCGTGCGTCAAATGTGAATTCTAATCTCAAATCTATGTGGATCCTAATAAACGAGTAAATAATTTCGGTCACGTTCCATCGATTTCCCCGAGTCCCGCCACAATGGTCGTCTTCTTAAATAGGATTATATTAAGCTGTTTCACCGGTGCTGAATGGCGAGTCAAATGGAGGATCGTCGAAGATGTTTTGGTAGGCACGACTACGTGAGCCAGCCGATGGCATTGCCGATGTGCCACCGTGAAGGAGAACAGAGAAGAAGGTGGAAAAAGAAGAAGAGCCAGCAACAGCAGCAGCAGCAACAGCAGAACAGAGCAGAGCAACAGCAGCATCACCGATGACGGGACACGGCGCGGAGGAAGACAGTTGACAGGTGAATGGTCACGAGCATCTCGCTCGTCCCTCATCCGGCCAGCTTTCCCACGTCTCGCGAGTTCTCTCCTCCAACGTCCCTTTTTTCCGCGAACGCTAAACAGAGAGACGCTGAACGACGCCGTGCGTCCCTCCTCTCTTCGTCGTCGCACTATCACAGCTTCCCGGATATACGTGTGACGTTTACGTCGCAATTCAATGCGTCGGCTTATGTCGCCGACGATAGTCATTGCGTGCATCCGCACGCGGATTTATAGGTATGGGAAATGTTTTTGATTCGAAGAAAAAAAAAGAAAAACAACCGCGCGATGAATTCACCACTTTTAGGCGACAAATCGCACGCGATTTTTGGTTTAAATATACCGATCCTTTCGTGCTCAGGAGGCGGTCACGAATGTCACAATGTATGACGTACTTAAAATGTAGCATATATTTTTAATTTTAATTAAGATTAGCTTGATAAGATTAGCAATAAGTTCCAATTCTGTAAGCACACTGCAAACAGAAAAATTAATTTTTTAATTTGAATTACATCGTGTTAAGATTCTCATTATTTAAATGTGCATTTAATCCTGATTAATTATAGAATTAATGATAGAGAAAATTTTCTGTTCTTTCTTTTGTTAATACTTTTGTTTTGTTAATTTTTTAAAACACAAGCTTTATCTATACTTGCTTTCTGCATATATTTGAAACAATATATTTCTCAACTAGAAGTGTGTGAATTAGACCAATAAAAATAAATCAAATAAGAGATAGAATTCTATTTTCTATCCAAGCAAATCTTGATGTTAAATAATATTTATATGTAGATTTATAAATATATTTTTCAATTCTATAAAATGCACATCGATTCGGCTTATTGTACTTGAAATATAATCACAAATTAAAACTGAAAGTAACATAATCATATCTTATATTGATCATTAATTTAATAATTATTTTAAAATGTTGTAAGGAATTTATTGAAGAATATATTTTTCCAGAATATGTTTTTCTATCTATACATTCTGTTTTCTTATATTTCAATTCACATTTATTTGCTCCAGTTCTCTCTATTGAAGCAGCAAATCATCTTTTTAACTTACCAGCTAGAAAACATGAGAAATTAATTGTTTCACAATTAGTCACATCTTCTAGTTGAATAGCTTTCTTGATTCTAATTAATGAAGAAACAATCTAAAATTTTGCCACATATGAAAAAATGTATGAGACTGACGCGGAAATATGAGTTTCAATCGGATTGCTTTTAATGCAATTCCGATCGCAATCTGCCGTGCGGGATTGTTATCTTCGGTAGGGAAAGGGCTCGTTGATCAAGCATTCCAGCGAGTGAGCATGTCGTTGGATCGCCGGTCTTTGTCGTCGATTTATTTTAGCGGCCGATATTTCCATCCATGCCGCCGCCGCCGTCGCTGAAATTGGAGGCTGCAAGCCAAAGTCAACACAGAGAGCTTGCGCTCTCTCTCTCTCTCTCTCTCTCTCTTCCCCTCTCTCTCTTTCTTTCTTTTACTCTTCGCCCTCTTTCCTCCCCCCTTCTCCATCAATTTTTCATCATCTTTTCACCCTGAGTAAAACTAGACGCAATCTTACAATCTCAAACTGAGGAATCCGAGTATTTCGCTTATCAATTTGGGATTTTGGAAAGATTTTTATATTCTTAATATTAGAAGTTAATGAAATAGCACAAAAAATTAAAGATCCAATATAGAAATTTACAGAAAAAGGAAAGAAAATGTAGAATTAATATCTATATTATATTTGAAAATAATTGAAGTACATACATCTATCTACATTATTAATTTCTTATTTATTATTGAGCATATTAACATTTATTATTTAATTCAAACATATAATAGACGCTAAGTTTAACCTATAATTTTTTATAGTAGATCGGATATGAATTCTTAATGTTAATTCTTATTTATTCTATAGGCTTAACTGAAGTTTCTTTGATTTAGATATACTTATATGTCTGATATGTCAATTTAACATAGATTTGTTTATGCAGATTTGTTACAGTTTTTCTTAGTACTGGAATAATAAAAATATTTTTGATATAATATAAAAAAATTTTATAAACAAAAATATTTATTCTTGATAATACAATTTTTTCTCGGTTGCAGTCAGAAGAAAGAAAAAATTGGCAACGTTTGAAACGTGTTACGACCGTTTTGTCGCTGCCGTCGGAAACGAGATTTCTACGAGATTCAACGTGATCCCGTCGATTCCGAGCCAACGGAGCGGACGACACTCGTCCTTGCTTACGTTTGTAACACAGGCGGAAACTTGTATAAATTCCCTTGCGTAAAACGAGGTATCGAGGAATAATCCTGGATAAATGTAGCAAGTTAACCCATGAAACTTTTCATAGACTCCCGAATCAAACATCATGTATCTTCGTAAACTAGCGAAATTGTAAATACGACGAATTTAAAATTATCAGCTTAGAAGATTCTGACAAGTTTTATAATCTCGTAATATTTATGTGAGAAGGAGATTCTTTATGTTATATTTTGCAGAAAGTTGAAAAGAACTCAATTTTTAAATTTCTTTATAAATGTACATTAATTAGTGTTCGCGCCGAAACAAAATATATTTAGGATACATCCATCAAGAGCAAGTCAGAGAGACCATCCTCTTTGCCGGCTGCACTGAAATTCAAAGAACAGTCGAATTGTTCGTCGAATCATACGACAATTAGATAGAATTATCTGTAGTGATTTCGCGGATTCGATTGAGTTTACACTCAGGTCTAATCGTATAGCTTCGTTTTGTTAAATGGGCCAACATAAGCAAACTTCTCGAGATCAGGCACATGTGGCCAACAATGGGTCGAATAGAACTTTGGTGGTTACATGTGTAACGTAAGATAAGGACCGGAAACGGATGCCGTATAGAAGTAAAGAGACAAAGGTCGTGGCCACACCACAGCACGATTGATCCCTCAAAACCTGAGTGGATTTTCCGCTTTAAGGACACCGATAATGAATTGTTCTTTCGCCTGCAGAACTATTCTTTTGTTGCGCTGAATGATCTTGTAACAAACTTGTAGCTTCAACAAGTGTCACAATAAATAAATAAAAACGATGTTGTGAAATTTTCAAAGTGCGGTCATCTTTCATCATCTTGGAGACTAAAGATAAATGATGTTCTATACATTGCTATTTACTTTTCAACATTCTTAATATGTTTTAAGGATGTATCAGCTATACATGTGATAATACAAGTAACTGGAATTGGAAATTTATACTTTCCGTGTATAATCAAAACATTCTTGAAATGACGTCTTTAAAAAAAGGTAAATCATAAATATTTTGAAATATTTTGTTTTTTATAATTTTTATAATGAACTATTTTTATAATAATTTAATTTAATCTAATTAATAAAATTTAAAATTTAATTAAAAATTGTTTAATTTTCTAGAATTATTGAGATAGAATTTTATTGGAGAGGATATGAATACACAGGCTGACGTGCCTCGGAAGATCTTGAGATTAGAAAACATCTTTAACGATATCCCCCTCTTCTCCTTCTAATCCGATACTTTTCTCGATTCTCGATTCTGACAGACGGTTCTGTATTCGAATATCGGGTTATGAGCTCGCACCAGGCCTCGTTTTCTAACATGTACGTTTATTTCTGTGTGAATGTGCTCGCGTGTGTTTTGTCATATAAAGGTAGCATTATGCCTTGAATTCTAAACAAAAAAATAGAAACTGAGAGTAAATTATCCCAAAAAGGGATAGCATACTTAAACTATCTTTTTAAACACAGGGCACAAAATTTATATTATTTGTATTATCTGACTTTGCTTTACCTTTATAAATCATAATTCCAGTATAAATATTTTTTATATTCTATATTTTTGCAATAAATGTATAATAACGTTACATAAAAAATTATTTTTTATAACGTTCCTAGTTCAGAAAGAAAATTTTCTAAAGAATGATTTTTTTTAGGAAGAAAAGATGAGGAGAGAAAACGAAAGAAGGGATGTTTTTACCATAAAATAGGCTATATTGTGTACACACACACACACACACACACACACACACTCGCGCGCGCGCGTGCGCGCACATCACTCAATAAAAAAATAGAAAACACTTTCGAACACGCGCAAAATTGTACATTATTCAAAACATCATAATCCGATGAAAAAAAAATGCAATGGTCAATAAAAAAAGGTAAAGATTCATTCTTTTGATTACTGTAAACCTCATTTTTGTATGATTTTTACTTCATGCCATAGATGTTTATAAAATATCTATTGATATAATTAATTTCATATTAAGATCACTTTCTTCTTTTTCAGTAATTATAGCAAAATTATTGAACAAAAAATTATTGAACAAAAATGTGCGATCGGAATTGTGTGTCGACATTATATTACTTGAAATCGACTTAATCGCAAGGGAATCTTGCTCAAGCATGTTAATCTGAGGAATTTCCGGTCATTATATATCTAACTTCTGTTAAAATTCCATGAACAAAATGTCAAATTTACATTGATGCTAATTGAGGTCAACCTAATCGCAATTGGAATCTTTTTCAGGTTGCAAATCTGACAGTTTCCGCATCACATTCAGTGCCCGCCGTGCTGAAATTCAACCATGTCCGGATGAGAAAGCTGTAAGGAAAGATTACAGCGCAGGGTTGAGACGACCACCCATGGTATTAGGGGCAAAGGCTTAATGCTGTCGGAAGTGCCAAAACACGAAAAAGAATAGCTTGACTTAGCCAAGGTGACTCAGTAAAATGGGGTAGTGAAAGGTTTAAAGGTCTAAGAAAGCATGATGATTCAACCTATTGTTGGTTGACAGGAAAAAATCTAAACCAAAATTCATATAGTAAACGTAATGACTAGCAAAAAAACTGTCATTTTCAAATTCTATACGGATGAATGTGCATGTATATTTACATAAATTGTGAGAGACAAAGAGAAGGTAAGTTTTCATCAAATATTCATGAAAAATCCATAATATTGATTGACAACGGATGGACTCTTTAAAAATCCATTGAGCATGTCATTAGCCCGACAACAGGATTTAATAGAACTACATAGTGAAATTTTTTCAAGAAATATTTTTCAAGAAATAAAAATCGAATTCGTTTATTTGTAATTTTATTTCCTATTCTCTGTAAATCTCGATAATTTTTAAATAAAGTTACGATTTTGTATTGCCAATGATCAGAGTAATCATATAACTTAATGATAATACACAAACAGTTTTTTAATAATTAAAATAGATCTTATCATTAAATTAAAGTAATCGATATAATTGTGAGAAACTATATTTAAGAATATACATTTCTTAATTATTATCATATTATGAATTTTAAATTTATTTAGGTATTTAGCCACGTGCGTATAAAGTATTATTTTTATTTATAAAAAATGATTGCTAATTGCTGGTACTCAATCAAGATGAAAATTATATTCCTACAAAATTATCATAGAAAGATTAAATTTCGGATTCACATTTTAATGCGATATTAATTGAAACTTCTTCAAACTCGCTTCGACGTGCCAAGTAACGAGATATTTTTCACTGGTAATCCCGTATAAAGGTTTCATAAAATAGAAACTAGCGGCCATAACGCTCGCGTTCATGGCTTCGAGCTGCCTTTCGGTTCGAGCATAATAATCGCGTAGGCGTTACGTGAAAGGCGCGTGCACTCGAAGCTTCCTGTTAACGAGGCCATCACATAGCCGTCAAGCGAAATCGATGCACAAAATTGCATTTCTTCCGAATCCGTAACGACATAATCTGTAACGACTTAATAAAAAAGAATATTGTGACAAGTAATCTCCCGCGACGATACGTCAACAACAATTTCGAAGTTATGTTAAATAATATGCCGGCAATTATTATTAATTCCGCGTATTAATATATTACTCGGGATTAATATTCTTAATTTATCTTCCAGGAACTGCCGTGTGTGGAAAAATATATGGAATTCTGTCGAGTAACGTCCACGCACACGCAAACGCGCACACAGATGTGCGTGGCATGGCTACCGAAGCGGCCATTGTCCAGTCTACCGGTGTGTGCCACCGCTCCGCGAGAAGGAACCCCGCTGACAGTCAACTCCATTAAGGCCCATTATGGCCTTTCTTTATAAGATACACAATATTCGACTCGGCGAACGAAACTCTTCCGTCGCGCGTCATTCGCGCGACGACGAGTCGTTAATCCGAGACAGGTCGCCGCTGATTAACGAGTGCGAGGGAATAACGGACCGGCGTTATTATGAATCGCGTGGGATCGATAGTGCGCGATGAATTATTTGATATGTGGACGGCCTTCGGCCGTAAAACTCGACTCGTTTTAATGCGACGATACGACGGATTCTAAAATTCCGAAAAATGTCTATTGGGACTACGCAATAATTCAAGTAGAACACAGAAATCATTATAATATCATAAAGATATGATTTTGTCATTTAAAAGTCTATTTTTAAGTATCAAATGATATCGTTATGCCTTTGTTATAACTTTGTATCCTACCCGAAAAAAGCAACGAAAGCAACAAGAGCAAAATTAGGTGAAAATAATAAACTGTTTTTAAAAACTGAAGACATCATGTTTATTTTTTAACTTTTCATTTTTTAACTTTCCGATACCATAGGCATGCTAGAAATATTTCGCTCGCGAACGCTTGATACCCTCTCAGAAAGCACTCCAAGTTGTTTCCCTGTTTTGGAAGTTTCCGAAGAGGAAGCGAGTTTCATGTTAATCGCTGCCGGCTTTCGTCAGATCGTTAATTAGTCGGTGGCCGCCCATCGCTGACGTGTCGGTTCAATTTTTTTTGACCATCGGTGCCACGCTGTCTGGCACGGAAAGGCATGCTCTTTCCATTTTCGGTGCGGAAGCCGCACGCTATTCATATGAGATCATTCTCATGTTCTAATCTCTTATAATCGTGGAGACAGATGATGATAAATAATCAAATTACAAAATCAATAAATGACTATATAAATTATTAATATAATGATTTAAAAATTGCATTACATGCATATGGAATTAATAACATATACTTATCATGATATTATTGTGAATAATTTTTCATAATTTATATCCTATAATTATTCATTATTGTAACGATAACGATTAATTATGAATAAAATATATTAGAAAGTCTAAAGTAGATATTTTAGATATTTTAGAAAATATTTCTAAAATAAAATGAAATAAAATAATTCTTTATTGTATAATAATAAAAAAAGGATCATACATTGAAATATAATTTATGTCATTTCGATTTATATTTTATATTGATAAGGACCCGAATTGAAAGATCGAATTATCGTTTTGTTACATTCACAAGAAAATAAAAAATTTTCTGTGCATCCGAACAGCTGATGTAGGCTCTGATGTTTTTTCTACATTTTTCACTAATAGATTCTTTCGAACCTCATTTTATTTGAAATATAAATTGTAAAAGTAATAGATTTTACTAAATATTTCAATTGAGAGAATAATTCACTTTTCATAAGTTTTTTCGATTCTTTACGATTAATAAGAAGACAGCGGCAACGTCATGATTCCTTTACCGTCAGGATTCCAAGAACATTTTGATGTTTTCTCAGGCACTCAGTCGGGCCTATCCGGTATTGGCGGCTTTGTGTTTTCTTAAGCACGATTCCACTTCCTTATTGCCACGCCCGAGAGCAGAGAAACAAGGAGAGATAGACTTTCGGTGCCACGCTGTCTACCACCTATGGGTTTCCATTATAAATTCTTCCAGTAGCTAATGGATATAATATAATATCATATAACCTGTGATAATCGAGCCAGTCAACACCAGTCAAATCTCGCCGGCAAGAATAGAATTTCTCCTTTTCTGTGTCGATCAATCACGTCTCAAATGATGCGCGCCGAATTAAACGTTAACGTTGCTTTTCAATCAACTCTAATAAGAAAAGGAAATGAAAAAAATTAAAATTTTCAAAATTCACAATCTAGTGCTCCTGAAATAATTAATCTAAGATAGATTGGCAGCACATCACGTATATATATATATATATGTCATATGGTGTCACGTTGTCGCATAAAGCAAGTGGTTATCGCAGAAATACCACGAGTAATATTAAAAAGTAAAGTTGGACTCTGATAGAGTTTAAACTTATTAGATTAATGCACTTGCGGGAGTGCCGATTACGGAGGCGGTGGCCATCTTGAAAGCGACCTCTTCGCAACCACCCCAGCCCGCAACCCTCTGATACGCCCCAGTACTTCCTCGTGGGGCTTAGCCGAAGCTGTACGATCGAAGGAAGGTGGAAAGGAAAAGGAAGGGTAGGATCGCCTGCGCGCGAGCGGGCGGAAAAGCAGAAAAGAGGAAATATCGACGATGACGAGGGAGATGGGTTTCTCTGTTTTGTGTAAAAACATCTTCGCGGGGTGACGGACTGTAGCATTAAACCAAACTGAATATTACGTCCTGACGCTTGCGTAGGCAGTTATGTCCTCGTGCCCGCGTTAGGTGGGTTGCTAGGTAGATAGGTAGATAGGTATAGGAATATCCCTATGAGTGGGCGGAAGAAAAGCCAACCTCCTCCTCGAGTGAGAGGAAGCAAGATAAGACATGCCTGCGTAGCGATCGATCACGAGCGAGAATTTTCGTGTCTTATACGATGTATGACAAAAAACGATGAAGCGTAATAAATCTCGAAAAATATTGCTTTCAAATATTTTTTTAAATTGTCCTTTTCTTGACATACTGTTTACTTTTCCTCGGTCAAAGGAAAAGTAAACAGTATTAAGTGAAAATTGATCAAGAAGTATTCAATACAAATAAGCGAAGGTCATATTCGGTCAATACGAGTCTTACAATAATAATAATTGCTTGTCAATTACGTGCTCCGTTTTAGTTTAGGACTGTGTTTCAAGATTAATAAAAATTAGCGTGCAGTTTGTTTGAACTGAAAATGATAAAATTTTCATAAAAAAATATTATTAGGCACTAAAATCTGTTTTGACTTCCGAATATCACTTCTTCACTAATTTATGTTGAATAAAAAAATTTTAGGAAGAATAAGTAGTAACAAGATGTCACAGACGACAAACCCTCGCTATCTGGCAACAACAAATCACACTAATCCATATCCGCTCGTCTTCGATGAATTTATCATTCTCAACGCAGGCAATCGCAGACGCGTTAACGAAAAGAGAAAGAAAGAGAAGAAGAGGAGAGAAAGAGAGAAAGAAGGGACGAATTCCTGAGGCATCTTCCGCCCACGTGTTGCGAAGAGAACGAGAAGAAGACGACCACACCAAAGAAGAAGAAGAAGAAGAAGAAGAAGAAGAAGAAGAAGAAGAAGAAGAAGAAAAAGAAGAAGAAGAAGAAGTGTTAAACCGGAACGTGTTGCGGGGTAGGGAAGAAGGAACGAGAGAAAAAAAGAAGCGCATCGACCCGCGCACGCGAGAGAGAACATATCGAGACGTAAATCAGCCGGTAATTAAAATTAGCGAGGGATTCGCGTTAAACGGCCCGGTTACATTTATCCGTCCGCGGTTCTTTGATGAGCTTTTCCCAAGAACGCGCGCCATGGTTAGCTACTCGGCTACTCCTAACCGCAACCGCTCTGTCGGTTTTTCGGCATTCGCGCAGCTACGGTTTACGCATATCCGTTGTCGCTTCCCTTTGATGTTACCTCGGCCTTCCGCCGCTTTTTCTCAGTGATCCCCCGACAGTCGGAGCTTCCTCTTCCTCGAGCACCACGTGGGGAAGCGACACGATGCCGAACTCTTTGGTTTCGCACAGCTCGATCTTATTTCTATTATCGATTTTGATGCTTTTCTTAAAACTTATACCGCGTTAGATTAAAGGAATTTATTTATAGAAATTAAAACGATTTGAGGAAAAGCTGTATTTTTACCGCGAGATATATGTATATATTCTTTCGCAATTTTTGGAATGCTATATTCACGCATTAAACATAAGTGTATTAAATTGTTTAGTTCTTTCCTAGGTTTACAAATTAAAGATCTAAAGGCTCAAGAATTCAGAGATCAAAGAATTAAAAAATTCGTGGAACAAGAAAAAATTGAAATTTCTTTTGATAGTAATAGCCATATTTCATAGCGTGCTGTCGTACGTGTAATTATGAAAAAAAAATCAAGTAGTCTGAATGGAAAGTTTACAAATATAAAATTTATGAAAGTACATATATTTTGATTATAAATAGATTAAACTTTTTTTTAAATTATATTTGTAATGCCATCGTTTCTGAAATGCTTGTCAATGTCGAAAATTTAAACTATAATTGCATTTATATATATATATATATAATCAACTTTATTATCTGGTTATATGTTTGCTGGCGTCATCTTGGAATAATTTTCGTTCACCTTATCCGCGAGTATAATTCCACTCTAACCACTCGAAGTTCTCAAGTTCTCGACGATTGAGAACTATTGCTGGAGACATAGAAAAGCTATTGAGATTTTACGAGTGACTCTGTCATAATTTCGTGAATTGTATCAGTGAAAGACGGTTTAACATTGAGATAAATAACATCAAATGCATGAGGTGCTGATGAAAACTGACTAAAACTAAAACTGTTCTCTTTTATAACAATAAATGAGAAAAATCATTCTCTCTTACGATAATTATTCTAAATCTTAATTTATATAGTTATCTTTTTGAAATTTGTGTAATATTCTAAGTTTTAAACGCGTTTCTGTCAATATTATACAATTATTCGAAGAATTTATTTCAATACATCATTATTTTCAAGCGAATCAAAACTCTCTTATCAAAACTTCCGATCACGCCATTTGGTCTGATGGATTTGCTATTGTTGATCACGGTTCGTCGACCGGATCGGTCGTCAAGGCTGAGATAAAAGAAAATTATTAATGGAATCATTGGTCACATGGTTTAATTATTAAATTTAATACGAGAAAAAAAAGTTTTTTGGCCTGCATTTCTTCCGAAATCACCATTAACCAGCTTTGACTTTCGCCACAGTGAATTTCATAATTACAGCGAGATACATCGTTATTCATAAAATAAGATATTATTACGATTTTTGTTTTTTCGTTTTCAATCTCTTTCCACACGCGTCTTAAATTGATCGCTATTTTCCTGTGAATGCTACAACTTTGTTTAAAAGAGAAAAGAAAGAAAAGATAAATGTTTTATTACAAAATAAAAATTAAAACATAAGACATATAAGAAAATGACAAGATATAATAATTTATCTCTTTATATTTATATAAAGAATCATGAGTTTTTGTACAAAAAAGAATATGAGTAAATATGCAGAATAATGTAAAGGTTGATGAAAGATAAACACTAAATGCGGGCAAATCAATGTAGACTTATATTAACTTGACATTTTGAATGTTCAGAATACCCAAGTTTTATTGAGATTATTCCATTGTCTAATCAGCTCACAGCTCACCGCTCTTTTCTTTCTTTTTTCCAGACATATAAAACTGTTGAAAACCCAAGGGATTTGGTTGTGAAAGATTTATGACACACATTCTTCTTTAACATTTTTCAAAAGTGAAAGTTTTTTTGAAAGACATGAAACTTTCTCTTTTCATTACACAGAAACTATTTTACACGTTACTCATTCGCTAAAATAACAATTTAAGAAACAAAGTTTTCCAGAAAATAAATTTCATTGTTTTGAATTATTCAAATTTTGTGATATTAATTTTGAAGTGTAATTTAGATGTAATAATTATTTGTTGAGAAATATATAATATGTTTTTTTAGTATATTCTTCCTCTTTTTTTAAATTTTCTTCTTTCTTTTGCAAACAATTAATAACAATTTTTTGATTGTATCATTTTTCTATCAAATGCAGCGAAATATTTTTCATGAGTGATCTGCCACATTTAATAAATATGCGACATAAAAATCTTATAGCATTTTTCACTAGTTACTAATGTAACATTGGCGTACACTGAGTGCAATTGTATTTTACTGTTAAAACTAGTTCATGTATTTTCAGTGTTTAATGTTTCACTGACAAAATTAGTGCAAAAAAATTACACTGAGTTCAACTTTTTCTTTAAAGACGATGGAGATCGGAACAAATTGAAATTGATTAAAATTGAGGTTGTGTTTGTGCTAAAGATGTTATGCGTTCAGATATAATTGTTATATTATTCTAATTATCTTCATAACAACGATTTTGTTTTATTAATTCTAATTTAGTTCTAATATGTAATAACATTATGATATTTAAATTTTGAAT
>Ga0157364_1000535_pt1 | contig 26778 bp, 18 predicted proteins | sample AttsexASBM2_FD_111476 | JGI IMG/M metagenome (GOLD analysis project Ga0157364, IMG submission 111476) | Fungus gardens microbial communities from leaf cutter ant in Ribeirão Preto, State of São Paulo, Brazil - Atta sexdens ASBM2 | ecosystem: Host-associated > Fungi > Mycelium > Unclassified ... | reverse complement strand
TAAAAAAAATAATATTCTTAACATAGTTAAATGTCACATTTTTTAAATACATTTTCGTTTCATAATCCGTAAAAAAACTATCTTTTTTACAGTGTAATGATATTTTGACAATTTTTTAATGATTTAAAAATTCGAATTTCACAATTTTTTAGTTGTGTTATTTTTGAAGTAAGAGAGCGATATACACTATCCCGGACCTGCAAGAAAAGCGATATACAAAAAAATATACAATTGTTCAGGAAAGAGGAAAGAAAATTACGTATTTTAAAATTAATTATTTAACGTCATAAATGAAAAATGATTCATTGAAATTCCTTGCATTTGTAAATAAAGAGAATTTAGATGAGACAAATACATAATGAAATCGATTTTTAAAACTTGGAAAAAATAGACTAGCGCGAGATCTATTTTATTTTATCCAAATTCTCTTAATTTACAAATGGTATACAAAAAATTTCAACTTGTTATTTCTCGTTTATGTCATCACAATTCCAATATGACTCGGCGTCTAATTAGAAGCCGTAAACATAAGTTAACTAGAGCTAATCATAAATTGTTTGTTTCAAATTTAGAAGTAATGTAGATGTTAATTTTTACAGTGTTATGTTAGACCTTTAGAACAATTCCTATCTCGATTCGTGTCATTTTCCCGTTTTCAATTCTTGAATTTCTATTTTCTATTTAAATCAATCTATTTAAATTCAACTCATATAGCTTATCCTGATTGAAAGCCCATGATCCAGTATATAAAACACAGATCCGCAGATAATATAAAATTCAAAAAATTTCACTTATTTCACTTTTCTTGCGGAAATGTAATGTGATTCAGTCCAAAAGAACAATTTTTGTTAACGCGGAGGATTTTTCTTTATTATATCACTCGCTACCGCTATTCGTACAAAAAGGACATACGTTTGCGCCAAAGAAGTTTGCTTTCTGCGTGATCTTTAGGAAATTTCGGATCCGATTGGATCTTTATTTTGTCGCGGCATGGCGAGCGATCGATCGATCGCCCCGTCTTGCGCCACGCGTGTCTCTCCAGCGAGAGAGGTAGCTTAAAATTAGCCATTTCCACGGTAATCGCTACCTGCTCCGACGACGCCGGCACTCCCCCGACATTACAGAGACGGCAGCGGCCTTGCGCTCGCATTGTACAAGAACAATGAGCAAAGAGAAATATTGATGATGCTGCCGCCGCGTGGCTAAGCGTGCGCGAGCGGGTGAACGCGTGCACGAACAGCCGAGTTTATACCGAGTGTCCCGGAGCGATCTTCTTTATTATTCAAAATCTATATTTCCTTGAGAAAAAATCCGGAGACATTTCTTTCTTTCTACCTTCTTCCCTCCCTCGCTAACGGTTTTCTTTCTTTCAGAAGAAATTAAAATCCCATCACAGATGAGTGTATTTGGAATAAATAAAAAAGTTCTGCTGTTAAGCTCAATTAATTTTTATTTTATTTCGATTTCCAGACAATTACTAATTTTCCATTCGATACGTCAATCTATCACAGCAATGATAACAGAAAAAAAGCACATATGGCTAACCTATGACTGTGTTTACAGGATGTGCTCAAAGTGCATACCTCATTTATTCATACTTAAATAGCGGATAATGTTTGTAGTTTGCTTTTGAAATAGACTTGTTTATATGAATCATTAATAGAAGAAATGACGATTACGATATTTTATTTCTCGTCGCAATGGTTTTAATTTTCCGCTTTCTCGGTATTTAATCCTCAAATAAAAATGCCTCTAAAATATTTATCTTCAATTAGTCGAGTAGTTAGGATTAAAATAATCCGAAAGTCTCCCGATGCAACGAAACAAATGCAGCCGTTTGCAATCCGACCTCTAGAACATGTCGTTGCTTTCAGAGCACCCAGTACGCGTGTACATGCTTGCACAACCCGAAAGGACCGTGCGTATATCGCGAGGCAGACGCGAGGACGCGAGACTGCACAAGAGAGAGAAGGAGAACGAGGGGGAACGGGGGATGCGAGAGGTAGCGAAGTATCCTACGTGTACGAGGGAAAGAGAGGGTGCGAAGGAAGCGAAGGGGGAATGAAGGGAGAGAAAGGGAGCATGGGACAGCAGCTGTACGGAGAAGAGCAGGGAGATACAGACGAGGTAAGAGAGAGAGAGAGAGAGAGAGAGAGAGAAAGGGAAGAGGGAAGGAGAGAGGTAGTAGAGAACGAGAGGGTTATACGCTTAATATTTCAGCATCGCGAAATTCTGCCCCTGAATCATTAATCGCCCGCTCCAGGGTGGCGATGCCTAGCCGAGTCTCTGCCCTCCCCCCCCCCTCCCTGCCTTCCCCCCGCGCAGACAACCCCTCGGCCGCGTCCCCCTCGTCCATCCAGCACTTCTGGTCGTGTCTCTCCTCTCTCGTGTTTCCTCGTCCCGCTGTCCTCTCGTTCTCTGTCGCCCCCTCGTTCCCCGTAACTTGCCTAACGCGACTAGGAAAGCCATTCGCGTGAATATTTCGAGTCCTCGCCGATGTAGGAATAGACTCGTCGACTGAACCGTAATTAACCCGCTGATTAATTATCGTGGCCGTGCTCTACACGACGAGTGTATACCACGCGCGAATGCGTGCTATATTCGCGATGACTCGCGACACTCGCATGACGGTACTTGCTTCCACTCCTTTTCGAGGGGATGATCGGATGTCTTCTAAATACCGACGGTATTCTCTACTTAATCTTCCTCGCTGCGACGATTAAAGCTATCGGGTGTCGAAATGTACATGCCGTCTATTGAGCTCACGATTAGCCATATCGGAAGAGAAATTTATCAATCTTAATCAAGATAATAAAATCGAATCATACACGAGAAGAACAGTTTTGCTGAAGTGTCTAAAAGTTTAATTAGATACAGATTTGAAAATAATTTTGTCAGACTGTTAAAATGGTTATATAGAATGGTCAAAATGATCGCTAGAATGTCATTTTTTGCAACATTGTTCATTGTGCTCGTACGTCCTTCATAATTATTTTAATAGACTAATAAAATTATTTTCAGATCCAGCTAAAATTTTAGATACTCTAGCAAAACTGTTCTTTCCGTGTATAAATCAGAAAGGCCCGTTAAAACACATACGCAACTAAACTGGGTTTCCTTTAAGTTCTAAAAATAAAAATCTAAATCTTGATTTGGTGGAGTATCAAAATAGTATTCAAACATCGAAGTGAACTCGAGCGTCCGCAAAGAGCAATCATAGCTGAGCTAAGAGAAAGTATGTACGTGACGCCTGCGCAACAACCAACATTTTACCTTTCGCGTTCGATGGTGTAACTAATTTAAATGGTCACATTCCCACGCTACCAAAGGAGGGAGAAAACGTGCGCGATCGGAAAATCTCCCGAAGAACATGTGTTTTCAGTCTGTCCTCTTCCCCCCCTTCTCTTTCTCACTTAGAGATGTATCCGATATTACGTGCATCCGTTTCAATCCGTGCAGCAAACCGATATCGAAGACGATGAGGAGAACTTAGCGAAACGATCTCCTCGAACGACAAGATCAATCCGATTTTGCGGCTGATTGTGCGCTGATGAAAATTCACATGAATGTAATCAGATTCACGTGAACAGTATCTTTGTACATTTGTCTCCACAAAATTTATCAAAAGCACGTCTTACTTCAAGACAGATATAAGATAAACGGTAAGAAAATTAATAAAAATGCCATTTTAATAAATAAGAAATTTAGAAGTAGGTTTTACATCAAATATTTCTACTTTCTAGAAACTATTTTATTTTTAATAATAAAAATTAAATTTGTACCATTCCTATCAATAATCTCATTTGTTTATGATGATTGAATTAACACTTGATCTATATACATATAAAATCTATAACTTTTTAATCTTTAGAGGATAGGGATCTATTTGTTAAATCTTACAGCTTTTCCTGAACCAAGATTTGTTACAATTCATTATTTCATTCTTTGTTCCAAATATTATATTGTTTCAGCGTCATTATAGATTTCTCATTCTAAAGATTAATGATTTAGAAATTATATATATTTCAAGATATATAATAATTTATTATTATTTTCTTTTCAAATTGATATTTACTATTTCTATAAAGATTTTTTTTTCTTCTTAAACTATTGTAATATTTATAACTAGTCAAGAAAAACATTATAGTTTTGAGACAAAATCGTATATATATATATATATATATATATATATATATATATATAAATAATCGTATATATAAACCTTGCAGTGAAGCGGCAAAGGGTTAAAAGGATTGTTCACCATCCTAGTAGGTACAGCACGTTTCAGTTGCGATGACAGAACTTCATGCCAAGTAGCAGAAATGTTTTCTCCACTTACATGCTGCCGTCGGCGTCGTCGTTGCCGTCGTCGTCATCATCGTCGTCGTCATCGTCGTCGTTGTCGTGGCCATTGTGCTCGTGCAACATTCACGCACACGGCCGCACACGCTGGCAGTAGTTATTAGTCGTAGTCGCTGCGAAGCGTGCAGGTTGTGCACGAGGTTAACGTTGCAGAAGGGGACGCGGTGCGGTGCGGGAGAGAGCGGGAGAAAGGGGGCCGAGTGGATGGGTTGGTTTGTACCGAACAATGATATCGGGTATTTGATTTGTAACCGACGACAATACCGACTTGCGACCCCGCATTTCATCCCTCCCGCTCGCCCCTGTCGCCCCGCCGTGCTTCTCTCTCGTTCGGGCGTCACCCTGTATATACTATATGTACCTGTATACATGGACCTGTATATCTATAGAGCCGCAAGACAAGGTTGTCGATAGCGAGTGCCACCTTTACGGCGCCTCCAAACAGATCCTTTTCGGTCCTGTCCTCGGACCAAATTAGTTGCTCGTACTACGTACTGATCGATCATGCGACGTTTCATTTCACTTTTAATACCTTCACTTAATTTGGAATGGAGCCATGTTGAAAAAATTTTTCATTTCAAAGTTTAACTCCCCGGTCCAACGTTTTTTTTTTCTTTCATTGCTTTCCTAGTCTAACCGAGTGTTTCGTTATGATTTTTGGACTAGAAAATCTAAAAAAATTCTGATATCTTTTTCGAACATTCACGAATATGATTTTACAATGATATGACCAAAAATGTTTTCACGTTTTTGAAGAATAATTCAAAACGGAATAATTCAAAACGGAAACCTCGCTTAAGTCTTTAAACTCCGTTTGGACAAAGAATAATAAATTATTCATACAAAAAAAAATTAATTTTTTTCAAATTTTGATTATTTTTCCAATGTGTATATTATGTATATCTGGTCTCAGATGGAACATGTTGATGGAACTAAATAATTTCAACGAATAGTGTTTTCAAATTTGACATACATTATAATGTATTCACAGGCCTAAAGGAGCTTAAACTCGTGGAAAATAGAAAGATCAAAAGTATCGCGACTTCAAGAAAAAAAAATTTTTTTAAATTCAATTTCATTTGTTTTATTCGCATTCCAAAAATCGAAATGACGATGTTTCAATAGATATTGCGAAATTAAATCTAAGGATAAATAGTGATGATTTAAAGATCGTGAAAGTCTTATATATACTATAAATCAATTCATGGAAAGATTATAGAATTGCTTGAATTTTTGACAGTTTAGGGATTTCACCAAATGATAATTAATTAAGTGTGCTAGTAAAAATTGATATATATTTTGGGATACAAGTTTACTCGTAGTATATCGGTCGAAGAAAACGTATATTACCTATATAGGTACCTATTCTTGACAGGACATCGCTCTTGCATACGTAATATTCCAACGAGCCTATAAGTTGTTAAAACTATATGCACATACATGCCACTTTCATGGTACGACGACCCTTTCGTCGCGCCGCTTTTCGTGCGCGGGTTAAAAAAGAATTAAATTGTTATCGACTCTCGGGGACTTGTTGTTCGGGACGCGGCCGCGCGCGATCGAAGCACGATGAAAACTCGGCGCGCTCTCATACCAGTTTATTCCGCAACCCCTTTCCTGCATTATTTACACGAACGCGTGACCGGTCGCGAGCAATAAAGCAGCAGGACCTTCTTGGACGGCATCAAACGCCGGCTTTGCCGAGGGCTCTGCTCGTCCTCTCATCCTTTTTAGGGAGAAAGCATCCGGGGGAGAAATTATTCACGGGCAATTCTACGGGTACAAATCTCCATAAATATCTGAAAGACGAAAAGGAACGAAAATGAAAATTCGATGCGTCGTTTTACGCCTACCTTCCGTCGTAGCACGGAAAGATCTTATACTGTTTATTGTATCTGACTGCCGTTGGGGGACATTGCGACGTTTTCTTGAATACTCTCGCTGTACCTCTCGAAGTGTTAGGAATTTAATTATGATTCTGTTTAAGAAAGTAATTCAGGTTGGATATCGAATAAATTTTGAGCTAGTAATATGTTAAGCCAATATTTTTTCAATTCGCATCGTAACTTTTAATGAAATTATTCCGGATTTATTATTATAATTTTGAAAGATATCAAAATTATCACAGCTTAGGCGAAGTTTTAGGCGAAACGAAAGTAAACATAAATAACATTTAATTATATATCTAAGAATATCGTATGTCTAAGGAGATTCTTTTTATCAATATTATTTAGTCAGTCAATAATTTTCCATTAAGTTAAAAAATAGTTTTTCCCTTTCTGAAAAATTTAATTTCGAGTGTCATCTTTGAAATAAGGTATCGATATAATAATTCAGATAAGTTTCAAAATACTTCTTACTATGCTTTATTTACCTTTTTATTTATTTGTAAATTTTTTGTTTCTTTTTACCTTTTTTAAAATTGTTGCGATACACTTGAAGACTCTTTACGGCACATCGGTTGAAAAATGCTATGTCAGGCGGAAAAGGAATTATTGCGTCTATAGCGAAAAGCAACGAGAAATCCGGGGAAACAATCGGGTATCATACTTGAATATCTTAATAATTGAAGGTGTCTATTGCGTAAAACGTCGCGGCGAGCTCCGCGAAAGTTCTATAAGTAGAATCGCGTAACGACATCGGGAGCATTAATGATGTAAGCGATCTATGTTTGCTACGTCGAAATGCGTTTAATCCGCGCGAGCGCGGATCCGCGGATTATAATTAACTCGGCAGCGATAATTCGAAGTGTATAATCACCAAACGAGTCGCGGAGCGCGCTGATATGACTACATGAAAATAATTAATCATCAATATTCGAAGCTTAAGGTTAAAACGATGTTGCTACGAAAATCATTAGGAGTAGGTTTTCTGCTTTTCTTGGAAGAAAGATGCAGTAATATTATAAAGGAATTATCTTCGTATTTTAGAATTAAAAATACGTAAAAAGTATACAAAGCGAATACAGGTATGAACAATAAATAATAAATGAAACACTCTAAAATATATGGGTGTGGATTTACTATTTGATACATAATTATCACCATTGATGTTGATATATGCAACATAGTGTGAATTAAACATCACGGGGCGTGGATTTAACATCATGATTTAAAACTCATGGTGTTAAATTGTAATGTTTATAATCACAACACAGTAAGAATTATATTTAATGCCCAGACTGAATTCATATCTATATTTTTTAGAGTGAAAAAGTGAGAATAGAAGAAATAAAGGTAAATAAATTGCCAAGGAAGTTTGTATGATGTAAAAGTATTTCTGAACAAATCAAGAAAAAAGGAAATAATTAATAAAGAGAATGTATAGTTACACATTGTTATAGTTTTAATGAAATGTAAGAAAATCGGAGTGCGAGGAAGAAAAAGAGAAACAAAAGGCATGCATTTATATACTATTCGCAGACGATTGCTTAAGATCTTTTACCATCTTACGAAGAACAAACGTACCGTTTGAAAGAAAGCATTGACCCAGCACGAAATAACATAATCCATAGGCAACACGACTAAAGATTTCATACCAGACGCTCGCAGTAAGAGAGTAAAGAATAAAATAAAAATGAGATGGACACAAAGTGTGTAAAGCAAAGTGAGGAGAGGCAGACAGAAGAAGAGGGGAAAAAGGGAGAACAACCCTTCTCCGTGTCTTCGCGAGCAGGAAAGAGACGCTGAAGAGAGATAAAAAAACAGCTTATAAATGAATACAGAGAGAAGGAGAGGAGAAAGAGAGAAATGTTTGAGAGCGAAAACTTGGCCGCGCCATCTCACGAACGTACATATTTGGCGGAAGACGGCAGCCAGGTGCAGCGGACCTATTGACGTGTTAATTGCGCCTGAATAATTAAAGGGGGCACCTCTCCCGGTAGCGGTACTCTGTCCTTTTAAAATGTTCCCTGATCTCGTTAACCCGCTCTCGAAAGGGCGGAGAAGAGACGTGGGGGGAGGAAACGAGCGAGATGGTAGACAACCGACGTCGCGAAGCGGAGATCGAGGATAAAGCAACTGGAACCAATTCGATTGTTCTAACTGACGACAACAAGACGAGAAATTCCAAATTGATTATTGCTTGAGATTAGTGTATCTAAACAGAAATTCCGTAATGCAGAAATGTAAATAATTTTTTAAAATATTTGACGAATCTCGGACAGATATTTTATTGGTAGCTGTATAATATATAATATATTTTCTGTACGAAAGAAAAAATTTCTTTCATACATCTGGTATAATTAGAAATCCTTTTTTCATCCGCTATATAATGCAACTGCCAGTGTAACAGCTAAATATCGTAATTGCTGTAGAATTTAACGTACTCGTGCACAGTATTGTCAGAATTGTCTCCGAATATCGCCTCGATTTATAATGGTAGAGGCGACTTATTTCGCAGCGAGAGAAATTTTAAAATATAATTTTTAGCGTTTCGAAAAAAAATAAGGGTATAGAATGGGTATAGTTGTATAAGTTGTGAAAGAGACAACAGTAAATCTGTAAGAATAATTTATAGAGATGTAGATTCATAAGAATATGTAGAGATTAATTGTAAAAAAGCACAAAGACTATCTCATAAATTATAAGAAAAATGTACAATCGATCTTTCAACTTTTATTTATTCACCGATTTGACCGTGGCATCGATATAATATCTTTACACATTTATGATCATTAAAAATAAAAAAAGTTTATAAGATAATAAGTGAAGAAGTAGATTCGAGAGCTGCGGAAGAGGATGTTAAATCTCATCAAGGATTCATCGTGATATTCAGCTGCTCGCATAAAATTCGATCCGAGCGGCCTGGCGCGGCGTTATCGCTGAAAATCCCTTCGAGTAAAGAGAACAATCCGCGCTCGCTCGTAAGGGACGCGAAACGAAAGCGGTTACGTATGCTGTTAACAATGTCCGGCCGGGGCGGACTTCATATACTTGTGCGCGATCGGAAACGGGGAAAATGCTCAAGCTGCGGTCTGAATAATTGACGATTTAGCCGTGTATCGGCGGAAAGGAAGGGTTCGCGGTGATCGTAAGAATATCTAACCTCGACGCGAGTCCGCTGTATTATTCAACGGCTGTCATCCCCGCGTCTTAAGGGGAGGCAATGCGCGCCGCCCGCCTCCAGAAAGCTCGAAAGCTTACGATCGCGAGCGCTTATTCTCGATCGTAACCCGCAACGCTTTATTCCTCGATATTCGTCTTATCTTCTTTTTCTTTGATAACCGGACACATGTACGAAATGCTGTGCATGCAATCGCTCACGCATATACACACATCTGCACGCTACACATGCACGCGAATACGATGCGTCACGTGCCGCGGCTCTCAACTATAGATCCAATGCAATCTTAATGTGATCAATTATTTACGGTGCTCGTCATCGCCCATTAAATATTCCACGCTCGACGAAAGAGTCCTCGCGCTACCCCCGGAATTATTCCGGGCCAGTATTCGCGAATAGTACCGAATAGTGCAAGTACGCTATTCGCATCGCGCCGCTATTTTCGCAAGCTTCTATAATGGCATTAGGGAAAAGCGAGAACCCCGCGGGAAAGGCATCTGTCGCGAGACGAAGGAATCTTTCCTGCACGATCAATCCCCGGAAAGATCGATATGTCTATGATTTATTGTAAAAAGGAAAAAAATCTACTTGTTTGCAATAATTGAAAAATCTATTTGAAAATCAGAATTTTTTTCCAAAAAATATCAATGTGGATTTAATATGCAGTGTCTATATAATTTTCAATGTTGGTGTTAATATATTACACTGAGAAAAAAATGCTGATTCAATTAAAGTCTATATTACGGGCTGTCATTAACATAAGTGATTAATTTATGTATATTTTTATTAATATAAAAGCTTGATTATTGAAATAATAATTTATGCCTTTATGTTAATAAAAATATACATAAATTAATCACTTATTATTTCAAAAAAAAAAGATGAAATAACTAATAACTTATTTAAAATAAAAAATATAAAATAGATTCCAAAAGCTTATTTAAAATATTAAAAACTCTTTTATTTCTTTATTTAAAATACATGTTTTAAATAAAGTTATTTTAAATACGACTGACTCCTGGTATTTATTATCGTGAGTTTTTAATCCACATCGGCGTTGACATAAATACTAGGAATTACAAATCCACAACATGATTAATATATATTAATTATATAGACACCGCATGATGTTAAATCCGTTGATATTTTTTTAAGTATGATTAAATCTATTATAATTCTAGTTGAAATAATAAAAATTCTACAATCTTCTGATTTGTTCATTTTTTAATTTCTCTTAATGTATAATAGCGAGACGTCGTCGCGAAACATCGATAGAGAGATAAACGCGACGCGCCGTATTTGATAAAATTAAAATTAATGTTACGGCGACCGTTAACTTCGCGATTATCAAAAGACTTATCGCGATCTTTCTCGCCCGCAAGGTCTGCCCGTTGGTGAAACGTGGCATAGCGTGTTATTGCCCTGGAGCAGCCCTTCGATTAATCGAGCTTAAGTTCGCAAACTCTTTTATGTATAGCCGCGCGTTGCGCCGTATTTATCGTCGGGCGCGCGTAATTGAACGCGTAATTACACGTCGGTCGACTCGCGCGAAACTTCATTTCTGCAATCTTCTAAATGTACCCCGAATGTATCCACGCGACGACGATACGGCTCTATAAATATAAGTAGTTACTACTCATCGACGTTGCAATAGTCCATTTTTGCAATCTCCTAAATGTATTTAAATGGATCTACGCGATAGCGCGACTGATCGCATCGCCCTATAAATACAGGCTGTTACCTGTGCTCCTTTTTCTCTCGGCAAACAACACGATCGATCGCGCGTGCAAGTCATGAATCATCCTTAACGAATGAGCGTCATAATGGAATATATTATCGCGGAATATGGCCATCAAAGATGTCAGAGTTTACTTTAACAAAGGATCCATAAATAATAGAAGCGTTCTAAGTAAAGCAGGCCTGAAAGCTTGAAACTTGCCATCTTTTAACATTTTGTTAAAACGGAAATATAATTTAAAAAATGGAATTTTTTAAAACTAAAGTTCAAAGCTAGTGAAACAGAGTTACATAAACAATATGTTATAACATTTTTCATAGAAAAGATTAATTTTTAATGATGAATTTTTGTGTATATAGTTTTAAAAATATAATTTTTTTACACTAAAGTTCAAAGCAAAAAGAAACAAATTGTGAATTGTTATATAAATAACAATTCACTCCTTTTTTTAAAGTAATACAAATAAAAAAATGTGATATTCGAGTTATTATCATGATTAAGTAAACATAAAAAATGAAACATGAAAAAATGAACATAATTTAATTTCATTAAAAAATTTCAAAATTGTTACAACTCTTTAAGAGTGGTCATAAAAAGAATAATTTTTTAAAGAAATGAATAGAAAATGACATTTGATCATGTTAATATAATCTATTTGCCGATATTATTTGATTAATCATTTGAATAATCTTCTATCAAATTAAAATATAATTTTTTCTCTTTTTTGGAAAACTTAATTTTTTTAGTCACTTTGGAAGTAAGAGAATTATAGGTATATATTTTATATTATTTTTTATATAAAAGTTTAATGAATTTTTGACTACGAAAGTTTCCACTAAAACTTAGATGGTTAGGAAAAGGTCGAATGTAACGGACAAGGATTATTTAAAATTTTTAACGTAGCAGCATTTGTCAAGTCCACTTGCAGGTGAGAGGTCAGGATTATTTCTTCTCTTTCTCTATATTGAGAATACAATCTTTTATTTGTGAATTATGCATTTTATTGTATAGCTATTGTATTGTTTATAACAACACAGAATTAACTTTATCAATTAGTCACATCATTAAACGTAAGTCGAATTTTAGTTTACCAATAAGAACAGTATCTGTTATTTTTTAAATTAGGACCTAAAATCTTTTTTTTATTATAAAACTGCTCGTTTTATATTAAATTTATATTAAATTTATCGATGAATTCACTACATAAAATGTAATATTTTATGTTATGTTTATTCATTTCATTATTTTTTTTTAATTTATCATTTAGCAGTTTTACATAATTCTAAAACTGTGCCTGAAAGGCACTGAAAATAGGATAGTTTAGGACAGTGAGATTTGACTTCTAACGCTTATGTTTTGTTTTAAATAAATATGGAGAAAATACGAGATAAATAGAAAGGAAAGAGCATGACATTAGCTGTTAAAAAAGTAAGAAATAAGGAAATGACAATAAGAATAAATGATATTATATTTCAAAAAATATATTAGGAAGTAGATTACAAGCTGTTGAAACTGAACAAAAGATAGCATTAAATGCACAGATTAATAGTAAAATATATTTAAAGAAATATATTTCTGTATCTGTCCAATATTATCCTCCAATTTATAAGAACGAAAAAATGTCATATAAAAATATAAAAATCTGGACTATTTTCATTTTTAGAAAAATATGATTAAAACAGACATTTTGGTACAAGAATAATATATTTCATATCACGTACATTACACTTAATTTTTGCCGACCAAAAAAATGGAATCTCGAAGAAATTTAACATATTCGATAACAACCTTTCCCTAACATCTGTCTTCTTTACAATATTCTAGGCTATGTCAACAATGAAATCTATATATAAAATTTCAACAGCTAAAACAAACATGAACATGATAGTGACTACAAGGTGATTGTTGATCCGAAGAGTTACCGATCAAGTTGTTCGCGCGATCGATCGCCGTTGCTTCCCTCTCCTCTTCACGCCTCCGCAGTACGTTGAAAGCCCCTCCGGGTTTCCGGAGGGAAACGGGGCACCGGTCGACCGGGGGTTGATATAAACTGTGATTGATATTTAGTCGCGCCACACGGCACTTAAGAGGATTAAGGACCATCCAGGACGAGTATCGGCCGGGAACAGCCGTGACCCCGAGCACGTGCATCCAGGGACACGCAACGATCTCCCGAACGTTGGCCGAACCGTATAGGATAGGTTGGTAGTTAGGTAGGTGTTGGAGACGTTCCAGGTCGATCCAGCAGCGCCAAGGATTCCTCCCGTCCTGTCCGACGCGACTGAAACGCGCTACTACAACGCCGCAACTCTGATTACAGTTAGCTCGGTCCGCTGGCCTAAACCTCCATATAACGCGCATCGCGCGGTCGTCGGGGACTAACCCGACGACGACCACTACACCACGTCACGCCGGGCGCGACATCCAGCCTCGACCATGATTATCCGGTGGATTGTCTTACCGCATCCTAATCTCGAGAATGTTCATATCGGAAGGCCATTGAACCAAACTTTATCATCCGTGACGTATCTTCGGCACCTTTCAAGCATTTCGAATTATGTAGGATTGCTAAATGATAAGTTGAAAAAAGTAATAAGATAAATAAATACATAACAAATAAAATATTTTAAATTTTATGTAGTAAACTCATTAACAAATTTATATCCTACATTGTAAAAAAAGTTTTATATACAATTACAATAATTATAATGAATAATTTTGAAATTTATTATTATTAATTAAAAATTTATATATATGCGTATAAATAAAATTACATTTTTTTCTTTTTCATAGTAATTAAACAATTTGCAAAAGTAAATTTACAATTGAAATTAAATTTATAAAAATATTTACGTAGTAATTCACCAATGAATTACATACAATTTTTCTTAAACTGTTATCGATATGTATACAAATGTAAAAATGTAAATATGTGTGATACAATATTACAACAATTTATTTTCTTATAAAAACTAAAATATTGTTATTGTAATTTTGCGTCTAATGTAAAAATATATTTACAATTAAAGATAAAACTACTAATTTTTGCAACAACAGACAATTTTATATATTTCAACTATAAATTGTGTAATTTTTACACAATTATTTATATAATTTTACATACTTTTTTAATAGTATATTCTTTTTTTGATAAAGCATTTGTTGATCAATGTCCTAGTTTTTATTTTTTTTTAAATTGTATTGTTGAGGATTAAAATTCTATTTAAGAAAAGTAGCTCAAATGAATTCGCAATGTACTGAGCAGTATAAAAATTTTGCAGAGTAAGCAAAAAAAATATTTATGGAAGAAATGAGAAACGATTATTCGAAAACGAGCTTGAAAATAATCATTCTTCAATGAAACTCCGATTAAACCGATAGTTATGTTGCCCAAATTTAGCCGAGATATTAGAGAGGGAATATTTTTATTTCTTATTAACGCTCGAAATGGTGTAAAATACTGCAAGTAGGATATATATTTTGGTTCCGCGGTTACATCTGCACGAAATGTGTTCGGTGAGCGATTAATATCTCCCTCGTGACAGGGATAACTGCCGATTTAAATGAATCGTTATAAACGTTTTAAGACGACTCTGCGACAATTATCACAGATCGGCAAATCGTTACTTTATATCAAATTAAAAACGACGTGGAAAAAAAATACTAGTCCAAAACGAGTTGGTTATTTTCGAGACGGACATCAGAGAGAAGGCGGGACAAAGGGGAAGGGTTCAATTTTTAACGAATGCTATTACTTTCCCAATATGACAGCTATGGAAATAGACGGAACGCGTCATCAGAAATACAAGTCATATTGATAAATTTCTAAGTGTCGCGCTCTCCTCCCTTTTTCTTTCCAATCTTCTTTCAAAATTCTCGTATAGTTTCTACAGAGAAAATTTGATTAGATATGTCGTGTCTTTCAGTGCTTTTAAAATTTCAATTCAACATTAATCATCTTTGCAATCCATCGCATCGTTGAATTCAAATTTTGTTGAGTCAAAGTGCAATCGTGAAAGAATAAGAATTAATACATAATGTGTCTCGCGATCCTCTCCCTTTTCTTTCGAACATTCTCATACAGTTCAGAGAAAATTTGATTAGATGTCGTGTCTTCTAGCATTCTTTATATTTCAGCATTAATCAGTAATTCTTTACAGTAATCGTCTTTGCAATCTTTGCGGTCATCGAATTAAAATTTTGTTGACGCAAAGTTCAATGAAAGAATAAGATTTTGTTCATTTTCTCTTAATTTTAATTGCCCGTAAATGAAAAAGCTATGGAACCGTAATAATTTTTTTCTTCAAGATATTTCCGAAACATTGTTGAGAGTGCAGCGCGGATGGGTGGCGGATTATTACCCCGGAAGCGCTTAGAAGTGACTTGATGCATTAGTGATAACCGTTATCTATTCCGGATGTCACCCATGGTCGAAAATAGCGGTATAATCGAAGGCGACGGGGGAAAGAGCGAGGAAGAGCGAGAGAGAAGGAAGACTAGAGGTCTGAGCGAGTCGGGAATGATATCGAGGGCGCGAGGAAGAGGGAGAGCCCCGGGTAATGTCGGGGCAGGCTCGTGCGAGGTGCGAGAAAGGAAGCGTCGTTTCCGCATCGCGATTCCGCCCCGTCATTGGCTCCGATTCCGTGCTAACGTTAAACGCGTGCGAGTTCCCGGTACACTCTCGCGCAACGCGAGAGACAGCGGGGGTCAGCGCGGGGGAGGATTTTAGGGATGGCCGCTGCCGTTCCACCATCCTCCCATCCCCCTGGTCCTCTCATCGATAATATACGATCGTACATGATTCTGCTTCGTGTATCACAATGGCCCTCCGGGCAAGCCCGTTCCACCTCTATCTACGTACCTGGCGCGCCGAACTACCGGCGCCCGGAGTCCGCGGTGGATAATGAGTGATTAGGTAATTAGTTGTCCAATATTCGCCCCATCCGACCGTTCCTTCCTCTCCCCTTGCCGCGCGCACCCTCTCCTCCGCTCGCTTCGTCACGATCTTCCCAGCGTTCACCAGCTTCGCCGCGTAGTCTCCTGCTACCGCTTGACCGGATGCATTGACCGGACAGTACAGACGTACGAATGATAGTATAGCTAGCGTCATCATGATTATCATTGTTATATGTTATCGTGTAAGAAACTTTGTATAAAAGATTTATGTATTATAAAAGTTTTGTCGAAATAGAATATGATGATAGATAAGCCGATAAGTTTCAAACTTTTATTAAATATTTCAAGTTTCTCTCATCGATAACACTTTGTTTGTAAAAAATATGTCAATTCTCATATTACCATTTTTTTTTACAGAAGAATAAACAAATTCAGATAGTAAGACTTGTAATATTTTTAACCGTTAGATTTTATTATTCAATGTCCTGCGCATTTCTTTTTTTTTAACTAAAAGCACTAAGTAGTTATAACACATTCATATACATTTTTTGAAATACAAACTTTACAAAAACTTTCTAAAGATTATATACAAGATATTAAATTATATACAAAGAATTAATAATTTTTATAGCTACTTTTTTATAGATTAATTTATAGATTATTTTTATAGATTATTTAGATACTTTGAGTAAATCTAAAAAGTAAGAGTTACATTATTATGTTTCTTAAAAAAGTAATGAAAGTTTACTTGAAATACGAACAAAATCATTGCTTGTAATGGGTTAATTTTATATATAAATATTTAAATAACAAATTGAAGTAAAAAAATCGGCTAGTGTTATCATTATATTCTGTTTTCGTAAATCTTTAATTGTAAACTGAAATTTTTATAAAGACCTGTGACTTTAAATTTTCTTTATTTTTAAAAATATTTTAAAAAATATTTTAGAAATATTTTTATAATAAATAATATGAAAATATAGAAAATATTTTTGAAGCTGTTTCCGTTCTTTCTAATACATCATTTAACATATACATAAAGCCCATCTCTGCCCTTCGTCACCCAATTGTGCGAATAGTCCGCGCCTCGCAGCGAGTATCGATTTACAAGAGAGAAGGGAAGAAGGGCACGTTCGTCCAATACCTATGTCCAAAAACAACCGAGTTCTCGAGCCCCGAAGCTGAGGAACCACCATGTGTGCGGCGCCGAGACAACCCCTTATAAATATAACAATTAAAAAGAGGGCTCTGTGTGTGTGTGTGTGTGTGTGTGTATGGAGTGCGAAACATCCTGCTTCGAGGGTGGACACCCGCGGGCACCCCTACATAGAACGCAAAACAGAAGGGCGCAGTCCGTTTGCCGCTGCGGGCTTCTTTCTGTCGGTAGGACGCCGAAAAATAACGGAATAATAATGAATCGAATTTTCGATCATATACAAAATTTCATCGCTTTTTATCATCGACGTTAGACGCGAAAACAGGAATCGCCTAACGAGAATCACCCGTGAGAATAGTATTCTTAATTTATCTTTTGTTAAACGTGTATAATATTATATAAGGCAATTTCCATAAATACCGAATTAGTTAATGAGTTTTAGCTAATTCTATCTCTCTTATTCTCTAATTTTGTCTATCGATAATCAGTTAAATTCTAGTTAAATTCAACTGATGTTATGCGAACAGTAATAATTTTAACTCTACTCCGATCTTGTTCAGTCTACCGCTGCATTATCATAATTATAGGATTAAGAGTGTATTCGACTGACTCCGCAAAGCCGTCGATGTATCTCGTAAAGCTGTATCCATTGTTTGACGAATGATTGACTGAACCGAGAAAAAGGAGAGGAAATAGAGACAAGCGGTTATCGGTGAGGACCGCGTGGGCGACACGAGAGAGTTAATTCACGAAAGCGCCGAGGCGAATTCAATTCGCGCGAGTTAGCGCGTGACGAAATCGCCGCTCGTCGCCTCGTTGCTGACGACCTAGGTCATAACTATTTAAATGCCCGCGGCTGGATAAATTGTTGTATTAGTCACACCAAGCTTGTATTAATACATGGCCCGTCCGAGTTCGTCGTTCGCGAGCCTGTTATTTCTCCTTCCGTCAAAGTCCTACTTAGATTTTGTGAAACGGGAGGACAAAGCGTGGATTATTTGTTTCCACATCGTTAATCTTGAATATCTTGAAAGTTTATACGAATTACAAGCAGCGATACAACCTAAAGTTATTCAGAGCTCCTCATACAAAGTTCCTTTACTACAAAGATATAACGTAATTAAAGAAACGTCATTTTCGAGAAAAGAATGAGTTAAATAAAAAAATATTACATTATCTATGATCAAAAGTGAAACTTAATCCTAACTGGGATATTCGCGGGTCCAATGTACTTTAATATTTGTTCAAAGTTAAGATAAAAGTTAAGGTTAAATGAACAATCTTTTCATTCTGAAGGCCAAAATCCAAGAAATAAGATTATGTAATTTAAGTACACTTCATGTTGGTTAATTTTTCTTATTAAAATCGTCAAATGATTCTTACATACTTTAATATCTTTAGAAAGTATTCGCAAGGCATGTATTTAAAAAATTGTATATAAATATTATAACTATTTGATGCCTAGTATTTCAAGAAAAAAAAATATAATACACGAATATTCAATCGTGTATATTAAGAGCTAAAATAATATAAGGTTACGAACAAAAAATTTGATATAAACAATTTTTTACAATGCAATTGAAAAAAAAAATAAAATAAAAAATATTCCGATCCATGAATACCATTTAGAATTAACTTAAAAAATCGTCAAACCTAAAAAGGTTGGTTAAAAAAATTGTTAAAATTCTCATAACTCAAAAAAGATGATTCCAAAAAATCGACAAAATCATCACAATTCAAAAGAAGTAGTTTTTATAATTAATTTTTGTAAAATAAAATTAATACAATCAAAATGACATTTGATTATATTAAGAATACCTTCTTGTCGATATTACTTGATCAGTTAATAATTTTCCATCAACTTAAAAAATAGACTTTCTCCTTTTTTGAGAAATTTCATTTTTTGAGTTGTTACTTTTAAAGCGATATATTAAGACAAAGTTTGATAAATAACACGGTCGAGATATATAATTAGTAAATATCATTAATTAGTCGTAACATACTGACGTGACTAATTCCATTGATTCATGTAAATGCTCCATTTAAGAAAAAGCCAAAGATCGCGCTTTTTTGCACGAACAAATCATCTATTAAGTTCGACTCAGTCAACGAATTTAAGTAAATCGTATCTCCAGAGAATCTTGGAATTCTCTTGCGGCGCTTGTTACTCCTGACATAGATTGCAACAGGCAATAGGACTGAGGGAAATTCGCTCTCCCTCGATACAGCGATGCAATCACGCCGATCGAAATGCAAACGCATTTTCTCGAAGCGACTTGGTGCGTCTTCCGCGGGAGGTGGGAAAAGAGAAGGCGAAAGAGAGGGAAAAGCAGTCACCGGTGGTTATTTAGGTGATTACGCTTCGCTTCGCGGACGATGTGTGTGCCGTATACGTTTGATCGCATCGTCGTCGCGACAAATCGACATTGTGTCACTGCGCCTCGTTGCAGCAATAACGCATATAATATACGCGCGCGAGCGAGCGCGAGCGCAGCATTACAGACCGCTGATGTAATACTTTTATGATCGGCCGCCGCAATTTCTCGGTGACAACACTCGCTATTTCTGTCGCCGAGTTTGTGCACATGACTGCCGCGACGAGCAATATATCGCGCAAATACGCGCGACGCTCACGCCGGTATTTATACAGGGTGTTCGTCGTTCCTTCCGAACCGCGGATAAAGCTACGGCGATGGATCTTTGGTAGCTCTCTCGAGAGTCTCGTGTGTCCTCGCGGGTATAAATATATAATGAGAATTTTATCTCCGAGATAAGAAAAGAAATGGTAAACGGTTATAAATATCAAATGATGACTCGTTTGATATGTCGTGCATAAAAATAATGCTATTCGTAAATTATATTTATCTTGAAACATATAAAGCAAATTACCTAGAAACACTGTTGCCTGATAATACAAATATTTAATGAATAAATTAAGTTTTAATATTCACAAAGTATTACATAAAAATTAATATCTTTCCCTCATTTTATTTCTCTATTGATTTTAAACTAATTTGAATAGAAATATAACAGTACAAGTTTAATAATTAAAATTTATTAAAAACGGTCAAATAGAATATTTTACGTTTTAATATTGAAAAATTAAATGGACTCAAAATTCGGAATCGCCTAGACAGGAAAGAGTACATATCCGGGACACCCTGTACAATATATCGAGCGTGCTCCTTTTTTTCTGCTCCCTCCGTCGGCATTGTTCGTCCATGTAACGCGAGTCGTTTCTCGCTTTCAAAACGGAGCTTCCTTAAGCGGAGGAGAAAATCGAAGCCGGCGATGAGGGGATACGCCGCGGCCGCTCGTTACGTAGGTGGAATCAAGGCGAAACTTTCCGCATGAAATTGCAACGTGCGCCCGGCCGTGTAATGCCCGAGTGGTACAACTCACCTGTACGTTACATGTCTTCGTACGCTGTCGATACCGCTCGTAGTAGAGGCTGTGCTTTTTCCATGCGGGGTGCATTGCTCTCGTCGAAGTCCATCCGCGTGTCGACGTTTCCCTCTGGTCCACCAGCCTGTCACGAAACAGAGGAAAAAAGGGGGCGTGATTGAGAAAAGTGAGTAGCGACGAGAGACGGTTTCGCAGAATAAATTAAGCCCGAGACAAGATGAATCGAATAATCTTGAAAATGTTAATTTTAAAAGAAGGGCTACCTATTTCTTTAAATCTTACAGCTTTTTCTTCAGTAAGATTTGTTATAATTTATTATTTCATCGTATTCCTTGCCCCAAAATACGACACTGTTTCAGCATCACTGTATAAGTGACTTTCCCGTCATGTAAAGATTAATAAGATCGGACGCTTCCGAAAAACTACTCTTTAAATTCTTTGGAGTAGAATCTCATTTTAAAGAGATAAAATTGAGCAAGTCTTGAAAAAGAGCGGCTCAATTTTCAATCTTTATGAGTGATATTTCACTCTTCAGAGATTCACTTTAAAAGTTTTACAAAGTACATAAATCAATAATTATCTGAAGAGCATGATTGTTATATACGTAATTCTGTTCTATTATAATATCCGATATCTCTATTTCAACTTCTACATGCTCTTTTTATAATCTTCTCAACTGGACATGTATACGTATGTGGCATTTATAGCTAAAAAGATTAAAGATCGAGAGTGACTTCTATCTATGTATACAAGCTACCCTTCGCATTCCCTCCGAGACACGATAATCCGCAGAAATACGCGGCTGTGGTGGCGAAGATTGCACGGGCGGCAAAGTAAAAGAATGATTTATCGGTCGGCTGACTTTTCCCACCCGACTTTTCCTACTCGTGCGGAGGGTCGGCTGATCTTACTCAGCTAGTGTCTTCTGCTCTCACGCGAGAAACAATACCAGCAATGGTGTTATCACGCGATTCGTTTTTTAAATATCTTTTACATTATAACGTATCTCTCTTTCTCTTTTTTTTTACAATGGTTGCCAAAACTTTCCTACTGTACTAATATATAATTTTAAAATTTGATAACAAATTTATGTAAAAAAGGTTATGTAACAAAGGTTCCAAGAAATACAATTCAAATATAAAATATATAAAATAAAGGGCTTGGAAGCCGAGCAAGATATTTATTAAATTAAATATTACATTAAGAATCGGAACAAAAGCTCGTAGTAGTGTAACTTAACTTCAGAATGTAATTTCATCAGAATTAAATGAAATTTATATTTAAAAAATAATTTTAAAGCTTGGAACCTCTACTTTCGAAAGATTACACCTTTTTCTGTGAGTACTTTTTATATATAGGAAACTACGAGCTGGACAAAATAGAAAATTTTGTTTTTATTTTATAGCTCTGTTACGTGTCCAATCAAAAATGTGAAAATTTTTTATTTTCTAACATGAAAGCTTAAAGTTTTCCCTAAAAAATCGTCTTCTAACAAAATGCCTAAGATTTTTTGTTACTAAGTTAGGATTAAATAAAAAAACATTTTGGCTTTGATTGTACAACTCCAAAACATTGTACCACAATTAAAAAAACAGATTCTTAAAATTAAAACTTTTCTCTATTAAATAATATAATTGCCAAATAATTTAAAAATGTGTAGATAAGATATAAGTGAGGTAGCACTATGAACTTGTTCCAACCTATATTAATATAAAATAAATACTGATTTTTTTTTATTTGTAAAGATTCTTTATCCAAGCTATATAATAAAATGATTCGTTGCCCGAAAATTTTTGGTTATATATTTATTAATTTACGTGAAAATGGGAGAATATAGTAAATATTTGAAGAATGCAAACGCCTCGTTGACAGACCGGCGAACTTTGCGTTTTGCGTTCGACGTACACGGCTAACACGGTCAAAAACGAAGGAAGAGATAAATGAAGAAGAAGGAAGAAGGGGGGACAGGCGAGTGGCGAGAGCAACGGTTACAGCAGAATAAACCCCTCAATAATGAGTTCCGCGAGTGAATTCCCTCGGTGCGGAGAGAGGCTCGAGATAATAAAACAGAGCGGGACGTTGGCGGCGGTCGAAGGGGGACGAAAGGGGGCTAGGAAGGGTGGTGAGTGGGTGGCGGAGGGTACAGGGATGAGCGGGGACCGAGGGAGGTTTCCGCACTGGCAAGAGTAATAGTAAGAGGCAATAAAATATAATGAAATAACATCCAATCCAGGAGAGATATTGTGAAAATATTATTACTAACTTATTACTCGTTGGGCACGGCGTACCACGCTCTCGACCTTTTTCTCCATTTTTCCCTACCTTGCTCTCTCTCCCTCCTCCCTCTATCCGCCAGTCTTCGTTCCTCCCGTTTCCTCTTGCTCTCGACAAATATATACAGGGTGCGCCTGAAAAGGTGGAGCTCGATAGTACCGTTTGCGAGAGATTTTTACTTGGCAAAGATTCCAATGGCCAATTCCAATTTTTTCGATTTCTAACGTTAAGCTTCCCGGAAATTGATGAAACACTGAATTCTTCTTTCGAATGAAAGTTTCGTAGAGATTAACTGTAAAATACGGTGTCCCTTGTATTTAAATTCTCTCGCATATACAGGTGTAATTCGATAAAAAATTATAAGTTCCAACGTTAAATGATTCATTGTGCAAATTTCCTAACGCGTATTAACAGTATATACATTTAAATATTAGATAATATTATTAGGTAAAGTAGATAATATATAAATTCGAAAATTTATCTGGAAGATGGAAAAGGAAATGTACGTTTTAATAATAGAAAAAGTTATACGATAGTTTTGTATAAAGACCACACCTACTATATACGTTCATAGCAAAACTATCACAAAAGTATTATAATATAATAAACATTTCTCGATAGTATCTTATGTTTTGTTTCAAAATTGACTTTCCATCGATAAGGCAATTTTATGATCGACTCATTTTAGTCGAAAAATTTCTACTCCTTTTAAGCGCACCCTGTATAACCCCTTCGACATATATAACCCGCTCCATCTTTCTTTCTTCTCTCCGTTCGTTTCGTGGTCGCCGGAGACGCGATAAAATTTTTCTCCCTTATCGAGTCCCAATAAAAATCGGTTACCCGTAGCAGAAGAGCGCCGGTCGTCGTCGGTCGGAGGACCGTCCTCGCTATGCGAAAAAAACACAAACACCGCGTCACCGAGTCGCAGACGACACAGCGCAGATTTCTGCGGCTCGTTACTTTAAATTAACGCGAGAGCGTCGTTCCGTACTTAAAATTATATCAGGGCTGGATCCCAGAAGATTCTCGAGAGGTCGGCCGCCGACGTTAAAAATTAAGTATCTAAGGAAAGCGAGTTTTCGTTATAATAATTTTGTTGTAATAATCATTTATATTCATGAGAGAAAGAGAGGATACTTTCCATTTTTAGAAGGAGGGAAAGGAGGGGAAAGAAAAAAGATAATCGCGTATGCGTTCTCGCTCTCTTCGCGGAAATTAATTAACTGTAAGACCACGACGACCTCTCCTTGTCTTCGGATGAAGATTTCGCGGCGCGCGTTGCAGCACAAAGTGCAATCTGCCGCGTTCCGCGCCGTAACGCGCGCCGCGCCGCTAGCCTAATCGCCCGGTATCGCCGTCGAAATTATTCCCTTTTAGCGTTGTTAGCTCGGTACGTTCGCGATTCGCGATCGATCCCCCGAGTTCGTCCGGCTCTCTCGCATTTGAAATGCAAAGTGCGCGGCCGAGCATTATCTTCCAGGAAAGACCGGCGGACGAATAGAAAGAAGAAGAGAGAGAAAGAAAGAGAGAGAGAAGAACAGAGAAATACAGAGAAAAAGGAAGAAAGAAAAGATTATCGCGGAGCGAGATATCTGGGGGAGGGGAATCGCGCGCGCGGTGACGAAAGATGGTTATATAAAACGCGGTTAGGAGGCGAAGAAGAAGGTGGTGGAAGAGAGGCGCGGGGGGTAGGTGGCATGCAACAATCCTATCTGACCGTGTAAATCTCCGAGCGTCGTAACGAAGCGGCAAATCGAAACTAAACGGTAGCCCATGAATGGGAAATTAGAAAATAACGTTACGCTGGCGCGAGGTCGCGCGCGCTTCCGGTCGGAACACCCTGTTGACTGCACGTACACATACACACACGACTATGCGTACTGCGTGCGAGTCGTCTCACGCATCGGAGCTACCGAGCTGCCGTAATGCACATTATTATCTCGTAAGCGAAATCTGGTTACGAAGTCCTTTTATTAAGGATTTAATTGATCGACGACGCTTAAAACGCGCTCGGTCGTCGTCTCCGTTCGTGCGTTTCGTCTCCCGTTCGCTGCTTTCCATCCCTACCATTTTTCTTCCCCCATCTCTCTCTTTCTCTTTTGTTAAATAAACTTCTCTTTCTTTCTCTGCTGCATTTCCTCCCCCTCCCTGCGTTTTTTGTAATAAAATTTACCTCCTCCCCTCCTTTTTTATGCACGACCGTTCATTTGTTTTCCGCATCTTAATTGCATCGTTGCCAAATTGGATTCGGTGTCTTTCTATATTTGCATTCCTGTTGTTCTCGAATTTTCCGGCTCGTCATTTTATACCACTTACGTGTATATTGCGAGTATATTGTTCTCGTGGGTTCCCATCCGGAACATAATAAACCGCTATCCGCCCTATCTACCTATCTATCTACCTATCCGTCTCTCTTTCGCACCGTTGCGCCGAGTTTTTTATTTATTTATTTTTTTTATTTGGCTTAAACAGTTTAGCAATGTAATCGGAATATTTTCACGCCCTCCCTTTAGTCGTCTATTATACGTGAACCGCAAACAAATTTCGAATATTTTATTTCCGATCCGCAAGATATTTTTCTGAAACGACAAATCCGGCTGTCAACGATTAAGTAAATCTAATACTGAGAGATAGAACATGGTGAGAATTCTTGAAAGAGAATTCTTAAAAGAATAATACAATTGCTGCTTTATAATATATGTTTTAATTTTTTGCTTATCCATTCGATAAAATTTACGCGAGTGTCGTACTGGACATGAACAATAATGTAGATACATGTATTTTAAGGTCTGTCGTGAGAATTTTAAATCGATGACACCGATTTTATTTTTCACGATTTCCCAAGTACGAAAAATTTGTAATGTCTTGTAATTCTTGACATTTATTCCTCTCGCATGAGAATATTTCTGCCGTTTCTCGAGTCTCTACAATTCAGCGGATACTAAGTTGTGTCGAAACCCATATGAATTTACTGAAAATACCACGCGAAATTTTGCCGCGAGTCCCATTCCTGCGCTGGATAGCTATTACTTGCGCTCGTCTATACACCGGGTAATTTGCGAGAGTAGAACGATTTGTCGAGACAACGTCGCTTATATAAATAATATGTCGTTATGCGCGAAATACAGCGCGAGCGGAGGGGCTCTCTCGTGTTCGTGTGTCTTTGCCGCACACATTATATAAAGGCATCTTGCGCACGATCGTGTGCATGCATTGATATGCACGTGTATGCGTATGTCTCCATACTCGACGCATATACACCAGGGAATAAGCAGTGCGCGACGATTGCACTGTCGCGTCGATCGTAAGTAATGCAAGTAAGAATAATGTGTTTATTCGTTAGATTAAAGATCGTTTCGTACAAGCGTCTCGCTAGACTGGAACATGTTGCGTTGATGAAAATGTGACACATCCCAAAATTAGTAACTTTTTAGTCGAGTATTTTTATTTTGAGTTGGAACAACGTTTTAATTAGAATAATAAATATACATAATTTTAAACTTTCCTTTCAATTATATATATTCTTTAAAATTACGTTGTATGAATTCTCAAAATTTGAACATTGCGATTCCGATTTTTTATTTGTGCCACTTTTCTATCAATGCGATAAGAAACTCTATAACAAAATCTGGCAATGAACGATTTTGTTAAAATCTTACGAAAGAAAAAGATAGTATAGGTACTATTGTCCTATATATGTGTGTGTCATCCCTTAAAAAAATATATATGCCTAGTAAAATAGTATAGAATATTACATTCTTCTTAAAATAAAAAAATGTTAATTTTTTTTTAAATAATTGATATATTATACAAAAATTATTTCAATTATTCACTGATCAATCTAATTATTAACCAGAGGCATCGAGTGGCTTGGCGCTCG
>Ga0157364_1000534_pt1 | contig 26792 bp, 18 predicted proteins | sample AttsexASBM2_FD_111476 | JGI IMG/M metagenome (GOLD analysis project Ga0157364, IMG submission 111476) | Fungus gardens microbial communities from leaf cutter ant in Ribeirão Preto, State of São Paulo, Brazil - Atta sexdens ASBM2 | ecosystem: Host-associated > Fungi > Mycelium > Unclassified ... | reverse complement strand
TTACTTCATTTTTCATATTCATGCCGTCTATGGTAGATAGAACAAGTATAATGTTGGTGACAGTTCGTTTTCTTGTCATTAGATTTAGAACAATTCAATTGTAATTAATTTGTTCACAATAATAATGTAATGTCTTGCAGCTGTTTAACAATGTGTATTTAATGTAGGTAGTAAGCTTGAAAAAGGAAGGATAAATAATTTCATAGTGAATCTTCTAATATATTAACAAATATCGTGTACGTACAACTTTTTATTATATTATCATTTGAACAATTTCTGAAGATAACATCATTATACTGTTTCATTAGTCTAATTATTAAAAATTTCTTTATAATGGAAATATTTAAAATCGATTTATTCTTTTAGGTTAACTAATGTACATTTGAGAAAAAAAGAAGATAAGAATAAAGATGTTTCATCGATCCCATAATTTTATAAACTTTATTCGAAACGTAACATGCCGGTACCATACCAATCAATTATGCATATTCCAAATTGGATTAGTTAGAAGACATGCCAGTATTTTAATAGTACCCAAGTATGACATACAATACAAAGTACATACTTTTTCGAATTCTCAAAAAGTTTTTGCTAATAGAAAGGTAAGCAGGCACAGGGATATCAAATGGATTTGCATGACAAGATTTCTATCTGATGATGCAAAGTCTAAAAATAAGGAAACAAAACTAGTTGAAGAAGTTCAACAGAAAATAATAGAATTAAATGAAGAGAAGCTAGGTAAATTAAAAGAGAGAGTATTAGATATAGAACCAGTTATTTCTGATAATAAGAAGGAAGGTCAAACAACAAAAACAGTTGTTGAAAAACAGTCTGCAGAATCCAAAGAATCATTGAAAGATGATGTTATCTCAAAAAAAGGTATAATAATATAGATAGAGTTAAGTTCAAAATAATAATCTTTTGATTTATAGCAAAGAAGAAAGTCAGAGTTGACAAGTCGACGTCTTCTTTGGAACGTAATTTTATTACACCTGTGAGGGCTATGGCAGATTTTCTATTAAAGCCTTCTGATTTGGAGATCTTGCCAAAAACAAAAAGACGTTCTCCATATGAACTTGAACCACCTATCACAGTCTATTGGAGGAAAGATGTCGAGGCTAAGTAAGAGAATCGATTTGATAAATTTCTATATATTTGTAATGAAAATTATTTATAAATTATTTATAAATAATTGAATGTTTTAAAGTTTCGCTTTTTTGTAGAGCTTTAGAAGTCTGGGGATCCAAAGAAGCTTTGTTAAAAGAACTTTTGAAGAAAGAAGTTGAACGGAAGATCTATCAGCAAAGTAAATATGTATATCTTCATATACTTTTATCTGTTTACTTAATTCAAAGTACTTGTTGTTATAAAAGAGAACATCTCATCAAGACAAAGAATATTTGTGCTTAGAAATTGTCCATCTTACAGGATCATTCACATTCTGTTAGTCTGATATTCTGTTAGTCTGATAGGAATATCCTGTAATAATAAAATAAAATTAATTGGTACAAACATTGAAACACAAGCTTTTCGTCACAGATGTTTTTACGGTCAAACGGAGATTGAGGGATTACAGACGAGAAATTGGCAGCAAAACGGAAATAATTCAGAAGGAAGGTCTTTTTGGAAGATCTGGCAAAGTAGTGTTAACTGCAATTGCTATGTATGTATTACTATGTATGTATTATTTATACGTATCAAGTAACTGTATAAATTTTCTCGATTAATTTTTTCTTTTCTAGAAATGCTAGTAATTTTTTGTGCAAGTTAATTGCTTGGTTATACACTGGTTCGCACAGTATGTTTTCCGAGTGTGTACATTCTGCAGCGGATACTTGTAATCAATTGATTCTAGCATATGGCATTCATAAATCGGTGCAGGTAAATAAATAATACGAATAATTTTAGGATTTTTTTCAAATTCAATTTATTTTATACAAATTATTTTGCAGCATCCTAATCCTGATCACCCATATGGTTATACAAACATGAAGTATGTTTCCTCATTGATATCGGGTGTGGGAATCTTTTGTGTTGGTACGGGTCTTTCCATCTATCATGGAATTCATGGCCTTCTTTTTCCTGCGCCATTAGATACTCTCTTCTGGGCATATTTTGTTTTGGGTGGATCTTTGCTCTCTGAAGGAGCGACTTTAATGATAGCATTACATTCTATAAAGAGAGGCGCAGAAGAAAAAAAGGAAAGTTTTAAACAGTTTGTTCTAGAAGGACAAGATCCGTCCGTGAACGTTGTACTCATGGAAGATTTTGCAGCTGTAAGTTGTTATTCTTACTTTTTGTTAAATTATGCATTCAAAAAGATTTTTGTATAATTGTTAGGTGCTTGGAGTCATTGTCGCAGCTGGGTGTATGGGTTTGACCTCATATTTAGAAAATCCAATGTTTGACGCTATCGGTTCGCTTCTGGTTGGTGGTCTGCTCGGTGGAGTGGCATCTTTTATAATTTATTCGAACGTTGCTGCACTTGTAGGAAGAAGTATATCGCAAGAGAATCTCGATAAAATTAACGCTGAACTAGAAGCAGATATAATGGTAATATTAATCTTAAAATCAAATATATAATATATTCAAAATATTTTAAATATTTTGATTCTTATACATTTCGCAGGTTCGTGCGATTCATGATGTGAAAGGCATTGACATGGGTAATAATTTAGTGAGATATAAAGCCGAACTGGATTTTGATGGACGAGAACTTACAAGATCTTATTTAGATAAACATGATCTTATTGCAATGTTGGAGGTATAGATTTTATATTCTTATTTTTATTGAAAGATGAGATTACATCAGATGAGATAAACATCAAATATTTTTGTAGGAAGTAAAAAGTATGCAAACTATTGATGAATTAGAGACATTTTTATTAAAACACGGCGAAAATATCGTAGACATGCTTGGTGGAGAAATTGACAGAATAGAATTAAAACTAAAGGTAAACAAATATGTTTTATATAATATGTTTTATATAATAATATATAGTAATATATTATGTGGATATATAAATTTATAATAATTAAAAATTTTTAATACAATTTTATTTTTTCGCGATTTTCAGAAAAATCATCCAGAAATACGGCATTGTGATTTAGAAATTCTATGAAGACTTATTGATATAGTTTCTTAATCTTAAATCTAAATAAAACTGGGTGTAAATTATTATTTTAACGTAAAGAATTATTTTATAATAGAGTTACTTGGGCAGATGTGTCGTAGGATATAATCTGTCTTTTATTTAGTATTTATTACCAGAGAGAAAAATCAATTTTTGTAAAGATTTTATATATACAGATTTATGTCTTGTAGAAATGTTCTGTATCTTGTAGAAATTATCATTCAGTACAATAAATCATACTTCTTAAGCATATGTTGTTAAAAATGTCTTATGTATTTCTAAAATGTTGTAATTTATGTACACTCTTTAAATTTTTTGGAATCTCGCTCTAAAGAATGAAAATCAAACCAGTCTTGAAAAAGAATGGCTCTATCATCAATCTTTAAGATTGAAATTTCATTCTTCAGAGTAAGATTCACTCTAAAAATTTTAAAGAGCATGTGAGCTCTTGTTTACTTATATTTTCTCCATAAATAAGAATCTTTTTATTTATGTGCTATTTTTATATGAAAAAAAGAAATGTTTGCTTCGTTTAAATTATTTTTTGATCAATTTCCTGTTACACAAATCGAATTTCATTAACACCATTCTCTTTTTTATTAAAAGATGAAAAGAAGACCATCTGTTATTAAATTCTTTTACATATATTATTTATATATAAATCATAGTATAAAATATTTATATATAAATATTTTATACTATGATAAAAAATGGGATACTTGATGTACTCCAGTATCCTGTTAAAAAAAAAATACTATTCTAAGATTAAAACGCTAAAGTACTATAAGAATAATCATTTCACTTCTCAATTGAATAATTTTATTTTCCAATAAAAAAGTGGCTAAATATGAATTCTTATTCTGAATATTTTACTTGATTCGCTTTGAATAATTTAAAACAAAACTAAATATGCAGATGTATATTAAACTGGTCGCTACAGAGTTTAATATCCCAACAAAGCGTTACTATGGATACAGGGTACCTTGTGATCCTAAACACAGACTTATATATAAGTCTTTGGTGTACTGAACGACAGTCGATCTTATGATGTCAACTGCGAAGTTAAATTGTTAAACACGCTTGAGGGAAATTCTTACAATAGTCAATAGTTCCGTATTGTGCAGTTACTTTAAAGTTTAAAAGAAAAATTCATATGGACTTGTGGACGCATTTGAAATTAATTGCGAGATGGTCGCAAATCGACCATAGGACAACTGAACGATTAATGCTTCGATGCATCTTAAAATGACACGCGGAAGTCGAACCTCTCGAAGATCTACGGCCATCGGTAAACAATTCCAGCAGAATGATAGCGAGGATGAAGCCTCTGTTCGCACTGTGGAGAACGATAATTATGTGAAACACGGTAGCATGCTGTCGCAGAAACGATGGACCAGCTCGGAAGAATCGAGACAAGAGTCGAACCGATCTTACGAACGAAAAATTAAAACAGTCAGTATTATTTATAGAGTAAAACTAAAAGTAATTTAAAAGTTGTTTAAAGCATCTATAATAATTAACTGTATGAATTATTCGTAATTTGGTAATCACGAATTACAAATTCGTACTGTAATTGTAACTATATTTCAGTCATACATATTTGTAATTAGTATTCAATTAATATTTAAAAATGAATGATTAATTCACTCTGGCAATGTACATGCTATTTTATTCATCAGCAGCGCAACATTGTATTGATCTAATTAACAATTAATTTAATAAATTCTTGGCATTTTATTTGCGTCAATCATTTATTTACCAGGTTGAGAAGCACTAGACAATTATCTAAATTTAATCCTTAGTTATGGCACGGATTTATTAGATACGGGAGTATAGCATATTCCGTTATTGTCTCTAATTTTCAATAAAATGCACCGATTAAAGTAAATGTGTAAAATCTTTATGTGAAGAATCTAAAGAAGAGTTCCATATAAATGCCGAAAATTGTAAATTGTAAAAAGTATTTAATAACTAACAAAAGCGAATTTTTCGAACTATCACGAAAATTATGAAAAATAAAAAAATTTTCTAAAAAATTATATTAATCGTACTTAATTTAAAAATAAAAATGAAGAAATAAACTAAATGAACTATTGAAGATATATATTTTAATTAAAAACGTGTGTCAAATATTCCTGTACAAGTATATTTATTTCAACAAGTGAAATTATACACGATTCTTTTTTTTTTTTTATAAAAAAGAGCGATTGTTATCGCTTTTTCACGCAACCTGATGAAACTAGGTAGGGAAATGTATACTTATGTCAAGAATGCTTTTTTTCTCTTACATCGTCTCTTCATTTTTCGGTTTCTAAAAATGCTGCGCAATTTTCAAACGTTCTAGGTATGCCATACCCTTATACTGAAGGTTAAAAAATTATAATTGAGTTTACTATTCAACATCTTAGAGTTTTCCTCGGAGACAAAATGACACTGAAGACACGGAGACCGAATCACCGAATGCTAAAAGCAATAATAAATCACGCAAAGCCGAATTATACTCGATTCGTGGAGAAAAAATGCGTTATTCAGACATTCACGCGAGCGAAGAAAGAATCGCGGGATCTCTTGGAAGGAAGAGAAAACGTAGTAAACGGACTGAAAGACGAAAGCTTGAAGCACGGCCTCGCACGGCAGAGACCTTTCATGATCACGATCGAGCAGATATCAGGTCTTCTGTGAAACGCTACAGTGACAGGGAAGGTAGCGTTACTGATAAATCGCGAAGAAGAAAAAGGCGTGTTTCCCGAGGTAAAAAAAGAATGTCCTTTAAGCGATATTCTTATTATAAGAAGCTCAAAAAATTTATTCCAAGATTTCCTTTTTCATATTACAATCTATTTAAAATCTTTCGATTGATTAGTCGAGAATTTCAATTTTAAAGCAATTGGGAAAGTTCAATTGATGACTAAATGCTATTTTAATGCAAAAGATCCATGTTAGAAAAACTTGAACATTTACGAGGAATAAAAATAAAATCTATAATGTAAATTTAATAATTTTCCACGCAAGAAGACGACGAGGTGCCCATCACCGAGATCTTGAAAAAGGCTCAAGAAAATGCGCGCACAAAATACGAAGAACCTGTGCCGCTTCCAGAATTGACTACAGACACAATTTATATTCAAGGCAGAAGCGGCTTTAGCGCCGTGAAAATTGGCGGATCGAGACGTGCTTTGGGAAATGATACGACACGTGCAAAAGGTGGAGGAGGCTGCGATTCTGCAGAGACTCGAACTTATACGTTCATAAAGGTAGCAATCACTGCGCAGAAATTTTGGAAATGCACAGGGCTCATCTATCAAGGTCTCTTGGGTGGTATGGCATTTCTGCATTTCATAATGGTAAACATTTTTTCTCAACTACCACAAAAGCATTCCTTGATTTAAACATAAATTTAGATAGAAATTTAAAAAATGAATATTATCTGATTCATGATTGCAGATTCATGTCTTTTTTAACACTTCGATGGAATTCATATCAAATTACTCGATTTTTTCCGAAATATATGCGAATGTATTCTCATTCTTAATCGCTCTTTGCATCATCTCCATTTTCGATAAGTACGTTCAATATTTAAAAAAGAAAATTTAACATAATGTAATGTTCACCTTTAAGGCTTCTATTCATTTATCACTACAAACTCAAATTACAGCATCAGAAGCGAGAAAATATACAATAAAAATTCTTATAAATTCTTATAAATAATATTTGAATAGAAATATTTTTCAAAAGAATATAAATCTTTGCAATCGATAGAACTATAATGTATTTAAATTAAACTTTTCTTGTTTCGGGGAGAAATTGAATCATATTTATTTTTATATGTTATTAATTTGATATTTTATCATCGGTTTATAAAAAAGTATATTTGCAAAAATTTACATATAATTATTTACATATAATATTATTAAATATCAAGATCCGCTTTAATCGGAAATAGAATTATTTCTCTTAATTCTCTTAATTTATTCTCATCAGTTTAATTTCTAATTATAATTTTTACAGTGTAGTTTCTCGCTTTTAACTTCATAATCTGAGCTAATAACGATGAGTGAAAGAAATTTTAAATATCGTTAATTTTATAGAAGATATATTGATGGTTTTAGATTCGATTTAGCGCGGCTTGATATGGATCACTTGCGCGAGATTTACACAGATCACGCGAAAACCGCGATCGCCATTCCGCTTTATCTGGTAACGTTTGGACTTCATCAAGCATCGTCAAAAATGGACGATCAATTAGCTCTAATACATTATCAAAGTAACGAAACATGGTCAAATGTAAGAATATAATGATGATTTAATAGCCTAATAGCGAAAAGACGTGTTTTTTTTATTTGCGCTTATGTACATAATGTAATGATTTTTCAGAATACAACGCAGGAGGCTTTTCTGGAGGAGTTGAACGACTGGCAGAAGGTAATGATATCGAAGGACCTTCTCGCGATTTTCGCTTGGCTATTCGTCGCTCTTGGAACGCGGGACAACATGCTATTGACGCATCTAGAATCGATGGTGCAATACGCGAGCAACGCGGAATCCCCGAGATAACATTCGAAGAATGACTTTCACTATCGAATGAAATAAATATGTATGAAGTTCTTCCACGCAAATCCACAGACTGAATACTATAAATATTGAAGACAGAAATATTTTAGAGAATAATTATTTACTCTTCTTTACGTAAAAATACTTACCGATGCATGTCGACTCGATTTTATCCAAATATAACAAATCACGTCGAAATGATGTTAAAATGAAATTGACTGAAAAAGTGACTTTCAGTAATCATGGCAGTAATCATTTTCGTAATCATTTTGACATCATTGTTATAACTTGTATACTGTTTGGATATTCCAGGTACAAAGGATATATGCTATAAACATTTTCAGGAACCAATGCTCCAAAGGAAAGCAAATACGATTTGAACATTTATTTGTAACAGAATAGCGTTTGATATGTACAATATGTATAAAGTTCGCCTAGACACTAATCGATAATACATGTATACATAATAGCAAAGAGAAGACAATAATATTAAAGTTAAAACCCGCTAAACGGAAACTAACAGTAACGTTACATCAATATTATAATTTTCTTCTCAACAATATAAGTGTAAAATGATTCATATTTTACAGATTGCATCAATATATTAGTCAGTATGTTAGATTTCCCTCTCTAGCAGACATGCGTGGTCGATCAATTACATTTATAAAATGTAATCGGTTGATCAATGTGTTGATATAACACCTAATACATAATACAGTTATATTACTGAATAGGAAATTATAACATTGATGCAATATTTAGTCTATGTTAGTCTGTGTTCAACGGAGATAACATATGATGCAATCGTACAATAGTAAAATATGTTTGGACTTTTTTTGAGCGCGAGAACAGAATTCGGTGGAATCTGCAATTGCAAGATTGTGATCGTCAACGATCGGCCATTGTGATCGCGAAATAAATTGCGTATCAAAATTCATACCGTGGGATATAATGGAGGGGGAGAGGAGGGAGGAGGAGGGGGCCGATTTATCGTCGATCGACGGTAAAATTTCTGTAGCTTACAATTGTCGATTCGAGCGGCGCGCTCCCGTTTTTTACGCGGATGAAAGCATTTATCCATAAATAATGTGCAAAGGCTTGTACTCATTTGCGAAGCAACGAATATATACATGCTGCTTGTGTGTGTGAAATTTGTTACACGTTAAAGTCTCTCCTTTCTCTCTTCTCCGCTGGTTCCTCTTTAATTAATTAACAATTTACACCGCCACGACGTTCTTTTCTTTCTTTTTTTTTTTATGTGTACTCTAAAATATCTCTGAGCTTAACAATATCATGAAGGCACTGTTTACAGTTCTATCAAGTCGATTTTTGCCTTGTCTTCGCTGCACCGGGTATAGATCGATCCGTCATCGTGTTTACGGCAGGTGGATTCGTTCGATTATATATGTTTATTCATTGACGCAGTGCATGCGAGTCAAGAAGAAAAAAAGAGATGTATAAATTAAACTCGATGACGTGCGATCCAACCGTAGGAAAATTGACATAACTCGATCAGATCTTTTTGTTATGCGGGAGAAGTCAGACATGATCACGTGACTACTCCCATAACGAGCAAGAAACTTTTTTTGTCATGGCTCTGTACAATCGGTACTTGAATCGCGATTAAAAATTGTGCAAATTTGCAATGGCAGTATCGAGTCAGCACCTTCGCGCGTGCAAAATTTCGTCGAGTTTATAAAATATTATACTCGACGGGGAGATTAGATTTTGTGTACCCAGATAACCAAAATGCAATATATCAATAGTTGCCAGCAAATTCAGTCATGATTTTACAGCAAATTCCTATCTATTGTATCCTCTTTAGTTTGATTTCTGTCATTACGATTTACCATAATGTAATAACGGAAATACAACAGAAATGGAGCACTACTTTGCCATCATAATGTCGTAATTTAGTAAATATGATAATGTTACTTGTCGCTAGTTTGATACTAAAATAACGACTAAGCTTGTTCGATGCTTGATCTGATTCGAAGATCTGCTCGTTCGATATATTCCGATATTAGGAAAATAATAAATTATCTCGGCCGTGTTGCTGGTATTCTACTGCAATGTAGTTTGCAATACATTAATCTCTTGACAAATTCGACTATCTGGCTAATTAACGTCGACGGGCTGACGATGCACTATAAAAAAGGATCCAGGCTCGTTTTTATTCGGGAGAAAATACCACAGAAAATATTCAAACACCACTGACAGCGAGAACTACAGTTTCGGCTAGTCGTGAGTCGCGCAACCAATCGGCTGCGCCGATCGCGAAAGGCCTTAGATACATACTCGAGATAATTATACTGGTCCTGCAAATGCGCCCACGCACGCTTGTTTATTAAAAGTGTGTTCATCTTTGTAATTTCTTGCGTGGGAACGCTGTTTGAAAAGGCACTAAAGCCGGATTTAAAACCTGTTGGCATTGCTGCTCGTGAAAATTCTGAAACGATACAATAAAGACGGTACCATTGCGAAATAAATCATTACGAAGGCACGAAAAAGCCGATCGATTTCAGAAGCAATCTTCGTGATACATTTCAGTTTTTTTCTCTCATTTCTTTGTAATAGCACCGTCTTTGAAAGGATCTATTTAATATCGTTGGTAATGCAGACGAGTCTTAAACCCAACTCCGTTGCACAAGTGTTCAACGATCAGAAGCACCTTTTGCCTTCAGATCCCGAGGCGCCGGAACGATTTTTACAATTTATGCGTTTTTACCTTTGAACTTTCGCTTCTCTCTTTGATTGTCTGTAATCACGTAATTTGCGTAAAGTTCGCGGGAAGCGAGGTAACGATCGACGAAGACGGCACCGTTTCTTTATCGTTACCTCTATTTTCACTTGTTGATACCTTTCTGAACGTGTTAGGGGGAGGGAGTGGCGAACGAGAGTCCACGGTTGAAGATGATTCCCTTTCATCCCGCGGCTGTAATCGCGCGTCCTCCTGCCCCTACTCCGACGATCAAACGGTCTCCGGATTGTTCTGCATGTATCTGCACCACGACTGACCGTTATTGTTGCCCTCGGGGCATTGAAGCAATTCTCAGTCATCGAAATCGTGCCTGAGCTTTATATAGAGGCAGGAGCCGAGAACGATGCCAAAGAGCTCGAGGACAGACAGACCGAGCCCGACAGCGCCCAGGATTATCAGGTGGTCCTTTGTCGTTTCCAGGAACTTATAAATGCAGCCCTAAAATGACAAATATTTATCGATCTTATGTAGAAATTACATATTTCTGCTGGAGAAGATTATTTATTCGCGTCGATATTTATTCTGAAAAATTACAGTCCTTGGCCATATTAGAAGGATTCTATTTTTTATAATTTATTGAGTTAAAGAGATGAAATTTAAGGGATTTAATTTATATTGTGATCTTTATTATTGTCGTAATAAAATATATAAGAATAAAATATATGAGACCTGTTCTTTGTTGCTGCACTAAATTGTACTAAAATATGAATTGTTTTAATACGATATTTACTTAACACTTACAATGTCTGTGAAAAAGTATAAACTTATTAACAGTTGCACAGGCGATAATAAAGAAGGTTTTTTGTTTTTTTAAAAAATTTTGTTTTATTTGTTTATTTGGCATAGTAAACCTTAATTTAAACATTACTTAATATTACTCTATCTCTAAAAAAAAAAGTCTTTAAAAAAGAAAAAATGTACGCCAAGTGCATAAAAAAGATATTGAATATTACATTCCTTTTAAAAAAACGGATATATAACGAAATAAATGCAATTAGCCAAGTATTTCATAACGCAAGATACATAAGATAGATTGACTAAAATGATCAACAGGATCATAGAAAAAGAAAAAAAACTTGGCGTGCTCGGGTTGCATTAAAACGCAATATTCTATAAGACTAATATCTTTTTTCATAAAAGTTTTTGATGGATGCAAGTAAAACTAAAAATATAACTGTAACATTAATATTAACTTTAATATTAATAACAAAAGGAGAAATTCACTTTTAGACAGGTAAAGTAAAAATAGTTGTCACTTAAGACAAATCTATCAAAAATCCGTGCGTTCTAATATTATAATATAGTCAGGAACTATAAGTCAGAGGTATAAACCCGCAAATTTTCAATACATTTTGTGGCCTTTAATATCTTATAATAATGTCATACCTTATAGGAAAAGATTTTTATATTTCCTTTCTTTCTAAGAAAATAAATTGAATTCAAATACAGGCTAATGTCACGTTTGATAATCAGTCAAGGAAAGCAGAAAAAGTTTAAAGTCGCAGCAGACATACCGTGTACTGAATATTGGAGGGATGATCCCTTTTCCCGCAAAGTAACGTCGGCGTCTTGCAGCAGCTGTCAGGTACGACGCTGCCGTTCTTGAGGACCTCCTCATCCTTATGCCACTCGCTCACGAGCCAGTCCTCGAATCTCAAGGCACCGCAGCATTTGAACTGCAAATTTCAATAATAATGTCTCTCTCACGATAATATTGGGAAGGCTGAAGAAAGTAAGCGAATAGTTCCCGCGTGTCATGCACCCGTTATGTAAATATATTTCTCTCAGATGACTTTACTGAAGAAATTTTTAATTACTCTGTGAAAAAGGAAAGAAAGAACTTGATAATTAAAAATTTTATGACTTTGAATTAAAATAAATTGAAAATTCATAAAAAAATATATAAAAATATGATGCTTTCGACCAGGGCACAGTATATATCATCATACTTCTTAATAACAAATAATTTTTTATAAATGATAATGTATGTCAAAGGAAAAAGTGACAAGTTTTTAGCTACATTAGAGTCTGTTATTAATTGTAAAGACAGAGAAAAGCCCATGTTTCTTATTCTCCAGTTCCGTTTACGACGTGCGCAATATAAAGTATACGCGGATAAGGCAGAAAGGGGGAACGATGATAGCGGCGATAACAACGATAATAGCCGCGTACGATAATAATGATAGCAGGACGCGTTATACGCTGGAGCATCGTGCAGTCATTGAGAAAGGAGGGTCGGAGGGAGCCAAGGGAGAATGGAGGGGAGTAGATTAATGGAGGTGAGAAACGTGTTCCGGCGGCGGCAGCAAGTTAAATGGTAACTTTAATGCGGGCACGTAATCCCGCGGGATTCATCGTGCGCCGGAACCATTAGTCGCGATAAACACTTCTACGGATCCTTTACACGTGCAGGCGTTACGGTCAACGAATTTCGCCTTCCTTCCTGAACACGCATAATTCGGCCGTCCTATCGTCTTACATTAGAAGACTAAGATTAATTTAGAGACTAGATACAGAAAAGCTACATAGTGTATCCAATTTGAGTTATTTTTCATTATTCCTATAAGTGGTCATTGCCTCTACTCAATATGTCATTAATTTAATTAAAATAATATAATTAAATAATTTAACTCAATATATTAATTTAACTCAAATTTATTATTTACTAGATACATATGTTAATATGATTAATATGATCACCGTTTACTTTGAAATTACTAACAATAAGTAATTCAACCATATATGCAGGTTGAATTACTTAGTAATTTCAAAATTACCAGCGGAAAATAGATTGATTAAATACGTTTTTTCTTTAATCAAGTATTTTGAATTAAAATAATACACGTTAATGATTAAAATAATACATACTTGGAAGATAAAAATAATAAAATTGTTATTTAACTTAAGAAATTGGTTTAAATTTAATTCTTTAATATTGAACAGTGCATAAGATATTCTTCATCTATTAATAGCTTTTTAATTTTTTGTTTTACAATAAAAATCTTATAATATAATTTTTGTAATATAAATAATAATCCTGCTGTTTTTAAATTAGAAAAAATAAAAAATAAAAATTAAAAATATTTGATGAACTTACACAGAGACAGCATTTGTTACAATTCTTACTGCGACCAATTATTTATTATTTTCTGAATGGATGCCTTCGAAGGATTCATCAGAAAAGGAACCTTTTCTTCGGAAAAACGAAATGCATTCGAACACGTAGACGTGTATTCGTTTACGTATATATCTCAGACGCGACTCTTTCGCGTTATAAAAAGTTATTGTATAAAAATCACGTGAAGAATGCACGAATTACACTTTGTGTAAGTAAAAAATGTGTCAAGTTCTCTCGTTTACGTCTCCGGAGTTGATAGTAGATTTATAGAATCCATTCAATTATATTCTTTATGTTACATTTGCAAATTTAAATTCTTGTTATTAAAATAAATTTAATATTCATACACACTGAGAAAATTTTCCGGTTGAAAATAATCGAACCAGAAAATTCTGATTACATCAATCAGAATTCTGGTTATCTCACTAAAATTATAATAGATTCAACCTAAAAATTCGATATTTATTCATTCTCAATCAGAATTTCAATTAATGCAATCAGACTTTTTTTCAATATGCGCATTCTTTTTTATATGAGTTATGTTATTTTGATTCTTTAAAATAAATTTGTCTTTTAATTAAAATAGATTAAACAAATTTCAGACTAAGTATCAGTAATTGCGATACACATTTCAGACGTCAGCCAATAGATTCGTATCAATAAGAAAATCATTCGACTTTGTCCTCGACTGTGAGATAAAATCTAAATTAAAGAGAATATAGAAAGAACGTAGAGATAAATTTTTAGTGAATATTCCACATGAGAGATATATCAAAAAGATTTTCGTGCGCGTTCGTCACAGTACCGATGTATACGAGACATTTATTTCCGTTCGCGGAGTCGCCTTAAAAATTCCCGACGAGCGCTGTCGCGGTAAAACTCGATTTCCCGAACGGAATGAAATGCTTGTACACGTAGATCCTCTGTGTATAAATAAAATGCGAATCCTGAATTTCTCGCTTGCCCGACAGTTTCGCCAATTTCGGCGGACGAGAGGGAGTTTAACGTCGTCGTGCATTCCGCGTGAAGAAATGGAAACGAAAATCTCCTCGGGCGCAGCCAATGAGATCCGACAGAAGGGTGAAAATTGCGAGGCTCGATTTATCAGAGTAATGGGTATAGTGGGAGCGACTTAACTGCCACGCCATTATCAGTGCCGTAAATCGTATCACGTGTGCGCTTACAAGTCTAATCCAAATCAAGATGCTGCAGTCGGCGCAAAGGAGATCGAGATTACATGCACGCGATTAATGCTATACGCAACGGAAAGGTCCCTTTAAAATAAGCATTATGTGCGCGACGTAATTCTGCACTCATCCGTCGAATTAATTCTGCAAATATAACGAGCAATTAGCTTAATCCTACGATTAATAGCTTCGACCACTAAATATAAATTTTTATTTAGATTTTTGCGGGATGCATAAGTGTATTCGGAAGAGCGATGACGCGCAAAAATATGAGACGAAACCGCGAAGTTTTTCGCCGCGAGCTCACTGTGGCACTAATCGATTTATAGCGAATGGGTGGGAAACTGTTCCGCGATGCGATAACGATGATTTACTATTGTAAGGTTCTCGTAAGAGAGTACCATCGTCGGCGGAGGACATAAATAAAAGTGCCCTGCTCGCGTGATATCGTGGGCACAAAAGCTGCCGCCACCGAGCCATTTCGAACTGCATTCGTAAATTAACGTCGAGCAACTCCGAGATGACGCGGGTGTGGCTTTCTTCCAATCAAGGAAACGCGTAAGAGCCATGTGGTGTTACAGCTGCTGTTATCATTGTAAAAAATATAATATATATAAATTTAAATTGAATTAAAAGGATTATATTTTTGTAAAAATTCCGTAGTATTATGTATGAGAGTTATTAGGACAGCGACTGCTGTTAATAGCGAAATGTCTCTTTAGTGCGCAGAAAAGAGTATTAAATATATGTTTATTGATATTATTTCTACGAGAAATGATTTTTTTAATTTCTCGTTTTATATATGTGTATAGTGAATGTAAAAAAGTATTCGTATATCAGAGGAGATTTGTATTAGAAAAAGTATTTGTAGAAACATTAATTAGAAATTTATTAACAATGAATACGTTTTGTTCTAATATAAACAAAAAAAAATAAACATAATTTTAGAAATTAAATTTCTCGACTGTACAAATATTTTTTGTACTTCCAAATAATACAATTTTTCATTTTTATAACTTTCAGCTTTCGCATTAGAAAGTTGAAAATTTTCCCAAGTTTTTTTAGACACGTAACAGACACAAAGTGAGAAGAAAATTTTTCATTTTGTTCAGTTCGTAATTTTCTATATGTTAAAATTACTAAATTCATAAAAACTCAGCAGACATAGTAACTTTTGAAAAGTAGAGATTTTAAACTTTAAAACCCTTTAAATTTAATTTTTCGTTCATTTTTTACAAAATTACAGCTGCTTGAATTTTGAAGTTTGCAGCGCTATGAACTTTTGTCCATCCCAATACATACATTTACTCTGTTTCGTTTGTATACTGTTTTTTCCATTTTACATATGATATGAACTAATTACTCAGTGTATTTATTTTTTCAGAAATTCTAATTACCAGCAAAGAAAAATCATTCGCAAATTGGTCACAATTGTTCATGATTAAAAGGGTACTCGCCGATTCTGAAACATCCTCCATTTGCCAATGACGATCATATTACGTATTGACAAGCGAAACGTTTTCAGCAAACACTCAACGTCGGTATCATATTGCGTATTTCTGATGGCACCGCAACGATGAAGCATCATTGAAGCTGCGCAAAAACGTTACTTAGGGGGAGGTCCACAATGCACAAGAGATGCAATAGGAATAAAAATGACAACGAGGGAGGAAATTGATATCGTGGAGTATATACGTGCACCGATATTCGTGATATCGGTATACTGGTCGATGCGTCCTATTTTGTTCACAATTGTTCGACAGACGACTCTTCAGGCGCAAACAGCTGTATACATGTACAATATATCGCGGGTCGGCCTGAGAAATAAATAAGAAATTCTTTCCGATATACGGGAACTCGTACTTACTTCTTTTTGCATCTGGTCGATGGCCGCGGTTTCCCGGGATCGCACAGCATAATTCTCGAGGAAAGTGCGATTCAAATTCATTTTCAATTCGGGGCCAACTTGTTCCTCATACAGACGCGCCAGTGCACCGACTCCAGCTTCCAGAACGAGTACTGCCATCACCACGAAGACGTACTGTGTCGGCAGAAGAAAGACAAGAGGGATTAGGATTGGTTAAAATAACATCGGGATAGTCTTCCTGCAATTACGCGGTTACAATTCAGCATTTAACGTCTTTATTTTGGCTAATAAAAGGAGCGACGATGAAAGAGCAACGAACGTTTCTCCGTACTGAATGAAAATTCCGATAAAAGCTGTCGAGTGAATTCTATCAAAAAAAAAAAAGAAAAAAAAAAAAAAATGGAATGGCTTTTAATAATAACGAAAAAAAGAACCGAGTCTTCCAAGTAAATGCACACGTTTTATATCTGAAAATAATTCTTCGAAATGACGTTATATGAAAGAATGATTTCTAACGTTCTCTCTTTACAAACGTGATAAAGCCCGAGATTGAATCTGTCAATTCTACCGTTATATTTTCACACAGAGAAGCTTCACGCGTTATATAACGGCATTTATTTTTCACGTCGTTATTCTCTCTCCCTGTAGTTTTTTTTTATGCCAAATCATTGATACACCCAATTCAAAATACGGATATCTCTGATGTACGCTCTCTATCGAAAAATATATCTTTCGCGTGAAATGGCGTATTCTGCGTAAAATTTAAAGTAATATATATATATATATATATATATATATAGAGAGAGAGAGAGAGAGAGAGAGAGAGAGAAAATGCAGGTTCTAAAACGAATGATGTTTAGTATCGTGCTTTGGGGTAATTTGTAATACGGATTTACACGGAGCAAAGCCACCGGGATATACGCAGAGCCTTGTTCTTTCGAAGTCATCGTCCTTCATCTCTTTCTCTCTCTCTCTCTCTCTCTTTCTCTCTCGTACAAGCTAGCGCAACATATTAAAATTGCGTAATGTCCACCGAAGCTTTTCAGACTTTTCATGAATATAAACCCCTGCCGAGGGACGAAACGCGCACCACAGCAATCCCCCTTTCCTATGAATATTCAAATCTTGGTGACTAACTATCGCTCGTTCGTACTTTCGCAAGATTTTGCGACCCGGAAGAGAGGAGAACGTAGATTAAGAAACATGAGAGAGGGAACTTTTTCTTATTTAATAATACGAACAGTTATTAATTCTATTCCACGGAGTGGCTTATGCATTGCGGCATCGCGTTTAGCTTCTTGGAAACTTAGTTGAATCGCGAGAGAACAGAGCGTGTATTAAATGGATGAAATATTGACTGATATATGTATACGGAGAAGAGGAAGTGCATGGAGAGAAGGGAGCTGCAGTGACAGCTAATTTGTGATCGATTCTCGGCTACGCTGGGAATTAAACCATATCGCATGAGTAAACGATGCTTTCACGTAGACATTTAGTATTCCTGGCTTAATACATGTAATGATGAAAATGGTAAATGGTGTCGCAAAAACTGAAAGATTGATGGCAGCTTACTAAAATTCATGATTTAAACATTTTAAGAGGATATGTCTACATTGACGAATTTTTTGAGATTGTTACATAGTACGATTGTGTTGCGTTTCATAAAATATTTCAATCCGCACAATTAAATCATCCCAAAGAAATTCTAAATCTACATTATTAAATTCATAATGTCAAATTATATCCAATTTGAATTATTTTTAATCATTTCTATAGGTCGCCACTGCTCCTATAGAATATCAATATATTATTAATTTAATTAAAACAATGGAGTTAAACAATTTAATTCAAGAAAATACATTAAATATATTTGAACCTAAATTTAATTTATTTACTCATATATAGTTATAAATACGTCAAATAATAGTCGTTATTTACAGTGAAATGCACTAATTACACAAATAGATTGATTTATATTTTGACACACACGGAAGTCCAAACTAATAAAATATTATTTAGCTCAAGGAAAATCGAACTTACTTGCTCTTTTAATATTTATAGTATACACGATAAATTTTGCTGAAGTATTTAAAAATTTGTAATCTATAAATGTAGATTAGAAAATAATTTTGTTAGACTATCAAAATAATTATATAGGACGTACAAATTGATTGCTAAAATATAAAAATGCAACATTTGTTATCATGTATTTAAGTTTCCTAAATTATTTTGGAAGTCCAACAAAATCGTTCTTTCCATATATACTATTATATATTAAAAGAAAGATTTATTAAAGAATTATTTTGAAAGTACAACAAAATAATTTTTAGATTTGTGTATATCTAATAAAAGTTAAGTTTTAAATATTTCATAAAATCATTGTTTCCGTGCACATAAAAAAAAAACAAATAATATAATTTACACGTTACGAAATTTTTTGAGAAAGCCTTTGGAATATAAAAGAATTTGAAGATAAGCTGTTTAATTATAACCAGAATGGACCAGAATGGTGTAAAGATATACGCCACGTTTGCAGAAAACCGCGTTCATCTCGATCTTAAAACTAATTAACAATATGGCTTTCAGTCTCCCAATTAGATCGGGACGTATGAGTTAAAGTTATATGCGAGAAATTAGAGCAGCCAAGAGTCAGTAAGATGATGATCGATTAGGTTTCCGCGTAAACGCATGTAGTGCAGATGGAGTAAAACATGGAGTTTGCGATGCAATAACGCATGATAATTCGTAATATCAGATTGCTTGCGAGCAAATGAGCGACGACGTGAGGTGAATGTTCTACATCGACTTTCATCTTCGTATAATCATTAGTCAGTATCCGTTTCAGTCATTAGGTCGAAACATAGGGAGCAGGCATAGATGAATACACGCAGGCATAGATGATCGCAATGTTTCCGCTTCCTTCGCATCAACCGTTACTTGGAACTCCAAAGTGCGTTGGGAGTAACATTGAGAGGTTGCAACATCCGTTGCCGATCTCGGTACCTACATATGTTATATATCTAAGTGTATGTACATATTAGTATCTAAGTCAATAAATCGTACGGGATGTATATATGGCGGAAACGATGCGGAGAGGAATGGCAATCGACAGTTTGCGATTGGTGAGGCTGACAGTGAAGGGGAGAGACGATAGATTAAACGCACCAATTGCTTTTTCACTATATATCTTTGTGTGCATGTGTGTGTTTGTGTAATAAAAGAAAAACACGTGCGCGTGCACGCACACATACACGCCCCCCCCCACACACGCCGCACGCACGCACGCACACACACGCACACACACACACACACTCGCACGCGCGCAATTTTGACCACGACGGAAGCCAGTTGAACGTTCTCGAATAATAGTTAGAGACCGATGCTTTGCGGAGTTAACGGGGGCGTCGGAAAATGTGCAACCTCGACTAAGTAAAGCTTGTTGAAACAAGCAAAATCGAATCTCGCACAAATCTGAACACAATAATCTATAGGAAAAAGAGACATGGCCAACATATACAGTAGAATACAGTAGATCCAAAACTCTAAAGAATCTAAAGTGTATATAGGATTTCATTAACGTCCTAAAATAATATTACCTATACATTTAATATTTTAAATTATAAAAACTTTCAAAACATATATTTTATAAATTATAATACGGAGTAGATAGGATTTTTTAAAGAACTTCATGATGAAAAAGCGTAATGTAGATTATGGAAAAAAGATTTTTATGTTACTCTGTAAATCTTTCTTAAATCAACCAGGAAATGTTAATTTTCTCTTTCTTTAGCATATAATATCCGCAGTATTTTAGAATTGCAGCGAATGTTGAAACTTGCAATAAATTTGTGTTTTTAATCTTCTGAGTATGAATAGCATCCTATTGTGTTCGTCGTTATGCACAGTGCAGCAAGATAAACTTCGTCTTGAGATTACCGTCGCGAGACATTGAGAATGGAGTTTAAGCCGGTCATGGTTCTTGGGTTTAACACGAACCTGTGATGGAAACAAGAGCAAATACCGGATTGCAAGTCGCATGGAGAAGACAGACCATGAATGCACGGATGAGTATTATATATTTGACGAGATGCCAATTACAACTATTGCTCTAGTGGGAACTTCAACATAAAATAATTGTTCACTCTGGTGATATCTTAATTAATGATTATATGTTAACGAGATTTAGACGTTTATTAAGTTCGTTGACTTTTAGAAGGCGAGCCTATTTTTAAAATCAATTATAGTCTTTCCTTTAGTCAAATTGGATATAATTTATTGTTTCATTGTATTCCTTCTCGAAATATGACATTGTTCCGGTGCTATTGTAGTGACTCACACATTCTGTGAAGATTAAAAAGAAATTAAAGTATTATATATTCCCATTGTATTAAATAGTAAAATTACTGCTTTAGTAAAATATCATGGCTAGATATATAATCCTCTGGAGCTTACGCTATTGTAACATAGTTACTGACGCTGGACTATACATATAAGACCTATTTAATTTATGTTAATTAAAGGGCACTAATTAATTTCGAGAAACCAAAATGATATAACTCGCGTAGAAAAAAAATGAATATTAAATATAATTTAATAAGAATAACTTAAATTTGCAGATGTAATATAAAAAAATTGAATTGTTTGACATTTTTAACAAAGAATTCATATAATTGAGGTCCAATAAAAAGCTATCGTCAGTTCCAGAAAATTAAAATACAATATCTACAAGCGCCGTAAAATGTTGAGAATCAAATATATAATTTAAAAGCCAGGCACAGATTAAACAAATCAATTCTATATTTCTAAAAAATCATACTTTGAATACTTTCACACGTGAATTCTGAACAATGCACAAATCGACAACAAACAAACAAATAAAATCGATCGCAAAAAATAGACTAAGCAGACCATGCATTATGTACCTATAACTTTCTCCGTGTACTCATAAAGCCTTTTCTCTCCTCCGTCGAGTCGCCAACTCGTGTTCATTATGTGGATTTACCTACCCAACACCGGCAAAAATCTTAATTGAGTACCATATAAGGTCTTGGCTAATGAGACGGTTCGCTCGTGCCATCCGTGTATAGATGGTGAAAGGGAGCAAGGACTAACAGGAAAGCCGAGGCAAAAGGTTGCCGAGGCAAGAAGGCCATCTCCCTGGAAGGCCTTCTTGCCTCGAGGATCGCCGATAGTTTATCGCTGCTACGGTGGATTAAACTCGTTACCTCGCCGTTATTCGACAGCAAGCACTTCCGGATCACGAAAAAGAACGGTGATAGTATCGGCAATACAATACGTATAGAAAAATATCCAGTAACGAATAGTATACTATTAATAAAAATAAAAGCGGTAATGACACAGTAGTAAATTGATGTTTTGTGTAAAGACAAATCGTACTGGTAGATGTAATGTGGATAGAGAGAAGATTATCAAATAAAAGCCATGTGTATGATATTTGAAAGGAAAACACTAAATAGAGGAACGAGTCGTCGATTGGATGAAGACATCATCTTGTGTTGATTATCGATAGTTTCCCTAGAAACAACAACGTAGGTTATTATTTTATGATTACCAAGGCATAAGAGAGGATTTTGCGAAAGTAACAATTACCAATCTCTGTTTAGAGAGAAACTAGCGGTTCATTCGCAATCAACGATATTAGAATTTATCAGACAACGAGCTAATTATACGATAAAAAGCAACATAATGTAACAAATACATATGTTGTTAAAGGTACCATTTCACTATTTGTATTTCGACGTTATTTATATTCATTAGCATACATGAAAGATATTATTATAGTTTCCATAATAAACGTTCGTGGATTTTTAATGTTATAAATATCATTTATATAGAATTCCTTTCTTCTCTTCCTTTTTTTCTTTTGTATTTTTTTTTTAACTTCTTTGACTATTTTCGTACATCATTGAAATTGACAATTGATATTGATGTAAAATCAATATAAGATCAAAGAAAAGAGCATAAATTAGAATTAAAATTTAAGTTTCATCATAAAAAATCGAAAAGTGAAAGATCGAAGACGTTTTGTACTTACAGAGTCTTCTTCAATTCATAAATTAAAATAGAAAAATATAAATTTTGTAAGTTATTAGTTTTATCATTTAACTCATTTTGATCTATATCTTTTAATCCGTAATTTTCTAATTTTTCTACTGTTGTAATTTAATGTTCTACATTTTAATGTCCGTTTTTCTAATATTTCTGCTATTGTAATTTTTAAATTAATCATCTTCCCCCTTTTTTACTTTTATGTTTTTTATCTTTTGTTTTTTATGTTTTTTTATCTTTATTATTAGATTTTTATTTTTAATCTTCCTTGAAACATTTATTATCTGACTATACTTTTAATAACTGTCTTCAATTGACTCTCTTAATTTACTGAACACATTAATTTACTTAACACATTCTTAAGACCGAGAAATTGATTATTTACTTTTTACAACAATTCGTATTCTATCTCCATCTTTTATTATCTTTCATTATAACTTCCAAGGGTTTTTAATATTTATTATTCCGTAACATAATATATACGTTTGGTTTTTCTCGATATGATTTCTTGATGTGATTGTTATTTATTCTCATATAAAACTTAATTCATTATTTTATAATTTATGTTTTAATATGTCTTTTTCTATTTCTTTATATTATATTTATGTTTTCTAATTTTTAATTTATGAATTGAAGATTCTGTGAATACAAAACACTCTATGAGTTTTCTTTTATAATTTATTTTTTGTCGATTTTTTAATGAATAAATTAATTTAATTTTAATATTTTTGTTTATGCTTGTTTCTCTGATCATTGACCTTATAATTATTTATTGCTTTGTATGTAACGAGCTTGTATTTCTTTATATATTTTAACATTTATATAAATATCAGTTAACAAGTTTTTTATATCCAAAGTTTTTCAACTGCAATGAAGAAGATAAATAAAAATATAAAGAGAGAAAAGATAACTATTTAAAAAACAGTTCTTTTTTCTTTTTCTTCTCAGTTGTTGCTGTTATCGTAGTTGAATAGCAAGTGACTCCGTTATCTTGCGATAATTGTGCAATTCAACAACTTGAAGTAGGAAATGTAATTAGGAAAAAGGTTCCTGACTTCGCAAGAGAGTATCCAAATAAGCGGAATAAAACGCGGCGCGTAAAACAATAGGGCGATACTAAATGAGGGGGAGTGGAAAGAAGGAAGAATTAAGAAAATGCTGTGCTCAGGAACTTCTTAAAGATCACCGATATAACTTTGTTAAGGACGAAGTAAAATCGTTATTCTGCCATAGTGATGGGCGTGTTTTGCGGGAAGCGCGGACTCGCGAATTTTCCGCAGGACGGAAATTATGCTTCTCTCGGCAGGACAGCGGCTACAATCAGACAGGATATTGTTCGTTTTCGTGAATGCATGTCGGGAACACAGCGAAAATGTAGAACGGAAAATTTTGCATCTTCCCATTATTTTGATTACAAAGCGCGATTTTCCACGTGAATTCCCAAGCTTCGTCGCAAGTGTCGCGACAAACTATAAAAGAATTCTCTTTTTCATGTCTCATTTCTCGGTGTGATACAAAAAGCTCATTTTCCCTGAGCTTTTTCGGACAATTTCATCTTATATTGTGTATATTGTACTTGGTAAATCTTTGGGATATGCCTTGTAATATGCTATTTAAATATTGCGATATGAACGTGAAGAGCTAAAATATATACAACATGAAAAATCTTAGACATTCGAGAGGTCCCTATATCGATAAATTTGAAGCAACTTGAAAGACATACATAAAATAATAGCGTGTGCTTACTGAGCGAAGAAAGAGATACACAGCATACACAGACGCGATCCTTCGCAAAAGGTAAGTAAACGGTCGTTTTATAACGTTCGTGATCCGAGACGTCCAAAGAGAGCGGGAGCATAAAAATGAAACAATAACGGTTAATACTATGCAAAGTACTTTCAACCTGTCGTGAAGCTCAACTTTATGCTTTAAATTAAATTATGCTATGAACTTATATTTCGACCGTTATTTCAGGAATGGAACGCGCAAACAATATAATACAGCGTATCTATTTTTATGTTGTTGGTTACGTAACATATTGCCTCTCCACCTTTTATTATTAAAAGTTGAACGTTAAATTCTCCATGTAAAATAACTCTGCAGCTTGATCTTCCGTGAAACTTATGCTGAGAAGTTAAAAAATTTTGAAGAATTTGTTTGTCAACAGATAACAATGGAATACTCTGTGTTCGTTTAAAGTTTAATTTTTAATTATTTGTAACAATAAAAAAATACTGCAATTATACAACGTCCTAATTTATTATTTCCGCATATAAAACAGTAATGTCATAAACTGGGGGAGCTTTAAATTGCTTAAAATTTTACCCGTTTTTACTGCGAATGTTCCAGTCCTTGTATTCATAATATATTCGTACAGCTAAAGGATTAATATTTTAAACAAATTATTCCCTTATTTCAAAAGTGATACGATTTAAAAAATAATGATTTTCGAGTTATTACCAAGAATGAGTTAAATAAAGATTACTTTATTAACCATCAAAAGTAAATTAATTTAACTTCATAGTCCATTTGCCAAATAAAGTTGTTATCATGTAGAGATTAAAAAAAAAATCATAATGCCTTTTATAATAATGATACTTTGAGGTTTGTCGTTTTTGTAAATAAAAAGGAGTCTTCTATGTATAGAGTTAAGATTTTAAGAATTTTGATAATTAAAGTTTAACGAAGAAATTGTTTTATTATGAATTTAATTATTTTATTGATCAAGGTAAATATAAACAGTTGGTAATAATTCAATTATATCACTTTTGATAAATTATTCCAGATTTGTCATAATTTTTTAAGACAATAACAACGTCACAAAAAAGGAGGTTTTTAAAAGTTTTAAAAGGAAAATAACAAAAATGTCATTTAATCGTGTTTCTAAGAATACATATATTCTTTTTAATATTATTTGATTCGTTAATATTAATTATAATCATTTTCTATTAAATTAAAACATACTTTTTCTGAAGAAATCAATTTTTTAGTTGGTTGCTTCTGAAGTAAAGGAACGAAATTATTACGAATAACATTCATGTCAAGTAGCAATTAAAAAATATCGTACGCTTATTAAATACACTACTCAGTGATGCGACGGGTTGGAAATGCATCAAGTAATGTTATCTGCGAACCGTAAAAAAAGATCGTTGAAACTTTATCAAGCTATTACGAAAGCATCCTTGAAAAACGGCATCAAGATAATTAACGGTGAGAAACAAGCTCGTCTCGCGAGTGGCGTTTTCCCTTTCGTTACGATTACACGCCTTACCGAAAGGAGAGACGACAGACAGCAGCGCAAGAAACGCTGGTTCGCCGTGGCTCGTTTCGTCCGCGGGCGACGAGGAAACCGCGCAATTATAAAGACATTAAACTTGACGAGCTCGTAGTGCCGACCATACCTCATTGAATCTTTACCGCCGCTGAAGATTGCCGTGCCTGCAAAAAAAAGGGCGCGATGTAGAATTCCAGGTCTGTCTTACGAGCAATTCGCTCCGGATAACTCGAGGCGGTTCGTCTCCGAGTGTCTCGTATAACCGGCGACCGGGTTTCAACAGGAAAGACGAAACGAGAAATTTTATAGGAATACCGTTTGTGCTGGACGAAGTGACGACGCGCATCACGCAAATTTATCGACCTGAAAGTGCATCCTGCCATTAAACTTCCAATAAATGTTCTTTATGTTAGACACGTTGTTTTGTGAGATACGATCGAGAGAATTCAATGATTACTTTTATCAATGCGAAACAGCAGTAATCACATTGCAATAAATTTTCTTCTTGTTTTTTGAAATAGACAATATATATATATATATAACTATACAAAATGTTTCGATTACATAAAATGCTTTCTTCTCACATTCATTATGTTTTGAATAATGATAATATCTTGTAACCGATAGTGAAATCTGAAGAACTCGAGGCAAAGTTTTCTTTTCGAAAACACGTGACGAAGTTTGTCAGAGTTACGAAATGGGAAATGGAGATCCTCGAAGCCGGATGGTGAGCATCTTGTTAAAAATGTCCACGTTGAAAAATAATAACCTTTTTAATCTTGAAATTGTTCGACATACGAAAAGTATGTGTTTATATACATTATACTATTA
>Ga0157364_1000533_pt1 | contig 26793 bp, 15 predicted proteins | sample AttsexASBM2_FD_111476 | JGI IMG/M metagenome (GOLD analysis project Ga0157364, IMG submission 111476) | Fungus gardens microbial communities from leaf cutter ant in Ribeirão Preto, State of São Paulo, Brazil - Atta sexdens ASBM2 | ecosystem: Host-associated > Fungi > Mycelium > Unclassified ... | reverse complement strand
TAAAGAAAAATTATTGTAAGATTTATAAAATATTATATATATATATGTGTATATATGTTTTGTGTGTGTGTGTGTGTGTGTGTGTGTGTGTGTGTGTGTGTGTGTGTGTGTATGTGTAGTGTCTAATTGTAAGAGATGCATTGGGTATCGCGTATCCACAGTAGCAAAGCAAGATTATAAATAAAAAAATAGCCGCTATATTAACTGGAACAAATATACAATATCTCGAAAATAACAGATATAAAATTTAAATTTTGTAAACGAATTTGATTAGATTTAATGTATATTTTATACAGGACATTTATCTATCATTTATATGCTAACATGATCAAAATCTGATTTGATCATTTTTAATTGCACATTCGACATTTTTCTCTCAATAGATTTTTATATAATACAGATCACTATTTTTTACACAATGCAAATCCAAAATAATAATTTTTTATCAAAATTATGATTTATATTATTACTTTGTAATTTTTTTGAAGATTTGGAGTATATACATATTTTTATTTTTAAAGTTAAATATATTATTAAATTAATATATTCTTAATAATTAAAAAATAAAGCAAATCATTAATGTTTTGATAATTTTTTTCATAATTATTTTTTTAATAAGAGAGACCTTATCAGAGATATATCTATTGTATAAAACTCCTGAATATTAAAATTACACCAGTGAATACCTTGGATACTGCTAGATATCTTATACATCCCTATAATGTGAATATATATGCATATGTGTGTATGTGTGTTTGCGTCTGTACACATATATGCATTTTTTCGATTATCTCAATATTATTGCGCTTGCCCAGAACATTTAAAGTATTACTTTCTTTCAAATAGTTTGCTCATTATTAACCATAGACCAGCAAGAAAAAAATGTGTCCTCATATAATTTGTTCAAATTGAAAATTAACACTGCTTATATATATATATATATATATAAAACGTTACATAAAGAAATGTAATTCTTTGTGCAACGTTATATTTCTTTTGTTCCGTTTGATTATTTTCTATATTTTTGAAATATTTTGTTCCCTTAAAAAATAGTAGTGGACATTGGCATTGAATAATTTTCTTTAATACCATTAATAAATACTTGTTTGAAATGAGTAATGTAACATGAAAATATCGTGTTTACATAGGAAAGTGTAATGTTACATTTTACTCTACCCTCTGTCCTTTTTTTTACACATTTCACTTATAATCTGTTAAAATGAAATGAAAAATTATATGGGAATCATCCGAGCTTGGCGAATGGCGCTTTGAGCGAAAGGATATACTATGTTCCATTGCACATGTCAACAAGGAGGTGGGCTAGATGTTGGAGCTGTGTCTACGGTTGTCGCGGAAGAGGATGCTACTGCGGTCGCCTTATTATCGGTGTTTAATCTCCGCCTGGTGTACATGATTTGTTCCATTAACTCATGATGCGCCTCTAATCGTTCAATGCAATGTAAACATGCAGTCTTTGGTAGCGGGTCATTCATGTTTACCTGTACAAATGCATACAAAATTGTTTTATTATAATGTTTCTTTAAATATCAAATTATATAGATAAAATGATTGGTGATAGAAAATAATTTATTAAAAAAGACGTTGTCGATAGTTCTTACAATCTTCTTAAAATCTGATAATGCCCTGTATTTGTAAAACACATCAGGAGGTGAAATGGTATAAACTTTAAAAAAAAACAGGATACCTACATAGTTATATAGACTTTCTTCCTTTCTTTTTTTTTCTTTTTGTAGATACTTGCATTGTCTCTGGAAAAAGATCTGTGCAAAATGCGAGAGGCAGAGATCGATCAAGTTCCGCACTGGGCGAAATACCTAACGCGGTTCCTGGAAGATCATGTGATACAGGATGGCACGTAGAAATTACCGTAATCGGCAGATAGGTGTTTATCTTCTCAGCGAGTTTCATTCTCTCGCCCTCTTCCCCATAGATGTGGATCACGAAGCGGTTCATCTTACTGCAGAGCCTGCATATGAACCCCGTGATCACGGCCTTGTCCGTGCTGCCCATCTCCACAGCGTTCCTTCGACAGCTGCTCCCGCGACGTTCGCACGATTCTAGCTTGCCCTCCGATGCCGCTCGATTGTTGACAGCGCGACTCCTCGCGATCGTAGTTGCAGCGAGAGAGAGTATCGGACGTATACGCTTTTTTACCTGGAGATCACTTAGAGTTTGTTTATTGCAGACTCCGTCGAACGCCAGCGCGCTTCGAGCGATGCCTTTATCAGTGCTGTATTCACCGTTCCTCGATCCTCATACTATCGTCTATTTTCCTATCATGATTATATTTAGTATTTTATCAGCAAGGGACATAATATATCCAGTGACCAGTGACCATTTTATCCTTTGTTTAACATTGACAAATAATGAGGATGCAATAATTCACTATGTTACACTCTGTGTCTTCTTAAATTGGAAAGGACGGAAAGGACTTTTTATTATTGTCTTTACACATACTATAGTACTTCGCATTTCTTTGATCAAACTCCAATTAAAAAGGAGAGAAAGCACCGAAAAATATCAAATATTTATATTATCCTTATTTATCTATTTTTAAATAATTTATATTATTTCACATTTCAGTTATATAAAATAATTTTTATTATTGTCTTTACACATACTATAGTACTTCGCATTCCTTTCAAACTCCAATTAAAGAGGAGAGAGAGAGCACTGAAAAATATCGAATCTATATTATCCTTATTTATCTATCTTTTTAAATAATTTATATTGTTTCACATTTCAGTTATATAAAATAATTTTTGGATATATTTAAACGCCAAGAACAAGCGGTAAAAAGCGGTAAAGCGTACTTATTTGCGAATATAGAAAGTTTACTATTATACAGTTACTATTATTAAATTTTACTGTTTATTTCAATATTATTTTCGATTTTTATTTTCTCTGATTCTCTATAAAAGTTATACTAAAAATAAAACATATTAAAACTGTAATAATTACAGTTATATATAAATATTATAACAAATATTATAAATATTATAACTTTACAACATAAAAGAAAAGAACTGAAAAGAACAGACCCAGATAACATATTCCACCATATGTTATAATTTCATAATTATATTAATTCTTTCTTAACTTAAATTGATTCAGCTGGCATAATAGCTTAAATTAAAATTTTTATTTAATTTGTTGATCTTTTTGTATATAAAATTAAAAAAATTAATATCAACCTTAATAAAAAATATTATAGGTATGATTGGACAAATTGCTCGCCAGTGCGATTAATCGGAGTTTGTTCAAAGTTGCCTCCAATGAAATTTGCATAAGATTCAATATTCCATAATTGCTGTATTGCGGAACGCATCTAGGAAATCATCTAAAGGCTTGCAGTTTATACGTCCCTGATGACTCGCCATTAAATGTTGATTAGAATACAGTTCAAAAGAGATGCGAAGGAATCAGCTGTCGTACATCTGTCAACAGCGACACTCTTCTAAACATTAAGTTTCTTTACCGCTGAATATCATTTCTTAACTCCTCTCTCTCTCTCTCTCTCTCTCTCTCTCCCTCCCCTCCCCCTCCCCATCTCTCCCCCTTCCCCCTACACTCATATCAGGATTTGTTTACATCCTTTATATTGTTACAAAACGTGTGATAAGCCGATAGTTTTTTTTACAAAATTATCACAGATAAAATAAAAACTAAAGACACGCTTTTTTACTCGTTAATTGTTTCGAGTGATATGATACGAATATTTTATTGATGCACATACGCTTTAAAAGCTTATCTAATATTCTCAGTCATGAAACATATAGAAATGATAAAAATGTCAAAAACATAACATAAAAAACTCAAACATAATATCATAAAGGAAGAAATATATCTTGTATAGCGTTGAGATTGAAAAATCCTCTGGAAGGAGCATGAATTAGGTTTTTCGCGAGTAAGTATTATGAAGAAAATATTTCAAGAAGTGCGAGAGTGAGAAGGAAAAAAGAAAGGAAAAAGAGAGAAAGAGAGAGAAGGCAACAATCTCGTTTTAAATTTCAGCTTTTAGTTGGTTTTAGTGGTTTTAGTTCATTCGTTCTCCACCATTCTCTTTACACACATTTACGTTGCATCGCGCACATAACAGATCGCGCGCGCGGCCGCTTCCGGGAAAGTGCAAATGGATTTTTAAATCGCAACGCGCATCGCGGATTCAACATGGTGGCGATCAGCTGTCTTCTGTCACAATGACGTTCGCGACGAGCTCACAAAACGATAAAATTTAATTGACCCGATCGGCGTGGAGCGTGCACGCGTTTACGAACGATCGCGAATACGAAGTCGCGGGCCGCGCAACGAACGGCAACGTGTGACACGTGTCGTCATCGTATCCGTAACCTTTTCAGAGAGCTGAGCTGAGTGCTGACGAAGGCGACTCCTCCGCGAGGGCGAAGCGACGCGCCTCGCTTGAAGTGAGCGGCGAGTGTACGCACGCAAAAAGCAATATGGTGACCGTCAGGGGACAGTCGTGAGCGCACACGGGGGATGTTTAATAATATTTATCGTTGTCGGCAACGTGCGTCGGTGAACGCGAGTGATGAACTTGACGTGACCGAGGGCCTCTCGCTAGGCTAAAACAATCCGGGCACCATGTGCGATGTGTGCGTCGATTTTCACGATCTTCTGCTCTCCTGTAAGTGAATAATATTGCACCCACAGTAGCGTTGGCTCCCCCCCGCCGATTCTTAACCTATCCGAGCGGATTCGCGTTCGCGGCTGAGATCTCGTCGACGGATTTCACCTCCGAAGAAGTTAATCTGGAGGAACGGTGAAACGCCGTCGCGACGCGTTCTCGCTTCTTTATTATCGGAAATGTCTTGTCCGCGTGAAATACGATCGAGCGGAATAGCGTCTTATAACCTTAACCGTCGGCCGAGTCTTTCGTTCAAAGACTAAGACCGAGAACGTCGAGATTCGCTTTGTTTTTACCAATGTTTCTATATTCCGCATCATTTTCCTAAACGGATAAATAATTTTTCATTATAATTTTTAATAGAATGTTACACTGGCGCTTTTTGAATTACGAAGAAGTTTTCGAACAAAAGCAGCACGTTTTCTTAGGTCTTTCTACCTGTATAGATTCACTTTAATCTTGATTTAATATATTTTTTATGTCTTTCTAACTCTTAGAAAAAGATGAAGAGCGTTAAAATTAAAGTTAATCCACATTGATAGAAATGTGAACAGTAGACACGTGGGTTGTATAACGATTGTTTTCCGACGAAGCTCGTCGGAAAATCTCGTAGGTTCGAAAACATTCATTCAATCAGCATGGTCGGAAATTCTCCACTGGAGATTTTACTATTTATCTTTTGATATTCTAAAGCTATATTGATTGGTGTTCATGATTTTTTAAATTCATTCATATGAACTTGTTGTATAAATTTAATTTATTTATTTATAAAATTTAAATTTTATATTTATTATTTTTGAGATATTGTATGTTTGTTAGATAACCTAACATTGTACATTTTTTTATTTATGTCGCGCAAAATGAAAGATTATTTGATAAAAAAACATATTCTTTTGTGAATAGTATTTTAAGTTTGTACCGATTTTCTTTGTGAATCCTGATAAATTATTTTTTTAGATGACGAACGTTCGTCGAAGGAGCAAGATGCATTGGCAACATTGTATGTAACAGATGTGGACACGACATTGCATTATGTTAATCAGTGGGTGCAAAGGTATATTATTCGATTTAATTAACTTTAATATTTTTTTTTATGTCTTTGCTTGTTAATTTTTTTCACAAACCTAAGAATAATATATAAATTTATTGGAAGGATAAAAAGAATAATTTAGTATTAAAGAACAAAGGGAGTATCTAATCAAAATGTAAATAAAATAATCAAGATATTAATAAAAAAAATAGTTTAGATATAAGGATATGAGATAACTACAAATTAGAAGCACTAAAAAAAATTATTATTGTACTGTAAAATCCTTACATATTCTTACTTAGATTTTATATTATTTTTCATTTTATATTATTTCGCTGAAAAATGAAATTTTTTATGTAATAAAATAACAGTTTTACCACATAAATTAATTTGTCCAGAATAAATTGGCTAAGAATCTATGGAAAGTTGTTTCAACAAATTAATTAAAATCATCTTTACAGCCAATATTTGTAATGAATGTTTATTTAACTCCTCATAGCGAAAGGATTAACTTTTATAATTATTTTTATGTGCGTTATTATTGTAAATATTAATCACGCAATATTATTATTTTTATGATTTCTTCTTTTCTAGACAATGTATGTGCTGTTACCGCGAAATTAAAAATTTTGATCGATTTATAAGGCTAACTCAGAGTGTTGTGCTCTGTACATTACAACAGTTGCAAGTTATACAGCAAAATGAACAACAGGGAGATGTGGCTAAGGAGACGCCTAAGGATGGAAAGGATGAGGAAGAGAAAAATAATAAGCGAAAATCTAATGACAATGCAGAGCACGCACAAGTGGAAATTCAGACGAAACAAGGATTGTGGTCTCAGTATGAAAAGGAAAGATTGTTTCATCTACTTTCGAAAATTTTTTTACTCAACTTCCCTCTCTATATTGCAATGAAACACGGCGGTGTAATTAACCCTTTAGCTCCCGTCAAGGTAAAACTTTTGTCCAATTTATTACTTATCTGCATTCTAAATCGATTAATCACGTTGATTATTTTATAAATTAATAGGACGAAGGTGGTTACTGCGAACCGCACGACCCCGAAGTACCGGCGCCTTTGATCCGCGCAGTATCTATATTTTGCCATCAAGGAGGCTTTAATTTGGTATCCGCTTGTTTCGACATGGAAAGCACACTGCCTGTTAGCCTTGCGCATTCTATGGTTGCAGTTATTTGTAATCTGAAACTTTGGTTGAACTATGCCAGTGTCATTCAACTGTTTATACCATTCCGCAGTCGTGTTATGAAGTACATGTGTCGTTTAGAGGACAAGGAATTGCGTACACCAGCTGTTAGGACCATGGCGGGTATGTTATATTTCTAAAATTAAAAACATGTGTACTGCATTGTTGATTCGCCTTTGCGAATATATAAATTAATTCTTCATTTCTATATGAACATCTATGTTTCTTGTAACATATTTAGATTTTATGTGGACTGCTGTAAAGGATCCGATAGACTCTGTATTACCAAGTTTCGATCGTGATGGGCTTGACTTGGCATTTAAATATTTTACTAGTACAACTCTGACTATGAGGCTGGCTGGAGTAGCTCAAATAAATGCTCACATTACCGCGTCTAATGAGGTCTGCAACAACGAGGCTGTTGCCGAAGTCGAACAAGTGGGACACGCACTTGCTGCTTGGTTGACCGAAAACAACATTATAGCTCATATATTCGGACCAAACTTACACGTAGAGGTTATTAAACAGAGTCACATTATATTAAGCTTTTTGGCTATGGAAGGTAGAATTACATCCTCAGACATGGACACTATGTGGCAAGCGGCACAATTGAAGCATTGCGGTCGTCCGGTATACGATCTGTTGGCGCCTTTGGTCAAACATTTAGCTCCTACCCCTGTACTTCACTTGTACTCTCTGCTAGGCAAATTGGAACCTAAGGATCACACAGAACAGAGTTTGTTTCTTGCATCAGCTTTAATCAAATTTATTTGGACATCCGGTCGTTCCGCTTATCCAAGAGGTTTAGTAATGAAGAACAGAGAAATTTTAAGGAGTACTGGAAGTGGAGTCGGTGGAAGTAGCAGCAGTGATCCAAGCGGAATGGATGGTAGCAGTCCAGAGGATGATGAAGAGGAACCTAGTCCAACGTTATCAGATGGACCGTCACCTAGAAAGCAACCCAGAGGCTACAGCAGTGATGGCGAAGGTACGTAATTCGTTAAATGAAATCTTGATCTGTTTATTTACATTTTATTTGTACTTGTAGGACATTATAAAGGAAAAGATCTGACAACCACCACTATTGAATCAAGTCTCAATGATATTGAAGGTCTGAATTCCGATAAGTTTGAATGTAATAAAGAATTAACCAAGGATTCCTCAACAAATATCATTCGAGATGAGGTAAAGAGCAAACAGAGTGGATCTGACGCTGAAGCGGACACGGAGAAATCTAATACGGAGGAAATGTTTGTACATGAGAAGAAAAAGCGAAAAATTCTGCGCAAACGAAAGAGACCACAGAAGCGCTCTTTAAGTGCCGTTGAGAAAACTTTGGAAGATATCGTTGGTCAAGATACGAAATCAAAAGATCTTCTCGTAGATGGGAAAAACAGAACGGAAGATATGCTAAATAGTAGTCTAGATGCTTTGGCTTCCTTGGACGAGCCAAAAAGTGTCGATGCATTGGATCGCGTTAAGCAACAAGCAATGGCTTTAGATCCAAATGAACAACAAGTTCCAACCACGGCAGCTTTATTGAGACGCAATAAAAATAAATATATGTCTATAGTAGGATATAACGTGGATCGAACGGCCGATTCGGGAGACAGTTCGCACGATGAAGATGATAGCGATGTAGCGGGTGTACTCGCTGCTGCGGACGGTCCTGGCGCGGTGATATCTGAGCTTGCTGGTTTGGTGCATGCGTCTGGTCCTACATTTTTACCTTCAGGATTAGATGAGATGCTCTCCGACGAAGAAGGTTCATATAGCAGTAGAATATCGAACAAAAGTGAAAAAAATATGGCCGACTTTGATGGCGAAGAGAGCGGTTGCGAAGAAGAGCTGGCACAATTAGCTGCTCGCCATTTAACTGCTATCCAAATGCAAGCTTATCATCCTCATCATTCACACTCAACTATGACGATTAGAAGATCAGTCTGTCAGCAGTCGCAAGTGCGAACCGCTCGACAAGCAGCCACGAGATTGAGCTCGCAGTTTAATTTGGATACAGTTTGCAAACCGGGTAATACGCTGTTATGGGATCTACTTCAAGACGATAAGATAGGTCAATTAGGAGAAGGTCTAGCCTTGGAAGCGGAAAAAGCATTATGTAATCTTTTATGTTTCAATGTTGATCGTTTGATTCCAATGAAGTTCATAGAAGGCTGCTTGGAGAATTTGGCGACCAATCGTTCCGTGGTTATATCTCTAAGACTATTGCCAAAATTGCTTGCGAGTTTTCAACAATTCGGTGCGATGGATGCACATACGATTACAACCTGGGCTGATCGTGAACGTGGCATGATGAAACATTTCTTTAACAATTTGAAAACTTACACCAGTATAGGACCGAAGAGTAATTTATATTCGCATCAAACAGAGATACAAGTTAGATTGCAATTTCTGTCATCAATATTCTCACCATTAGGTTCACCCGATTGTTTTCGTTTGAACCTAGAACAGGTGGATATATTATGGCAATGCTTGTCACAGGATCCGGTTTGTGCGGATGAACTCTTCAGTTGGTTGCTCAGCCAAGCAAAATCTACGGAGCAGCATGCTTTAGGGATGGATACGTTAAAACACCTGTGCATGCGCAAGTTACCGAGTCTACCACCAGAAACCATCAGTATGACAGGCCTGAGTCTGTTCCAACAATTGTGCAACCTGGCACGTTTGGCAGCGGCGCACATGGATAGACCACTCAGGGATATAGATTCAGTAGGCATGGATTTCCTGTGGCGAATTGCCCTGAAAGCGAAAAGCACAGATGTCAGTATGGCAGCTATACAATATCTCAACGGCTATTACATGTCACGACAACTGACACAAGAGGCGGAATTTGTATCACAATGCATGACGCATCTTGCGGCGGCCAGTGCTGATCTCGAAACTAACGAAGAAGCAAGTCTACGTTGCATACAACGCGCTTTGCTCCTATTGAGGACGCATTTGGAAGCCTTTCGAAAACGGTACGCCTATCATTTGCGTCGCTGGGTGTTGGAGGGCAGAGGTGCCGCCAGTCACGTAGCTATGAACACGTCTGAAAAAGGTCAACAATTAAGAATCTTTGTGCAACCCGCTGGTATACCAGAGAAAACGAGTTTCACTCTTCTTAATACCGACTATGTAGCGGATTTGCGGGCCGAAGTCGCTAAATGGTGGGATGACACGCAAAACGCTCAAGAAAAATCAGCAGTTTCCGTAAACGCCGTTCAAAATGGTGGATCGGTTTTAGGATCGTTGCTTACTGATGGTCCTATCAGGATGATTACCCAAGGTCAGGAATTGACTATCGAATTTGATGAGAAAACCTTACAAGAGATGGGCTTCAAGGATGGGCAATTGGTATTCATTTCACCCGGCGCCAGTAGAGGGAATGGTGGCCGTTGTAGCAAACGAGATATGGATTCACCCTCGTTATTACCACCTCCACCTAGAGAATCTTTACCGACTTTATTATTACTTCGACCGCAGTATTTCGAGCAACTGTTTACGCTTATGAGAACACTCAGCGCTATGAAAACGACAGTGAAAGGAGGCCAAGAAATTCCTCATACAAAAGCACAAGTACTCTCGAGAAGAGTTTGGGACACACTCACCTTATTACCCACAAGTCCAACATTGTTGCGAGGTTTCCAGAAACTCGGCGAAACTTCTCTTCAAGAATTACTTGATCCAGCGAGTCCGCAGAAGTTGATGTATTCACTTTACATAGTCGAGTCCTTGAGTCGGCGAGGTGCAACGAATCAGCCATCGTCTAGTAATCCCACTGCATCGACGACGATTCACGAAGGTGGTGGCGATGCGGACGATAATCATGACGATAAGGAAAAAGATGTGGCTTGGTCTACCTTATTCGTGCAATACGGTGGACTCCGACATCTTTTTGATATCTTTATGTCAGGTTGTTTGGAGCAGGGAGACGGCAGTGAGTGGCAACAAGATTGTCTCGCTAGTCTATTGAAGCAACTTTGTTATCTTGGTGTTATAAAAGAAGAGAAAAAACGTAACAAAGCGGATAAGCCATTGCTAGTGCCTAAACTGAGTGAAGCGATGTTAAAAATGATGAACGTCGACACAGTGATGCCAAGAATAACGAGCATTTTAAATGATGCTTCATTACCGCTTGATCCAAATCACTACAAGACTGGACTTTTTGGTCGATCCCAAGTGATACATTATGCCATGGCACTACTAGTTTGTTGGGTGCACAGTGATCCGGCAGTCAGACAATATTTGTTCTCGTCATCCGAACCATTTGGGAAAACGTGGCTGCGCAGATTGATATTAGAAGATCCTGAGCCGGCAGTGAGACGCGAAGTATGTACGGCTCTATACAGATTATGCTTGGGTAGCACTGGCGCCCAAGATAGCTCAGATGATAGCTCAGATCAGATGCCAGGGTTAATCGTACCCATGTTAAATACTTTACTGGAGCATCTTGTGATCGCCGAAGCTATGCAACCTTCTCATCGCAAGCCAGATCTACCATTGCATTTACATACCGTTTTAGATGAAGGAAAGGAACCTTATGGACCAGCTTGCAAGGATTATTTTTGGTTGGTATGTCGTTTAGTAGATTCTCTTCCGGACGAGGCAATTCGAGAAAGCTCAGCGGATGACACCTCCGGTACTACAGTCGATCTCGAAACGTTGGCCATCCGGGTAATTGACTCCGTGCTCAACAGAGAACATCTAGAGACGCGACATAACACGGTGGAAGATGACGCTCTGGTCGGACTGATCAATCTCACATGTAACATAATGACGCACAATCCACCCTGTAAGCAGGGTAAGATCGGTCAGAATTTATTAAATCAAGTGTTTGATTTTCTGTTCGCCTTGCCTAGTCCACGAAGTAAGCATGTACCCAAATGTAAAAGCCAGGCATCCAGATCGGCGGCTTTCGATCTCTTAGTCGAGTTAGTAAAATCTGCGCCTGACAATTATAGGATTTTACATGAAAAGCTCCTTGTCCAACATCGTCCAGGACCACACTCCCCGTATCCGTGGGATTATTGGCCTCACGAGGATGGACGTTCGGATTGTGGCTATGTAGGCTTGACAAATTTGGGCGCGACATGTTACATGGCTAGTTGTATGCAGCATCTATATATGATGCCACAGGCGCGCATTTCTATACTGGGCGCTGATTGTAGTCGTGCGAATAAGCACCAGTTGACTTTACGAGAACTACAGAGAATGTTCGCTTACTTGTTGGAGTCGGAAAGAAAAGCGTATAATCCAAGAAGTTTTTGTCGCGTATATACAATGAACCACGAGCCACTCAATACTGGTGAGCAGAAAGACATGGCCGAATTTTTCATCGATTTAGTTTCCAAATTGGAGGAAATGACGTCTGACCTAAAGAATCTGGTCAAGACATTGTTCTGTGGCGTGATATCTAATAATGTCGTCTCGCTTGATTGCGAGCACGTTAGCAGAACTTTGGAAGAATTTTATACCGTCCGATGCCAAGTAGCAGATATGCGGAATCTTTATGAGAGCTTAGACGAAGTCACAGTTAAGGATACGCTGGAGGGCGACAACATGTACACGTGTTCGCAGTGCGGTAAGAAAGCGCGGGCCGAGAAGCGAGCATGCTTCAAGAAGCTACCCCATATATTGTGTTTTAATACAATGCGCTATACCTTTAACATGGGTACCATGCTAAAGGAAAAAGTCAACACGCATTTTAGTTTTCCACTTAGATTGGATATGTCTGGTTACGTTGAGAAGAAACTCATGCCACAACACTATCAGGATGAGAAGAAAGCAGCATCCGAAAAGAGAAAATCCGAGAACGATGGACATTCCAAGTCGGACGACGCAGAGAAAGAGGAGGAGGATGTGGAGCATTATCAGTACGATCTAATCGGCGTGACCGTTCACACAGGAACGGCGGACGGCGGGCATTATTATAGTTTCATCCGAGATCGCACGTCACCCAACAAAGACAAATGGTTTCTGTTCAATGACGCCGAGGTCAAACCATTCGATCCGAATCAGATCGCGGCCGAATGTTTTGGCGGTGAGATGACCAGCAAGACATATGATTCAGTGACAGACAAGTTTATGGACTTTAGCTTTGAAAAAACCAATTCGGCGTACATGTTATTTTACGAATGGTGCGCCAATCCTGGCGAGCAAGCAAAAGAAGAAGAGGCGACTGTCTCGAGTCCAGCCACTGACAATACTGATAATAATACTGGGCGATCCTCATCGTCTTCCCTGGTGCGCAATAATATGAATAAATTACCGCCATTGGAACTCAACAAGGAGCTCGAAGACTGGATTTGGCAGGACAACATGCACTTCCTACAAGACAAAAATATATTTGAACATACGTATTTCGGATTTATGTGGCAGGTATGCGGCTATATACCACAGACGTTACTCTCCGTACAGCCAGATATCACGGAAATGTCTGCGGAGTTATCTACGTCCTTCTTCATGGAGACCTTCATACACGCCAAGGAGAAGCCGACGATGGTGCAATGGGTGGAATTACTGACGAAACAGTTCAACGGCTCGGCTGGCGCGTGTGCGAGATTCCTCGAGCGGATGGCCGGCAACTCATGGTGGCCTATTCAGATTCTAGTCAAGTGCCCTAATCAGATGGTTAGGCAGATGTTTCAACGGCTATGCATTCATGTGATTCAACGATTACGCGCTACACAGGCACCTTTGTATCTCCTCTGTGATGAAGAAAACGATGTCAGCACTGTTGGCACACGATCTTGCGTTACGCGTTTCGTCAGAATGTTGTTGTCACTCATGGAACACGCCAAGCAACACCTTAAACATCTCACCGAGTACTTTAGCTTCTTGTATGAATTCAGTAAGATGGGTGATGACGAGGCTGTTTTCTTAATTAGAGTGCAAGCCATTTCCACGATGGTAAATTTTTATCTCGGGCATAAGACACATGAGTTCGTCGACGCGGTCAGCGAAGAAGAAGAAGAGGAGGAGATCGTGACCGTGCCTTCGGAAAAACTCCGACCTGCTTCTCTAGACAAGATGATTACGCTGATAGCATATCTGGTCGAACGCAGCAGAGGACAAGATCATAGATTGGCGCTATCGCAATCGGATCTAAGTGCTGTAGCAGGCGGCAAAGGCTTTCCCTTTTTATATCAGCAGACGCGAGATGTTATAAATCTCACTCAAACAAGGAATTTGATTCATTCGTTGTGTCGTTGGAATGATAGATTGGCAATACATGTAGTAACAATGATATTTCAGGCGATAATGAAGCATACTGATGTATGCCAGCCATTCTTCAAATTGTTGACGCTGCTGACAGAAAGTTCAGGGTTGAGTGGACTGCCTTGCATGACTCAACTGATTCTCGGTAGAGTATGGGAAGCGGCAAGAGTCGCTCCACACGGTGCACTCGAGTGGTTAGCTCTCGCAGTCACGAGGAGTAAACTTGCCCATGCCTGGGTACTACAAGAGCTCAATACATGGCTACAACATTACCTTCTTGAGCACTCCAATCAAAGAGTTCGCTCGGCTGCTGCTTTTTTATTGGTATCTTTAGTTCCATCTACACATTTTAGACAGGGTTATCGTACCGCTCATCGCCTTGGTTTAGGCTGCAATACATCTAGAGAACTTCAACTATCGCCTGAAGCTACTTTGATATTACATCAGATATTTACGGCACTCTTGAGATTACTTCAGCCCGCACGACATTACATCGACATACAAACTCACGGTACAATGAAGCTCACTGCCTACTTCGCATTACTCACATACTGCGTAGTCTCTAAGACCGAAAAATTAATGGTGAGTAAATCGACACACACACACACACACACACACACACACACACACACACACACACACGCGCGCGCGCGCGCGCGCGCGCGCGCGTATACACAAATGACCTTATAGTTTAAGCAAGAAAGTTTCAACAAATTTAACATATGTATGCTTGTTTTGCAGTTCGGCCAATATCTTAACGATCTATGGACACTTTTCCATCCAAAACTATCGGAACCAAGCATTCCGGTGCATCATAATAAGCAAGCAGTACTTTTATTCTGGTATCACATCTGCTCCGATTGTCCAGAGAACGTTGCTATGATACTTCACAATCCGCACATAACTAAAAATATAGCATTTAATTACATACTGTGAGTGTTACAATCTTGTCTTTACGTCTTTTTATTCGTTTATTTATATATCACAGTAATTTTGCATCAATGTTAAAATTATTGTACATCATTGAGAATAATTTGCAATAACGATATGAGATATTATCTCGTTTTTGCATTGCGTTTATTATTTCTAAGAATTGTAATAGAATGCGAAGAGTTAACATTCAAAATACTTATTGTATTTCTAGTGTTATTATTTTTTTATTAATTTCAGAGCTGATCACGAAGATCAGGATGTCGTGTTATTTAACAGAGTTATGTTACCCGCATATTACGGTCTTTTGAGGCTTTGTTGTCAACAATCACGTACATTTACAAGACAGTTGGCCGCACATCAGAATATTCAATGGGCTTTTAAGAACATCACTCCTCATCCTACTCAGTATTCAACTGTAAGCTTTTCGTAAATTAAATCTTGTATCAGAGACGGGTATTATTTGTTTATAAAATCTGATTCATTATTAAGATAAAGTTTTATTCCTTCTATGTGATACTTTATTTTCTTTTTTTATATACAGGCAGTGGATGAATTATTTAAATTGATGCAATTGTTAGTCGCGAGGCATCCTGATCAAACAGAACAAGAAGAAGCAGAAATCGCATCATTCAGAAGAGGCACGCTGTCCTCCTATTTACAAGGACTCGATGGTCGTTCGTGTTGGGCAACTCTCATTTCTGCTTTTCGGTATGTATCAATAACTATATTTTAATTTATTTACGGAAAATGTTAAAAGACGTGAACGATACGATTAAATATGCTCTAAATGAAATATACTCTAGATGACGTTGATTTGATGTTAACATTAAAAGTCAAAGAGTCTGATACATAATGACTATTTATTTTTGTTCTTTAGAATTCTCATTGAATCGGATGACGATCGTTTGTATGTTGTGTACAATGGTGGCTTAAGCATGGCTCTCGAAGCTTTTCATATGCTACATATCATGTATCATGAAGCAACGGCATGTCATGTTGCCGGCGATCTAGCAGAGTTAATCGCTATTATTGTCGAACTTGTACGATGCGTTCGTACCGCAAGGGACGGACCAGACGCTAGAAACATTTTGGCTAATTGTAAGGAATGGCCCGATATACTACGTAAACTGGCAACACTACTGAACACATACAATCCGCCGGATATGAGAAATCTAGCTATAGATCTTTTGAAAGAGCTGGTCATGCTCGTTCCTGCCGAAGCAATATTGATCCTAGCACCGTTGCTCTCACACTGCCACGCAGCTCTTCAGGAGTCTCATGCTGCTGTCCCTCCCGGGCCGTATCTCCCGAGAAGGTCTACTCCGCCCGGAAAAATGCCTACGAGACCCGCTAGGCCAATGGTACAAATGGCGGTACCTCACTCTCAGTTGGAGGCGTCAAAAGGAGTAGATCCGGAGTATGACAGCGCTCTGCTTGAATTTTATTTACCTTATCACGAGCTCATAGACGTAATGTGCAGATTAGCGATTAATAACGATTGTATGACAGATTCGTTAGTAAATTTAAGCGCTATGCTTGGATTCGAAGGTGAATACACGATACAAGACGACGCGCGTGAGTACGCGATTGTGATCCGTTGAATCCTGATTTATTTTATATTTGCAGGTGTACCTTTGCACTTGGCTCTGTTTCCAAGGCTATGGTTGGACGTGCACGCCGCTACGCACATAGACAGAAAGCACATCGCATCTCTTCTTTGTTCTTCCTACACCGTGGATTATGTGGATGCTGTGTTACTGGACGAGAGATCGTCTTTGGGAGTACCGGCAATACATGCCTTCCTCAAAACTTTTTTTCCGAAGCTGGCCAATCATGTGTTGACTGAGCAAACATGTTTACTCATCGACAATCTGGTTAGCTCGCTGACGACAATGGTGGAAGCAGTGGATGTTGAGGCATCAGCGCATAGATTGACTGGTGATTTGCGCGCCTTAGCTCTTGTTTATAGCAGTAGCACAAGACTGAAACCACCCTCCAGCTTGCTACCGGCTTTAGAGACCTTATTGTCGCGAACTCGGACTATTACAGTGAAGGAAAATCGTTCATCGCCAGAAATAGAAACGCCCTCCAAAAGACGGAAATTGTGCAGCGATAGCGAGCCGACCGACACGGATCTATGTGCGCCGATTAAGGACATCGACACGGAGAACAACATCTCCGAGACAGAGATGGACAAAACGGACGCAACAAACGATACAATGTCTTCCGATTCCGGGGACGATAAGGTCGCCGCCACCGCTAGACACAAGTCGGGCAATGTTCAGGCGGAGGCTATCGCCACTAGCATCAGCGACTCTGTGTCGCCGCCGAGTTTGGTTACCACCGCTAATAGTTGTACAAATCAATTGCGTTGCTCGTTGACCAACGTCTCGTGGCTCGAAATGCTGGAGAAGACCATTGTCGATCTTCAAACGATCGTGCAAGTGCAAAGCAAGAATAATTAATCGTGTGTGATCGGTGGGATGCAGGCGGAGTACTCTCTAGACAGCGTAACGTACGAAACTAACGACCAATTCTACGACCTGTAACTGCATGTGATCCTTTATGCCGATAGAATTTAAACGGTGTGTCTTCTGCGCTCCTTCGAAATCGGATATAACTTAGTACATATTGTATCGTATGTATATGTATCTCGAAGCCGCGATTTACTTTCCAAATATAGGAGAATAAGATATTTTCGTTACTCGACATAAGTTACATTCGAATATGAAGTCGAGGAGTTGCGTATCGCCGTTGTATCTGGACTTGAATAATTTTCTCATCTAAACGTTCGTTAGTGCTGTGAGATACAATTACTCGTCTCTCCTGGCAGAAGCACGATGCGCGCACTTCAACGTGCAATAACATCGTAAACCATCCAGTATTCAGAAAGCGCAATGTGTATGGTCTTAATTAAACTTTAAGATATTTTTTTAAACACGCTCTATCTCTCAGAAAATTGTGTTGATCCTTAATTATTTCGATGATTTCGCACTATATTTGTGTATGAAAGGAATCACAGGGTTTTAAGAAATTATTAAAGTAAACATATAAGAGAATACATTTGATAACTGGTCAAAATTTCTTTTTCATATACTCGCTAATTTTTTGCTCATTTTTTGTTCATTTGACGTACATACAATGACGATATACATCGTGATAAAAATCAATATTCCATATATCAGTTTTCGACAGGAATTGTCTCTCAACAATTGTGGTACATCGATATTTTTAAACTTCAAACATTATTTTCTAAAACTATTTTTTCAAACATTATTTTCTAAAATATTTTTCCAAGATCATATCATCATATTTTACGTATCTCACCTTCTGTAATATCTATTTTATTTGTATTATCTATTTGTCAATAATCTAATGATTTCAGAAAAAATTTGTTAAATTTTTGTCAATCTTCCGAGCTGTTTTGCCTTCGATGCAAAAACAAGTATTTCTGAACGCGCAATCGATCGATAGAAAAGAGAGGTAAAACGAGAGAGTTTATTAAGATATATGAATAATTATGATTAGTTTGAATTTAATGCAGAACTTAATCCACACCGAAGAGATCTGTAATTCATGCGGAGTGTTAGAAATCTAAGTTCTTAGGGAATTGACGTAGAATTGTAACGGAGTTTGCTAGCGTATTTATTTATTTTCGATAACGGCGCGTTTTGGTGGTAGTCGTGTGATGGTATCATGTCTACCTCACTTCGCTCTCGCTATTCGCGCCGCTTACTTATGCTAAGCTAAAAATCATTGCAGACGCTTGTTGCAACTAATTACAACTTTTCTACAACCACCGACCGACTTTATCAAAATTAAAGACATCTCACATCACAAATGAACAATCACTCGTGAAAAACTTCCAATAAGTGCTAAACATTCAAGCTGACATATCTATTTCCTATTCAAGACATACACTGCAGTCATTTTGGGCACATAGCGTTTTCATTATCATCGAGCTTTATCGATTAAAATGGCACTAAGATAGCATCTCGTCCAATCATGGTTCCTGAGTATTCGCTGCACTCATTGAATTGAGATGGCAAAAGCCAGAAATTGCGTTAATCATATTGTTCGATTATATTTTACAAAAATGTATTGAGCCACAATAATTATTATCCTCTATGATCCATAATCATGTAAGCGCGGCTAATAATTTATATAAATCATTTTATTGTTTCTAAAATTTAATGTCTTTTGCGCTCCTTCAAATTTGAATGTAATCCTTAATAATATTTTTAATATAGGTACAAAGAGGAATTTTCACATTTATTTAGTTTTTTTACTTATATTGTTTTTCTATTTACATGTATTTCTTTACAATAAATATTAAGCAAGATTGGAAAAAATACATTAAAATATGAAATAAGAATATAAATAATTCCAAAATATGTTGAGATGAATTAATTCTGTTATTTTTCTTTTCTCATATTATAACTTTATGAAATGACCTCCTTTATACGATACAACATAAATTAATTGTAAAAATTCTGTAGAAATCGTGTTTGATTCCATTTGATCTCTAACTTTACTTCATTTAGTACCAAATGACGATTAAGGAGATAAACAGGGTTTTGACGTCATTGAACACAACGAAAAAATCGATTTATCTCGATTATAGGATGCACGAAAGAAGAAAGATTGACGTAATTTCTCGCTTATGACGCTATGATAGTCGTAATAAATCGTGTAGTGAGCCATACGTAAACAAATGCAATTTATCAGAATCGGTCAAGAATTTAAAAAAAGCTTGCAGAGAAGGAGATATATATGGATAAAGGAGATGCGCTGGTTATCTTTCAAGCCAGCGTTATCAAGGTGAAGACAAATTCTACATTATAAATATTATTTTCATAATCGCTGTCTATCGTTGTAATTAAAAAATTTAATACTTTTAAATCGTGTAGTGAGCCAAATTATTAATATGTTTCAGATCCAAAGATGAAATGTGATTAAAAATATATAACAAAAATTTCATGTTATTACTTTTAGACCATTGATCTCTTAGATCATTGGAGTTTAGTGAATTTTATCTTAATAATTATTTTGTGCCACATGTTTTTACCTTGATAGCGTTGGCGGAAAACTTTTCCTGCATCATCATCAATGCTCTCGTTCTCTAAATGTTCCATAAGCAATTCTGCATGCGCTCCAGATCCAAGAACATAAATGCACGACGATCGATAGGCAAAACGCTTATCCGCTTGACGCATTGTATAATTATCTTAAATGTCGCTACATTTCAATGTACTTGTAACGAAAATGAAGGAGGAATGAAAGGAATGTTGGCTCTTTCTCTCTCTCTCTCTCTCTCTCTCTCACGCTGTCTCTGTCTATCTCTGCCTCTCTCCAGGCGATGCGATCACTTTTATCATATATATATATTCGACAATCGATTTAAATGTGTCGCATGTACGAACTCGTATGTGATGAGCTTTAATCATGGCATGATCATGTAATAAGGCATCCCAATCAGCACACAATATTAAAAAAATATTTTGAAATATTTATTTAATTTAAAAATATTAAATAAATATTTAAAAAATATTTTTTTTAATATTGTGTATTGATTGAGTTTATTCTCTTTTAGTTATGTTCTTATACGTTTCCTGTGTTTGAGATTAGAAAGGGAAACAGCGCAAGCAAGATTATGGGCAAAAAAAAATCTTTGATTGCGATTAAATTTCACGACCTGTACATTTATATTTGACTAACTCCTAATAAGATCAATACGTCGAATCGGTTGGTTTTAATTAATGCATCAATTACGATGTGCAACATTTCCACAGCTCCGTGAACATTTGTCTAGTGAATACACCATTTATATTCATCTTTACAAAATTAATAAGGCTACTGCATGTATGTACATGTGCATACATTCACAACAAACACTCAGCAGACTTTAATTCTGGAGCTGAATAGTTTCATATCGATTAGATCTTAATAACGTATATAAGGTATCCTAAAATCAATATTTTTTTAACAATACTTGACCAATATCGTTTTTTTTTTTTTTTTAAGGAAACGTTCAAAAGAAAATGTCGTTTAAAACAATTTTGCAGATATCATGTATAATAAATTCCAATCAAATCTCTAGGAAAACCATTCAAAATTGAAAATATAATTTCGTTATCTTGACTTTCTTCAGAGTTCGCGAGAAGTCTCTCTTTATAATCATTTTACAACTTGAAAATATTGATATCTCGACATTCCCATTGAAATACAATTACATTTTATAAACTAACAAAAAATTTATTATCAAGTGGACATTTGGTGATTTTGGGATATTTATATATACATTGTATATGTGTATAGGATGTTCCATTTTAAATGTCTACATAAAATATATATTGAGAAAATAATATATTAAATTTAGTAAATATATTAAATATTTTGAGAATAAATCATTTTTTAAACAAAAATTCAATCAAAAAATTGCTTGGCTTAGAAAAGAACATAATAAAATAGAAATAAAATAATTTAATTCTTCTAAATGTTAAAAAGATGTGTATGTCCAATATCTTTTTCAATACTTTGAATAGGCATTTAAAATGGCACGTACTGTATAGGCAATTTCGACTTAACAAAAGCGAGATTTAAGCCACATTTGTCTGTAAAGAAAGCATCTGTAAAAGCATTTACAAGTACTGTAACGATTAAACTGTGCGATAATAGCACATTAGCGCCTTTGTGCCCTCCGCATTGTGATGTCGGGAACGATTTGTAAACGTATGAAAACAAAAGGCATTTGCGATGACGTGATTATCAAGATTGTATAAAAAAATATTTGAGCGCGTTGTTGTGAATTCTTTTTACTTCCCCGGTCGCGATTCTATCCATTTCTTACTACGGAATTCTCATCGAAATCATCTCGCCAGATCTTCAATGTGCATCTAACAAATATTCATTTCCGTATTCATTATCTCATTAAGATATATAGTTTTTCGAGCGATAAATAATAAAAGTTTCTTCATTAAAAAAATAAAATGCCTGTTCTGCTATGCAACCTGCATTAGAAACATAACACAGTATATTTTGTGTATTGCATTTTATGTTATTGCGTACGTATTTATGACGCTAATAGCAAAAATAGAATGTGGTCTATTCCGTTTATTATAGATCTGGGAAACGGGTGTAATATAATGTGAAATTCGAAAATGAAATATAAAATCTTACGGATCTTGAAAAAATTTTTCTTAGAATTCTTCATAGATATAATTTTTCAGAATTTTCATAATACATAATTCTTTGGAAAATTTTTCTCACAAATTTTTACGAATTAGAACACTTTTCAAAAGTGTTGAAAAAATCTATATATCTAAATTTAATTCATTCCAGAATTCTTTAGGTATACATATGTAAATTCTGAAATTCTAAGATTTCTAAGATTTTTTTTAAAATTTTTTAATTAAACAATATACGTACGTTTTATTTAAATAATTATACTACATACACTGTGTGCTTATTTTTGTAATCAATATGTTATTTATAATATTCTTTTATTAGCAGAATTTATTATATTTCTGCTCGTCTTTTACTAACAAAATTTATAACACATTTTGCAAAATCTGTTTTCGATAAATTTAGCTACAATTTGAATTTTTTTCGCTTTTGTTAAACTTAAAATATATCTAATATATCTACTTACAATATATCCATTTCATATATTTTTATTTTTTCATATATTTATTTTACATTTTTTATTTATATGTTTATTAAATTTACTTCAATGAGTGTATATTAATTTAAATATAAAGAACAAACCTAAAGATGCCTTTACATGGGAGCAACAATTGTTGAGCGTCAGAGCAGAGAGAAATCTAAAGGACACTGCACAATAACAGGAATAATAGAGAACAGAGAATAAGAGTTTCAACCTATCAGAAACTGTGTATTCCACAATACATGCTTTCTGATAGATTGAAATTCTTATTCTCTGTTCTCTATTCCCTGTTCTGTTTATTGTATATAAAAATTGTTGAATTTTAAGGGTTAAAAAAAACTTTGTCTAACTTTTCTTATTAAATATTTTAGCTAAGTTTTTGGAATTTAAAGTGCGACGATTCGTATTATTACCGACGAGATGCTATTAAAGATCGACATCCTTATGGATTCCTTATGGAAGTCCTTGTGAAAGGACTTCCATGTTAAAGTGATTAAGAATTAAAAATTGATAATATTGAACTAATTTTATGATTTATTAGTTTAGTAATTATTCATTTATAACTCAATAATACTCGATTTTTCTTTAAAATTGTGATTTCAATATTATCCTCACAGTTTGGTTAATAGAGATGATAATCGTAAAAAAAATTATAATTTTTTCTGCAATATATAGAATATTATAGCTTTACATATTTGTTTGTATATTTATCTATGGAACATTTATGTAAAAAATCATGAATTTAATAATGTATGAGCCAAATATTTATTTAATTGAAATGCATTGGACGCAATGTACGGACACTACTGGTCATGGAATCTTGTAATTACATATTATGTAATGTAAATAAATATAATTTCAGCGTTATATAATAAGACAGTAGTGTATATCAAAATGTAATTTCTCTTAATTTATGATTTTTTATTAAAATAAACCATTTTTCATTAAAAAGTAGCTGAAATTAGAAGATTCAAAATCATGCGTAATGTTTTTATGAAGATTATTTTGACATTGATGTTCCCATGTAAAGGCACTTTTACAATTAGCCAATCGCGTTCGATCGAATCTGCGCGACGCTCACCATGATCGCGTTCTTGGTGTTTTTGTTATGAAAACGATCAGCTGTGAGAGTCCTGAAGATTTTCATTGTACCGGCTACTCGTTTGCGACGAGGCAAATTTTAGCTTGGTTAAAACGGCAACTAGACGGTAATGTTCCTCTTCCCGCGCGAATGACGAACGTCAAAAGCGTTGAACGCGCCGATGATCCGCGTCTCATCCGCGACGTCCGAGTCGCGTTCGCCAACGCGACCGTGCAACGGTTTGAGGGAGATTTCTTATCGCTGTGGTAGATTTTAGTAAGTTCTTTCCATTGAATCGCGCTGCTCGTGCGCGGCTAATTTATAGAGTGACGAGAAACGACGCGCGGCACTCTTCGACGGCACCGATTCCCCCTCACGGTGTCCCGTCGTGGGAAAGATAACGTCATCATTGACACACAGATGATAACCGAATATACTCTCGTCCTGCGTCAAGTTCTACGAAAATGGCCTCCTCGGAAATTGATGATTTTTTGGCGGGGCCACTGGTCACCTGGGTGAGTTTCCTCAGTTAAGAAACTCTGATGTTTCCCTTAGTTTGTTCTTTTTAGCTCTTCTTCTTCTAACTTCTTGTGTACAGTTCATCTTTTCTCTTTTTTTTAACATGAAAAGAAAATGAGGAAAGATGAATTGTGAAAAAATTCAGTTAAAACGAACAGATCTGTTGTTGATGCATGAGAAAGTGATAAGATTGTTGCTATTCTATGCTAAACTATAATTGCTTTCCTTTTTCAAGTGATGCTAAATCTAAAGTTATTTTGTATACTTTATGCTTAGATAATGATGTCACTACTTTTGTTTACTTTGGTGACAAAGTTATCGCATAACAACACAGATTTATAATCTCTTTTAATGAATTAACAAGAGGTTTGTTTTTTATTCCTAAAATTCTCTTTCTCACTTTTATCAAAAATCAAATACATACTTGTCTCACTTTAAGTTCCACAAGTGTATACTAATTCATCTATAGAAAACAAACGTAAGATTTAGTAAAACACACAATTTTAATTCTTTAATTTTAATTCTTTTGTATAGATCATAGGTAAAAACTCAGTTGATTTTATGTTAATATAAACATTTAACCAAGTCATGAGGTTTGTTCTTTTTAGTTAAAATTCTTGCACGGCTTATTTTTCTTCCTTTTCTTCACATTGGAAAGAAAAAGAGAAAAAATGAACCGTGCAAGAAGTTCAGCTAAAAAAAATAGGCCGATGATGTCATAAATGAGAATTATTTGAAAATTTTTTGTATGGAAAGCAACTTATATATTGTGATTCGATCACCTTAATCATGTATTCTTTTTGTATTGCTTTAGTTTGCTAGCTGTTTAGAAGATCCCAATGTATTGGTGAACTATGAAGACTTAGTAGACGGAGTCTTATTGCATAGTGTCTTCCTACAGATGTGAGTCTTTTAGTATACAAGATATTGGATGCTCTTTCCATCTTTGACGACACAAATGTCATCGAAAAAAAAGCTAAAATGATGCTTGTGTCGCTTTGTGTTATTAAATGAAAGCATCCATTGAGTTATATGAATGCAATTGTGATTGTTGGAACATTGTTAAAATATAATATTTAATTTTTATTGTAGCAATCCAGAACCACTGCATGATGAAGTAGTGCCGTCCAATAATAATCCCGTTATTCGTACGAAAAATTTAAAGACCGTGATACAAAACATGAAGCAGTTTTATGAGGAGGAATTGGATCATGTGATTTTAAAATTACCCGACGTTGCAAATTTGGGAAAGGAGCCAGAATTGTACATAGCGGATATGAAGTTATTGCTGTTATTACTTCTTGGATGTGCTGTCCAGTGTCCGAATAAGGAAAAGTTTATTACCAAGATAAAAACTTTACACGTTGACATGCAGCTTGCGATAGTAGAGTGCATTAAACAGGTATTATATCAGTTAAAGTAGTTATTAATAAAGATAGATACTATTACAAACTAAATTAATAGAATTGAATATTAGTGCAATTTATATAATGATGTACACATCTTAATATATCTAGGTTACGGATCATCAAGATATAGTCATTACGCAGGATGCTATGGAAAATGCAAATATGGGTTATTTGTTTGTCCAAATAAAAAAATGGATCCAAGAATTGGATTTATATCGGGAGGTACATGCCAATCTCTTATTTGTACAAAATCTATAGGTGTTCGATATTACAATTATATGATATTACATTTTGCAAAACAAAAAACAGAAATGGAGGGACACAGTGTTAGATGATAGTGTTGAACGAAACGATTCGTCTATCAGTGCGGAATCTGAAGACATAAGTAAGGTGCAACAATCCCATCCTGTCACTAAAATGGAAAGAGAAGATAATCATCATTATGCAGTTGAATTGGCTGATTGGAAATCTAAAGTTCGAAAACAGCGTCAAGAATTGTACGTATTTTGTAAAACGTTTAACTTCTTATTTATTTTATTATAGAATGCTCTATAAATCGAAGTTTAATTAACAAAAGATTAAATTTTTATAAACAAAATCAGTAGAAAATAGAATAAATGATTTTGTTGCATTTATTTCAAGAAAAATTATTCATGTTATCACTATCTATTAATAAGATATTTGATTAATATTTATAATTATTTCATTAATATTGTTTTATTAAAGTTTTAAAAATAATGTATGCTTGCAAATAATTATTACAAAAAGAACTAATGATATTTCATGTAATTTGGTATTTGATAATGGTATAATCATATTTACATAATTTTTACAGAGAAGAAAAAACAGAAGCTCTTCTTGAATGTAAGGAAGAATTAGAGCATAATAAAGCATTGCTTGTAAAACTAAGACAAGAGGTAATATATACTGAATAATATATTGAATTTACATGTATAGTGTATATATATATATATATATATATATATATATATATATATATATATATTATATTTATAATTTTAAAATAATGAATTTATTTACAAATCACCTACTAATAAATAATACAG